>Ga0268244_10000129_pt1 | contig 31458 bp, 15 predicted proteins | sample AgamicMgSfe_FD_200258 | JGI IMG/M metagenome (GOLD analysis project Ga0268244, IMG submission 200258) | Agave microbial communities from Guanajuato, Mexico - Mg.Sf.e (v2) (version 2) | ecosystem: Host-associated > Plants > Phyllosphere > Phylloplane/Leaf | place: Guanajuato, Mexico | collected... | reverse complement strand
GGGTTAGGGTGCCGTTTGGGGGGAGGTGGTGGGTTGTGGAGTTGTTGGTGGTGTTTGTGAGAGAGGAGGAGCCGGAGATGCCGATTGTGACCGGGATGCTGGTGTTGGCGAAGGTGCTGTTGGCGTTTGCTAGCGGGGTGGAGAGTCGCGTTAGAGTGGTGTGGGTTTGATTGGAGGTGGCGTTGATGGGCCAGCCTTGCCAGTACACGGTGCGGTAATCCAATTGGGGGATCTGTGGTGGCAGGTTGGGGTCGACGTTGAACGAGTCGACTAAGAGTCGGAGACCGAGGTACCCAAACACCGCTACGCGATGCGCGCCACCAATGCCGGTGAGGAACGGATACGCCGGATGCGTGCCTCCGTTCGCGGTGTAGTCGTCGATCAACTGCTCGCTGAATTGGAACCACGGCCCACGGGTATACGGTTGGGAGCCGTACAGATCGTAGGTATACGACGAGCATCCGGACGGGCTGATTTCGTTCGCGACGATGGAGAAGACTCCGTACGTCATGCCGGGCCCGTTGAGCGACTGCTTGTTAGCGTAATAGTCCAGATCGCTCAGACTGTAGGGGTTGGGGTAATCGAGGAAATCGTCGACGAGCACGACGTCCGCCTGCTTGACCGACACGGTGTTGTTCATCGTCGCGTACTCCAGGATAATGTCCGCCGACTCATCGACGGGGACGTTGATCAGGGAGGAGATGTTCGCCCAGGTTGAGTTCGGGGACATGCCGAGCCGGCGGCGGAACATGTTGGCGTTGTCGATGTGGGTTTTCATGAGCGCCATGGTGTAGCCGACGTTGGTCTGGAAGTTGGCGTATTCGTCCGGGTCGGTGGCGTTGTACAGGTCGTACAGCCCGCTGGTCTCGTTGTACGTGACCAAGTCGGCATAGAATTGCGCGATGGCCTCGTAGATGGGATACAGCTCGCTCTGGAAATATTCGGTGTCGCCCGTGACGGCGTACTGATTGTAGATCGCGAGGCCGATGTCCCCGTTGATGTGATATTCGTAGTCAAAGCACGGGCCGACACCGGTGCAGTTGCCGTATCGGCTGCTGGTCCAGGGATATACGGCGCCGTTGGGCGAGAAGTTGGTCTGGTTCTGACTGGAGGTGAAAGCCTCACGGACGTTGGCCTGCGCCTGTGGGAACTTGACGACTCTGTAGTTCGCGATCTGTTTCGCAGCTTGAGGGTGCGCCACCACGAGACCGGGAGCCATCCTACAGACATTAGCCGACGTCGTGGATATCGACGCATGATTCAATGTACTCACCATACTTCAGCATCCCAAAAGATATGACCGGCGTAGGAATCACTACCCAACCCGCCTACAGCGATGCTATTGACATCCAGATTCGTGTTGTGGCCCGCGGCCACAATCGCATTGGTGCCGACGGTATTCTGAATAAGATGAAAGGGATTAGTGATGGCGGTGATCTGCAGCTCCACGACATTCGGATCGTCAGGCAAGGTGCCGTTCTCCGGAAATCTATAGTTGTCCACGCTGTCTTCGGTCAAGATGCTCTGCCATTCTCGCATATGCGAAGCGAGCATATTGTCAAACCCTTCGTTAGCCGCACTCCACGACGCATTCAACGCCACTTCTTTCGGATCGTCGAACGCATCGCTCGACGCGCCGCCGATGAACTTCGTAACTGTGCTCGTCTGACCTGCCTTGAGAGCGACGGTCAAGGCCTGCGCGATCGACGAGCTGTTCCCACCGATGGTGGACGCCATGGTATAGTTCGTTCGGCTTCCCGAATCGCACGAGTCGTCGCCGGCGAGGATGGAAAAGATGTAAGCGGTGACCTTGTCGATGCCGACGGGCTTGACACCCGACCATATCATGGGGAACACCGGCTCATAGTTCTTCTCGGCAAACGTGGTCCTCAAAGCACCGTCGCCATCCAGTACGTCAATCACCGACGCGTTGACGTCTCGTGCCGGGGTCGCTCTGAGCCGCACCGCAGCCTGGTTTACGTACAGCTTGTGCACCAACATCGAGTACTCGATCCGGATCGCCGGCCCATTACCTGGCGTCCAAGTGTAATTCCAGCCCAGCACGCCCGCCTTGATATCCAGCGTCGAGCTGAACTCCGAAATCTGCTCTGCCGGAACACTGGCGTTCAACACCTCGTCACCTACGGCCAGGTGTAAACCAGCCCAGTGCGGCACACCGCTGATGATGCTCTCGCCACCATACTGGTTCAGCCAAGGGAAATTCGAGCCATTGGTCGTCGGCTGCTCGTCGTAGAAGCCCGCAATCGTGGCGAAAGTCTGTCGACGGTCGAACAGCGGCCAACCGTTGATGTCGTCTCCATCCACGGGAGTGTCTGCTTCGAAAAAGGGTCCGACGGCGGCGATGTTGATGCCCAGGTAGCCGTTGGCCAGGGACATGCGAGATTGATAGTGGCCTTGGTCCAGGGCGGTGGTAGTGATTCGCCAGTTACGGTCATCCCACGTCGTGCCGTTGAAACGGGTGTCGTACACGATGGCAAGGGCACGGTTGACGAGACCGAAGGCGGGCAGGACGGCGAGGGTGGAGAGCATCATCGTGAAACCTGCACATCTCAAGGTCGTCAGCGGTGAAGTTCATGATCTCGACGAGTTCGCGGCGGTGTCGTCCGGGCGTTCATGTGATTCTCTCGTGTCGCGTGACGGGGTCGGGACCCCACATCCATCGTGGAAGCAAACATGGGAACGGTTGTTGCTGTGTGCTGGTCGCCCATACCGATCGCCTTCAAAGCTGCTGACTGACCTGATACAAAGGGGTTCCGTCTGGAACCTCACGCTGCCCCGGGCGGCCGGAACTGCTAAATCTCTTGTTCTTCAGTTGGTCGAGCGACACTTGACACCGTCCACCGTGAGCCCGACACGAACACTGGACGAAGATGGAAAGATGGATAGTCTACTGTCTTTTTAATAAGTATGTGCACGCTATGCCAGCAATATCACGCAAGCATGTGATCTTGCTCCATCCCTCCCGCAACATCTTCCCCGGTGTGGAGAGCCGCGGCAAATATAAAGTGATGTCATACCACATATATTGCGGGGAAGTGGGGGACGACCCATCCCACATCACATGCAGGAAGAGCAAACGAGTCCAAGCTAGCTGGATGCAGTAATCTGTGCCTGTCGATTCATTTCTCATGTATTTCGTATCGATCGAATCTGGGCGACTTCTAATGAGAGTCCATGCTAACAAACAAGCCACGTTTGATAGGAGAGCACACAGCCTCTACCCGTGGATTAACAACTTATGTTTGTAAGTCCTCGCTCGAACGCTGCAGGGCTGTTGAAACGACAATCGTATGCCATACGCCAGAGCCAATGTTGAACACAAGCATGTCAGACCTGGATCCATCTCACGTGGGCATCGGGGCCGCCGCGCCCGTCATGCCTCCGACCGTATCGACCGGCGAACAGCTACACGCAACATCACTCGTTAGCCTTCACGGATCCGATCCCGTCAATGGATAGATGAGGGGAAACGGAACTCACCTGCAAAACAAATTCATATCCCCATACGCATCATCCAACCGCGTCACACTCGGCCAGAATTTCTTCTCCTTCAACCACGGCAACGGATACGCCGCCTTCTCCCGCCCATAACTCCTCGACCGCCAATCCGACACGATCAGATCCTTCATCGTGTGCGGCGCCATACGGAGGACGTTGCCCTCCCTCGGCTGCTCGCCGGCCTCGACCTCGGCGATCTCCTCGCGGATGGCGATCAGCGCGTCGCAGAACCGGTCGAGCTCGGCCTTGCTCTCGGACTCGGTCGGCTCGATCATGAGCGTGTTGGCGACGGGCCAGCTCATGGTGGGCGCGTGGAAGCCGTAGTCCTGCAGGCGCTTGGCGACGTCGATCGCCTCGATGCCCGCCGTGTCTTTGAACCCGCGCACGTCGAGGATGAACTCGTGCGCGCACCGGCCGTGCTCGTTGGTGTAGAGGATCGGGTAGTGCGGCTTCAGGCGGGCGAGGAGGTAGTTGGCGTTGAGCAGGGTGATTTTGGTGGCGTGCGTGAGCCCCCGCGCGCCCATCATTTTGATGTACGCCCAGCTGATGGGCAGGATGCTGGCAGATCCCCAGGGCGCGCCGGACACGGGCGCGATGCCTTGTTCGCCGCCGACGTTGGCGACCAGTGGGTGTCCGGGGAGGAACGGGGAGAGGTGCTTCGCGACGCCAACGGGGCCGACGCCGGGGCCGCCGCCGCCGTGCGGGATGCAGAAGGTTTTGTGTAAGTTCAGATGGCAAACGTCCGCGCCGATCTCCCCCGGCGAGCAAAGGCCGATCTGCGCGTTCATGTTCGCCCCGTCCATGTACACCTGGCCGCCGTGTTGGTGCACCAAGTCACACGCCTCCTTGATCCGGGGCTCAAAGACACCAAAGGTACTCGGGTACGTGACCATGATCGCCCCGAGCTCCTCGCTGTACTTCTCACACTTGGCCTTCAGGTCTTCCATGTCCAGATTGCCCGTCTCGCCCTCGCACTTGATGGTGACGACGCGCATGCCAGCCATGGCGGCGCTCGCCGGGTTGGTGCCGTGCGCCGACACCGGGATCAGGCAGATGTCGCGTTTCTTGCCCGGTTGCTGCTCGAGGTACTTGCGGATGATGCGCAGGCCCGTGAACTCCCCCTGAGCGCCCGAGTTGGGTTGCAGCGACACGGCGTGGAAACCGGTGATCTCCGCGAGGTCGTTTTCGAGCTCGTTGATGAGGACCGCGTAGCCTTGGGCCTGGTCGGGAGGGACGAAGGGATGGATACCGGCGAATTCGGGCCAGGAGACGGGGGCCATTTCAGTGGTGGCGTTGAGCTTCATTGTGCAGGAGCCGAGTGGGATCATGGAGTGCACCAGCGACAGATCTTTGGATTGTAAGTGATGGATGTATCGCAGAAGCTCCGTCTCGGAGTGGTGCGAGTTGAAGACCGGATGATCGAGGTAAGAAGAGGTACGTTGGAGCGGTTCTGGCAATGCAGAGGTGGCGTCGAGCTCTTCAGCCAGCTGCACAACGTCAATGTAGTCGGTGGTGAATGCTCGGAGAATTTCTTCTATCTGCTTCTTGCCCACGGTCTCGTCAATCGTGATGCCAATGCGCTCACTGTCGATAACCCGAAAGTTGATGAGAAGTAATTGTGCGGCCTTTTGTGCGAACATGGGAGCATCCTGCTTCCTCACCACCACGGTATCAAACGCCACCGGCTGCGTGACTTCGACCCCGGCTTGTTCAAGGCCTTTAGCAAGAACCTGCGCCATTTTCGTCACCTTCTCCGCGATCCTTCGAAGCCCGCGCGGACCGTGGTACACGCCGTACATGGCACTCATGTTGGCGAGCAGCGCTTGCGCCGTGCAGATGTTGCTCGTCGCCTTCTCGCGTCGGATGTGCTGTTCTCGCGTCTGCAACGCCAAGCGGGCCGCCGGGTCGCCGAGTCGGTCTTTCGACAAGCCGATCAACCTGCCCGGAATCTTGCGCTTGTGCTTCTCGCTGACGGCGAAGAAGGCGGCGTGAGGACCGCCGAAGCCAAAAGGCACGCCGAACCGCTGTGCATTCCCGAACGCGACATCTGCACCGAACTCGCCGGGTGGGGTGAGGAGGGTGAGAGCGAGGAGATCGGTGCCGACGGCGAACGTCGCCTTGAGTTCGTGCACTTTCTCGGCCAGACCACGGAAGTCGTTGACGCCCCCAAGCGTGTCTGGGTATTGAGCCAGCACGCCTACCAGGTCCTCGCCGATCTCCGCCACACGTTGGCTGTTGTCTTCGAGCACGTCGGCGACTTCGATCTTGATGCCGAACCCAGAAGCGCGACTCTCCAGCACAGCGATCGTTTGTGGATGACAGAGATGGGAGACGAGGTAGACCTTGTTCGGCCGCTTCTGACGGGCCGTGGGCAGCGCGTTGATTGACAGAGTCATGGCTTCAGCAGCAGCGGTCGGTTCGTCCAGCACCGACGCGTTCGAGATGGCCAGTCCAGTCAAATCACAGACCATCGTCTGGAAATTCAGGAGAGACTCCAATCGTCCTTGACTGATCTCGGGTTGGTACGGCGTGTAGCTGGTATACCACGCCGGGTTCTCCAGAATATTCCTCTTGATCACTTCCGGCACTCTCGTCCCCGCGTACCCACATCCGATATAACTCTTATACACCTTGTTCTCCCCCGCGATCTCTCTTAACCGCGCCAGCAGCTGGCTTTCCGAGTACCCTCCCTCGCTGCTCGCCACCGATCCAGAGTCCAGCACCGGGCCTTCCACCTTGAGATCCTTGCTCGACAAGATCGTGCTAGGCAACACCTGCGTAACGAACTCGTCCAGACTCTTCGCGGGCGGGTCGAGCGCCTGGAGCATCTGCTCGGCCGTGTGCGCGGAGGGCCCGATGTGTCGGCGCGGAAAGGTATCCAGAGGGGCGAAGATGGAGCCGTCGTCGATCTTGGGCTCGCTGGCGTGCGTGTCCTCGGTCGAGCTGGAGTAGAAGGGCCGGACTGGGATCCGCAGTGCTGGTCTTGAGCGTGGCGAGACCTGCGCCCTCTGCTGGCTCAACAGCAGACATCGTGAGGACAGAGGCCGGCGCGTGGCCAGCCATTGGGCGCGTAGGCGCACCGCTATCGAGACGGTCGACATGCTACGGTCGGTGTAACTTACGTAGCTGCACTACACGACCGTGGAAAGTTCGCGTATGTCGGCTGGAAAGCTAGATCACTCGCTCGAGCATCGGGTGGTTGAGGTGGAAGACGTCGGGCACGTAACGTAGCACATCGGGCGTCAGAGTGTATCTGAGGAGAAGCTGGGTAATGAAAATATGTGCCGACAAGTCTTGTTAGATTATCCGGCAATGATATCCACGATGAATCCACGTCGCCTGCATTCACACGTCCGGCGCCTCATGTGGCAAGCTCGCCTTATCGTTATCGCGGCTAGGGCGGTTGATGCGGGCGGCGCCTATTCGTCCCATACCTAACGGCCTTTCTTTGGCCACTCTGCACCAAAACATCAATCATCAAGAGGTTTGCGCGCAAAAAGGCCCAACACCACAATGGATCGGGCGTGCGATCAAAATGGCACTCCTGAGTGAGACATCTTCCAAGGGCCGACCGTATAAACCCCGGCCATGTGCATCACCCTCCTATCCACAGCCCACCCAGGTTACCCCTTCATCCTCCTCAACAACCGCGACGAGTTCCTGACCCGGCCGACCGCGCGCGCAGACTGGTGGGAGACACCGCACGCGCACGTCCTCGGCGGTCGTGACCTGCAGCGCGAGGAGCGCGGGACCTGGTTGGCTGTCACGAGGGATGGACGATTGGCCAACTTGACGAATTTCCGGGAGGAAGGCGTCGAGGTGGAGAAGGGCAAGAGTCGAGGGGGACTGGTGAATGCCTTTGTCACGCCTGCTTTTGATGCGCGGGTGGACGATGAGAGGTTCGTTAATAAACGGTTGGTTCAGGATATTGGGATCCAGGATGTAGGCGGTTTCACTCTCCTCCTCGGCCATTTGCGAGCTCCGACGAAGGATGGGAAACTCCCCGGCCTGGCGATCGTGTCGAATCGGACGTCTTCTGCTCAGGGACTAACCCGGATCGCGACGCAGCTGGGCGAAACCCACGGTCTGAGTAACAGTCACTATGGCGATCTGACCTGGCCGAAAGTGGTGCACGGCGAACAGTTGCTGAAGCAAGCCGTTCACGCCAGCGTCAGCCGCGCCGATGGCCGGGACAAGCTCATCGCGAGTCTGTTTGACGTGCTGTCGGTGGAAAGCCTGCCTCGTCCCCAGCGCGGCGAGGATTGGAACGTGTATGCGCGACAGCTGAGGAATTCGATTTTCATCCCGCCCGTGGGTGGAGAAACGGTGGAGAGGAAGCCGGCGGATAAGCTGGCGTCAGCGGATGGGACGGGGAGGGCTGAGGATGGACAGGTGACGGTTGGGCGGGGGGTGTACGGGACGCAGAGGCAGACGGTGGTGTTGGTTGACGGTGGTGGGCATGTCACGTTTGTGGAACGGACGGTTGGGCGAGAGGATGGGGGTTCTGATGGATCTGTGCAGGAGGATAGGACGTTTGAGTTTGAGGTGGAGGGATGGGAGGGATGAGGCCCAGTCACGACGAAGAGAGCAGGAGATTCTTTGCCAGTGCTCGATCAATCTCATGGATCATGGGTCGTTGCTTTGGGTGTCGAGTGGTGCACGTGACACTCCGTGGAATGGACGACGTCGGACGGCAACTGCCGCCACCGGAACGAGGGTGTCTTTCACATGAGAGATCCTCACAACTCACCCTTCACAACCATACATACCTTACTGATGCACACTTAACTGGCATCTCTAGCTTGCGTCGGCATCGTCCATAGAGCGATGGATACAGGTGAGCACGTGAGTGAGTGAATGAAGTGGAGGAATTGCTTGTGGCTGGGCTGGGCAGAGGGTAGTGAACGACTGTGTGCTACCCCTCCCCTCCCTGAGGAACGAGTCAAGTGCTGCTATGCGAGCTTCGCTTGCTGGACTTAGGAGGTCACGTGTGCTCGTGTTTGTTTGATTGCTTTGATAACACACACACACTCACACTCACACTTCACCTGCAGGTGCACATGGATCCGTTTTAGTGATTGGGGTCTGTTTGCAGACCACGGTTCCAACGAGTATAGGAAATGTAAATCGAGTGAGGATAAAATGGAAGTGAAGGATGGGAGTGAAGTAAACTGAAGCTCGGGGAGAGGAAGACCGGATTACGCGTGTCACGTGATGTTTACAGCGTGGGAGCTATGACCTTTCCGTGTAGGGTAGTAAGGCTCGCCCGCCAACAACTTTTGGTGAGCAAGTTCCCACTCCCATTTCCCTCTGCGCAGCGAAGTCCTCTCACCAAAAACTCGCCGCCGCAACTTCGACAGGTATGTTTGGGATTACAGTACTGCCCCAGTATCTGCCATCACCACCACCAACACTACCATTCACATATCCTCTCTTCACAACCGCGCACAACAAACCAAACTCCCATTCCACGCGATTCCCTCCTCATCCTCCTGCTGTTGTTATTGTTGTTATTCCATCCAGACGCGTCATGCCTTCATCGCTTCTTCATCATCAATCGCGAAGACGCGACGTCCGGCGGTGGTGGCCAGCGCCGTCGAACTGTCGCGTCGACTTCACTTCACCATACTGACGAAAAACTCACCTCACAGTCGACACTCGCAATCGCATCACACGCACGCGACCCAGAAATCACTGAACTTTTGTAAGTCAAATCCTCCCATCACCTCGGTCGCGAACAAACAAACAACGCAACGCAACGCGCCAGGCTGCTGCTGCAGGCGTTGCGTTTCTCCCTCATCGTATCGTGAACGCCGCTTCATCACTTCCTCACACGCGCGATACCTCACCTCACCGTCGTCGCGTGAACCGCGCAACCTTTCTCCCCGACCGTGTTCCGCGCGTCCATCCATCCATCTCCCACGAACGATCCATTGCTAATCACAATCGCGTCTCTCCCCACAGACACACCACCCACACACATCAACCACCATGCCAAAGGAGAAGGCCACCACCCGCAAGTCCGCCAAGTCGGCCGGCAAGGCCGAAGGCACCCGCAAGAAGAAAGGTCAGTCTCCCCAACTCATCTTTCTCCCTCTCTCCCGTTGAAAAGATCCTCCGCTGACCGGGAAGTCCAACAGACCCCAACGCCCCCAAGCGCGGTCTCTCCGCCTACATGTTCTTCGCCAACGAGCAGCGCGACAAGGTCCGCGAGGACAACCCGGGGATCAAGTTCGGTGAGTCTTTCCTTCATCCTTTACTGTCTCTCCTGCCTGTCATACTGACTCAGACATTTCTGTGATGCACAGGCGACGTCGGCAAGATGCTCGGGGAGAAGTGGAAGCAGCTCGGCGAGAAGCAAAAGGCGCCCTACGAGGCCAAGGCGGCCGCGGACAAGAAGCGCTACGAGGAGCAGAAGGCCGCTTACGCTGCGGTACGTCTTTTTCCGAACATCTGTACTTTCCTGATGGACGCTGATCCTTTGTGACACAGGGTGGCGACGACGACGAGGATGAGGACTAGTCTCCTCCAACCTCCAACCCCGGCATGAAATCGAAACGTGTTTTTTCCCTCCCGGCTTCTTCCACGTGGTCGAGCTTGCGTCCTTCGCCGGCCGCAGGCTGGGTCACCGATTTTTCTACTGCTTTTTCTTTCACGATGGTGCTAAGCTGGGGGGCGGGCAAAGGGAAGGGATGGGGAAGGCAAGGCAAGGTGATGGGACAGTTTCGTGAAGTTTGTGGCTTCTATCGTCTGTAGACTTCACAGGACTGACAATCGTCAAACTTATCCTGCTTGGTGTATCTCGCCTTCCTGCTCTGAATGGAATGGAAGGGGAACAAACATGATACCAGAGAGCCTTTTTCATCTGCGAGAGAATACTTAATATGAAACGTGTCCCGGCTTTGCTCTTCTGATGAGTCTTACTTCTCGCCTCTTTTCGGTCTCTCTCACTCTCTTGCCCAATGTCGGTCTGGAAAGACTACAGGAACATGTTATCGTCTGCTAAGCTGGTGCTGTGTGAGTACGGGCAAGGCGACCTCGCGGAGTGATACCTATGGATGTGAGGCTATTTGTTTCGTACGATGTATGCTTGGCAGATGCGATGGACGTCGGGCTGCAAACAACAGACCCGTCGAGGTGGTGAGATGTGTTCAGGCTTGTGTCTTGAACCTTCTGATATGTGTGTAAGTACCTACATAGGTACCGTTGAATGTTCAATGTTCGTTCGTTCTCCCATCCGCATTTCGGATCGCGGGAGCGATGACGAACCATGTGCAGTGGTCCCTGAGTTTGTTGGACGCGCGGTCCCTGATTGACAACATTGAACACCGCATGTGAAGTTGTGAAGTACCTACGTACATACCTTACACAGACTATTTCGGTTGGGGCCTCTTTTTCTCTCCTTGACCTTTTGCTCGTGCGATCTCTTCTCTTCTATCCTCCCCTACATACTTCCAACATCCAAACAACACACCATTAGCCTTTCTTTCATCCCCTTGAAACAGCGTTTCGTGCGGCAGCTTTGGAGGCCCGTGGGGGGGGGGAGACACAATCGCTTTGACGTTGATCGTCGGACCACGCGCTTCGTTTGCTTCTCTGCTTCCTACCTAGGCATACACACGACTCTGCTGTACCCTTTGCTTCACATGTCTCGCACCGCTGTGTAATCGATCGAAAGGCGATCGGCGGCGGTTTTTTTCATCATCGAGCGCCCTCCGGAAGCACATACCGTTACTCTACACATTGCATACACCCGACACCAGCATTATGGCCTCTTGGCTGCACACGACGGCACATGCTCTTCTCCTACCTCGACAAACCGCTGGCTCCGCGGGCGGGGGTGGTGGAGGAGGTGGTACGTCCACCGGCGACGAGTTCCTCTCTCTCATTGCCTCGCCATTCTCCAGCCAAGTATGCGATCCCGAACGACCGATCAGGAGGGTCTTGCAATGCTGATTGACCCAGTTCCTCACCGATGCCGTGATCGCCTCCCTCGCCACCTCCATCCCCCTCACCCTGGCCATGGCCATCCTCTTCTGCTTCCTCCGCCCCTACAACAACGTCGTCTACGCCCCCCGAGCCCGCCACGCCGACAGCAAGCATGCACCCCCGCCCGTGAACAAGGGTCTCTTCGGCTGGATCCCGCCGCTCATCCGCACGAAAGAGCAGGACTTGGTGGACAAGGTCGGGCTGGACGCGGCCGTGTTCATGCGCTTCAGCCGCATGCTGCGCGACATGTTCCTCGTCCTGAGCGTCGTCGGCTGCGCCGTCTTCATCCCCGTCAACATCCTCGGCGCCAACACCACCAAGCCCGCCTTCAACCTGCAGCGCTTCACCCCGCAGTACATCTACGGCAGCCGCATCTTCTGGGTCTACGTCGTCATGGCCTACGTCTTCGACGCCATCATCTTTTATTTCTTGTGGCGCAACTACCGCGCCGTCCTCCGCCTCCGCCGCGCCTACTTCGACAGTCCCGAGTACCAGCGCAGCCTGCACTCGCGCACCTTGCTCCTGACCGACATCCCCAAGGACCTCCGCAGCGACGACGGCATCCTCCGCATCGCCGAGGACCTCAAAGCCACTCCGGACGTGCCCCGCGGCGCCATCGCCCGCAACGTCAAAGACTTGCCCGAGCTGGTGGAGGAGCACGAGGAAACGGTGCGGGCGCTGGAGAAGGTCTTGGCGAAATACCTCAAGAACCCGGATAAACTGCCGGCCAAGCGGCCCACGTGCAAAGCCGCCAAGCACGACAAGACGTACCGGAAAGGACAAAGAGTCGACGCAATCGAGTACCTCACCTCGCGCATCCAAGAGCTGGAGCGGGAGATCAAGGAGGTCCGGGAGTCGGTGGACAAGCGGAACGCCATGTCCTACGGCTTCGCCAGTTACGAGCACATCCCCGCCGCCCACAGCGCGGCGTACGTGGGTCGCAAGGGTGGGACGAACGGGACCATCATCCGTCTGGCCCCTCGGCCGAACGATCTGATCTGGAAGAATTTGAAGATGTTGAAGAGGGTAATATATCCCCACCGCAGGACCTAGACCCTATGCTGACCTGTTCTGTTTTGGCAGGAACGAGGCTGGAACAACTTCATCAACAACCTCTGGGTCGCGCTGTTGACGATTGTGTGGGTTATCCCCAACGTCTTCATCGCCGTTTTCTTGTCCAACTTGTCCCACCTCGGCCTCGTCTGGCCCGCATTCAAGACATCGTTGCAGAAGCACCAGACCCTGTGGGCCATTGTGCAGGGTGTGGCGTCCCCAGCCATCACGACGATCTTTTATTATTACTTGCCGGCGATCTTTCGGAGGTATGTACCAAAAAAAAGTTGCTACTGCGTTGCACACGCTGATCTTTTTACAGGTTATGTATCAACGCCGGAGACGTCACCAAGACGAGCCGCGAGCGTCACGTCATGCACAAACTGTACAGTTTCTTCGTCTTCAACAACCTCGTCGTCTTCTCCCTCTTCTCCGCCATCTTCGGCTTCATCTCGGCCGTCGTGAACAACTCCGTGGACGGCGAGAACCCGTGGGACGCGATCGTGGCGCAACAGCCTTTCACCAAAGTCGTGCAGACGCTGTGTCAGGTCTCGCCGTATTGGATCTCGTGGCTGCTGCAGCGGAATCTGGGTGCCGCCGTCGATCTGAGCCAGCTCGTGTCACTGTTGTGGGGCGGTTTCAGCAGGAGGTACTTATCGCCTACACCGCGCGACCTGATCGAGCTGTCCGCTCCGCAGCCCTTCGACTACGCGGGCTACTACAACTACTTCCTCTTCTACGCCACGATCGCCTTCTGCTTCGCCGGTCTGCAGCCACTGGTCCTGCCCGTCGCCGCGCTCTACTTCTGGCTCGACAGTTTCCTGAAGAAATACCTCCTCCTCTACGTCTTCATCACGAAATACGAATCGGGCGGCATGTTCTGGCGCACGCTCTTCAACCGAGTCCTGGTCTTGACGCTCCTCGGCAACGTCGTGATCGCGCTGATCGTCGCGGCGCAAGGCCTGTCGGGATCGAACTGGGGCATGCTTGCCTCGCTGGCCCCGCTACCATTCCTCATCCTCGCCTTCAAATGGTACTGCGCCCGAACCTTCGACAACCCCATCCACTACTACCAAACCCCCAAAGCCCTGCGCGATGATGAGCACACGGCCGGCGCCGCCGAAGGCAAACCCCGCAAGCGCGACCGCGTGGGCGTGCGCTTCGGCCACCCGGTCCTCTACAAACCCCTCATGACGCCCATGGTCGCGGCCAAATCCCAACACATGCTGAAGCAAATCTACACCGGGCGCACCTCCCTCGACGCCGCCGACCGCCCCGTGGCGGGCTACAGCGACATCTACCTGGACTCGATGGACGCCTCCCACCCGGGCGCCAGCAAACCCCCCGCCGCTCCAGGTCCGGCCCCCTTCGCCATCGTCGACGAAACCCAAATGGACTTCGCCCACTGGAAAAACGACCCCACCTTCCGCGACGAAGCCGGCGGCGACGGCGAACTCTACGGTCACGCTCAGGATCTCATCCGTCCCGGCACGCCGAGTACCATGCTCACCCGCACCGCCACCTCGGAGACCTTCGCCTCGCGCTCCCGCAGCGAATCCCGCGACTCGGACCGCACGCGCGTCGCCGGCGGCGCCGGTGGTGAAACCGAGTATCCCAGAGGTTACCACCAAACCCCCTCCGCTCTCCGCGAACACTCGCCTTCCGCCGCCAGCGAAATGTCCGCCGACATCATCGGTGGTGGGGATGGCGGTGGACGTTTCCGCCCCCGCGAACAACCCAGCCGCGAAGGCCTCGTGACTTCCGCCGCGCGGATGGGTCGCAGTCCCCCGCCGCCGCAGTTGTCGACGCCGTATGCCCCGACGCCAGGTGGGTATGGGCCGATTCGGACGCCGGAGTATACGCCCAGTGGGGATGAGGGGGCCGAGGAGACGAATTATGATTATTTTCGGCGGGGGAGAGGGGTGTGAATGTCCTCGGGTTTCCTAAATAGCGCGGGTTGAATGTTTTCTTCTTCTTCTTAGAGGCGTTTTGTGTGAGGTGTTCGGGTGGTGTTTTAGGGGGCGGTGATGTTAGAAGGTGCCGTCAATCGCGGTATTCGGGTCGAGATCATGTATCTATGGGTGCGTGTTTTGACTACTTGGGAAGGGAAAAACAAGGCGACAGCGATTGTTGTTGTAACTATGTGAGTGGACTGGATGTGTGAGTATAGAGATCTAGAGGGATCGAAAGAGATGTTCGTATAACGCATCGATTTGGTTCTTCCCATTCGGCGTCCCCTTCATCCTTGCTACCCCCCCGTTGTTCCTGGTGATATCCGAGAGAGTCATGGATACCAATCTGCTATCTTCCTTTTCTTCCAGCGCAGAACCGGTTGGCGTTCACCGGCGATTGGGTGGGTGGCGATTGTCGTTATGATATGTTGGTGTCTTGAGGTACATAGGGTTAGGGTTTGGGGTTAGATCGGTGCTCGCTTCTTAGGAAGACTCGATTCCCTCGCAGAGGACGCAGGTGATATCGCAAGAACATAGTCTCTCTCTTCTCTGTGTGTACAGTAGGTGCGAAGGATGTGGAAGATGTGACTGGCCGCTTTTGTACTGGCCAACTTTGAGACCCGCGAGATCGAACGACGGATGATTGCGACCAAAGGCACATTGAAAGCGGAAGACGATCTGGTCGTGCGAAGTTTGGGAGCGACAATGTTACTTCGTCACGACTGTCGCAGGAACGAGCCTATCACAGCTGACTGCCACGTTATTGTTCACTGATGGACCGGCGGTAACGTTCGAAACGAAGCAAGGTGAGAGGGGTGTACTGAGACAAGACGGCACAGCAATAGTGACATCAAACCATGTCCTCTAGACGCCTCCTCCCTCCGCTTTTCGCAGACTCGTCAACCCGCCCTTCCGCAGAAGCGGACAGATCGACTCCCGCCAACTGCGAGCGACGGAAGTGAGCGCCCGCGCCATCCAGGCCGTGCATCGTCACGCCACTCGGAGCACCCATCGAGTGGGAGTCACCCGAGGCCAGCACGACAGCGGTGGAAGCGTCCTCGCAGCCGCGAGGGTCGCAGGCCGGTTTCTCTTCCGGATGTCTGGTCCAGCCACCTTCGGCCCGATCCTCCTGCTTCTGAGGCCAGAGGACGTCTCCTACTATCTAGTGTTACTGTCAGCGGCAGTCGTTGGCAAACAGGGAGTGAGTGGACATACCACGGCGCGGATCATCATGCTGAACACAACGAGCCAGGCTAGGACTAAAAGACACGCCATGACGCAGCCGAGGATTCGGATGGATTTGTTGTTCAGGGCTTCGGCGACGGCGAAGGTGGCGGTTGTGAGTGCTAAGCACGAGTCAGCCGAGTGATATCAATGGAGGCCTTGATAAGAAGAGACATACCGGAGTTAGGAAAAATGTATGAATAAAAGGTCATCGAGAACCGACTCTTGCCGTGGCGAACGGTGGACCAATGCGCCCCGACGGACACGAGGAAGAACCAAAACGCCAGTCCCCAGAGCCAGAGACCCATCCAGTTGGCGACGATCGTCGAGACCTTGCCAGCAAGCTCGCCGCCACCCATGAAGTCAGCCGGAACGACGCGCGGCAGGCTCTGACCCATGATGATCACACCAGAGATCGTGAAGCCAGAGGGACCGATACTGACAAACATGCTGGGTCTGAGACCTAGTACTGAGTGTCAGCGCCCCGGCGTCATGACAGATTGCCACAGGTGTCGTATTACTTTCTTGTGGGAGTTTCTGGGTCATCAGCCGGTAGATGAAGGCTGCATAGATCATCAGCGAGACCTGTATAGAGTACGATGTCAGCGAGGACGCGTCGGAAAACAGTAGCACGGGATTGGAACTCGCCATGAAGCCGATCCCTTGAAACACGAAGCCACCGACGATAATGTCGAGCGCGCGAGCACCATCCGTCTTCTGCGCCAGTACACCAGCGTGAGGACCGATCACCAGCAACGGATAGGCTGGGAAGATCCAGATGGGTGTCATTTGCGCGATGGTGAACGTCTGGGTTGACCACCTGTCCGACTGTCAGAATCGTGTCACGGTGTAAGAAGGGAGCAACGTAGGAAGACAGACATTACGAGGTAGATGCCGCAACTAAAGAGCACCGCCAACGCAGCGTAGCACCAGAACAGGATCTGCATGGTTTCGAGAAGCCAAGCGCCCGTCTTATTATCCGACGTGCCGTACTCGGTGATGTTAATGAGGATAGTGCCGAGGGAGATGAGCCAGGCCGGGACGAATAGGCTCTCGGTCGGGTGCAGGATGGAGTCGAGGAAGGTGGCGGGATAGTAGTGGAATCGATAGGAGATCATGACGATGTTGAAGACGAAGAGCACGATATTGAGGAGGAAGAAGATGCAGCCGATGGTGTAGATGCCCTTGAAGCGGTACGGGACATCGTACAGGACGTTCGCCACGCCGCCCGTGGCCATCTGTCATTCACGCTCCGCGTCAGCCAGGCCACAGAGCAGCCCTCCGGTAGTCTATGTTACATGTGGTCGGTACGTACGGTCATGGTGAACCAGCTCCAGGTGAAGTGTCTTATCCTTTCCTTGAACCTGAGCCGGTGGATATGAAGGTGCGAACACCGGTGCAGCTTGTCCGTCCTCGCATCGTGGCCGACGTTAGGTACTGCGTTCTCACTCCGTGGATTTCCTGCATTCAAAGGCGTCCGTGATGTTGCTGGGGAAGGATATGAAGCCGCCCGCTGCCTCGTTTGTGGCTTGGGCGAATGCACCATGGTTCCTGTTCAAGTGATATTGTTGTACATAGACGTTCGTTCCAGAACGGTCGCTGAAAGGTGTTGGTGAAATGTAGTCTCCCTTGTTCAAGGTGCTGGTGCCTCTTGCCTTTGAACAGAGTCGGCAGAGGCCCTTGCCAGTAAACAGTTCATCGAGCGAAGTCTTCCACGGAGTCCTCATGTGAGGCCCAGAGCTTCGAGCTCACGTGAGCGGACGTTTGATGCAGAAGTCACCACACATGACTGGTGAATGAGTGTCGTGGAGGCCGCGGGCAGATGTCTGATCTCCGGTTACTGGCAAAGGTACTCGGATGAGCTTGCCGGGCATCATGTGATTGACTGGCAAACGTTACAGCAACTGGAAAGTGAAACTCGTATCGTTCTCCTTATTGGTACAACATTGGCTAAATGCGCCGACAAAGGCGATATTGTTACATATCTCGTAAACGGAAGAACGTCGAAGCCAGACATCCTCAGGATCAGAAACCCCGAGGTTGTACCGATCCGTTTGCCCCATGGGCCACGAAACGCCTCGCTCAAAAGGAACACGACACGACCAAGAAAACACAGCAACACCCCCCCATCAGTAGAAAGATCACCAAAATGAGCACCATCCTATGTAGTGCTGACACAGGTTCTCCAGGTTCGTCGCCTCGCTCAGCAATTTCTCCACCTGCTCGTCCACGCAAAGCTCGTTCTCCTTCTTGAAGTCCCGACCCGTCAACTTCTCCTTCACGCGACTGAGCACCTGCAGCGCTCGCGCGTTCTGCACTTCTCTCTCCACGGGGTCGACGTTGCCGTTCGTCTGCCCGGCGCTGAGCCTGTTGCGCGGTCGGTACGAGCTGCCCGGTCGTTCGGAGGGCGCGTTTGGATCGGCGCCCATGACGGACGGGCGACGACCCTCGTTCGGCAATGCTGCGGCCATGATGGATGCGCGACGTTCGGACGGGAATGACGGCTCAGGCGGAGATTCGCGGTTGCCGAGACGCCAGGTCAGCAGCGGATCGTGGATGAAGGCTTCCAGCACAGCCATCAGTGATTCCTTGTTGCCCCGTAGCAGCCTCATGACGTGCTCACACGTCGTCCGGTAGCTTCCTTCGATGTTACTAACTTCCATTGCAAAGGTAAGCATTCTCGTCAGACGGAATGGCACGCGTTCGGGGTATTTTTCGCGATGCATGGCCACTTCAAAGCAATCGCCGAAGTCGATGTGCACGATCTTGCCCGTCACGCGGTCAAGCATCAGGTTGGAGGGATGACGATCACCGAGGCCAAGGATGTATCCGACCATCGACATCACCCCAAGTGATCGGGTGTAGTTTGTGCGACGGTCGAGCCAGGCCTCGGAGCTCTTGCTCTTTAGCCAGAGTACGCGGTACAAATCTTGTCCTGTGGTGTTGTCGAGGGCATATCCAAAGACCTCCACCTTTTGCATGAGCGTCAAATTGTCATAGTCGGGCGCCATCTGCAGCATGATACGATGTTCGATGTTGAGTAGGATCTTGCGACTCTCACGATACTCTCGGATCAAGACGTGCAAGGTATCGCTGTTCGGCACCCAGCCCAGCAAACCGGACTGTGTCGACAACGGAATCGCAGCGTACCGCTGAATGTTGAGGTGGCGCTTAAGACACTCAGGATCAGTGGCAAGGAGCGTGTTGACGAGACCGAAGAGCTGCATAACGCGCTCATCCTGCCTGATGTCCTCATGGCCCTTTAGAAGGTAGTCGTACTTGTTGCCGTCGTCACCGCGCAGAGCCAGCTTGCGAGGTCGTTGCTTGGATGAGATGACCGTCGCGACCGGGTCGAAGGATTGAATGTGGACCACTGGCTTACCGCTCTGGTACGTGCCGGGCACGGCCAACTTGAGCCCGTGAGCATTTTTAAGCTCCGGCGAGACGTACTGCAGTTCCAGGCTCATGAGTTGCGGCAGCTGCCTCGCGATGCGCTTGAAAACCCCGTAGTACAGATCCCAAGCCTGGTTCAGATCCCCAATCTCTTGATTGCTCTTGTACGCTTCGCACCAATCTTTCGCCTCTGCCAGGTCGCGGCCGAAGCTCTGGATGAAGGACATTTCGCGCAGCGTGTCTGGACCTTTCCGAAGCATCTCGTGCAAGGGCTCGAGGGTGGCCAGCATGCCTTGGATGTTGTGATCGCCGAAATAGAGACGAGAGGCTTCCTCGAGACCTTCATGCCACTGTTCGTGCCACAGCACAGCGATCCGGATTAGCTCATGGCTCACCAAGCCGGCCTGTTCGACCAACTCGGGACTGTGCTGACGCATGGCTTCCATGATGCGAGTAGCAAACCGTGAGCGATTGCCGGCATCGGATTTGATGGACACAGTCAGAGGGTAGACAAGGGCTTGCGGGTGGGCGCGCCCAACGTCGACCAGGAGGTTATGGATGGCATCGCGCACAATCTTGTTCGGCTGATTGATCCTGGCAATGAGCTGCGGGATGACCTCCAGCCAGGTGTCGATGCTGACGCTCGTGATGCCCTGCGTCACGCTATGGGTGACCTCTTGGTGCTTGCCGTGCGCGAACCACAGCGTCAGCAACCGAAGGATGTCCTGGAGAGAGCTTGACGAAGAGAGTGCGATGGACTTGAAGAAGCCCCTGATCGCTGGCACAACGTGTTCGCTGATGATCTCGCGAGGCACATCCGGCGAGTCTCTATCGGCATTCGAGGCCATGTAATTGACGACTTCAAAGTTGGCGAGCGCCCATGCATGCCAGGCTTTGTACCAGGTCTCGTTGTACCGTGTGGCAGAGTAGTAAGATTGCAGCACGTCTTGCACCCGTTCCGATCCCCAGTCGCCGTCGTGCTGCTTGGTCTGCCAGTCGCCTTGCTTGAGGTAACAGCGGGCCAACAGTACCCTCCACTCATCAAGTTCGGCTTTCTCCTTGGGTGAAGCCTGGATCGCAACCGAGCCGAACGGCGCATGTACGCCGTGCATGCCATTGACGCCGTTCATGCCGTTCATCATGCTGTGTGCGCCGCTCGAGCTTCCAGCAGAGATCGATACGCTCTTGTCCTCGAAATCTTTCCGCAGCCTCACCGTGAAGTCCTTGAGTGCACCGAGTGCCTCCTCGAAGTGGTCGTTGCTCCACATGAATTTGTAGGCCGCATACTGCACGGGGTACGGCGCGTCATGGATTTTGCTCATGCTCTCCGGGGACGAGATACTGCCCTGGCCTCCGAGAAGCGAGTTCAGACTCTTCTCCGCCAGACCTGTACGCTGCGCCTTTCTGCAAATCGAGGCGAACTTGATGTACATCTCGATATTCTCCTGAGGCGTGATGACAAGGGCGCGTACTTTGAGCATGCGTTGCCAGACTTCGGCGTTCCGCTGACAGCCCTTGAGACGCTTGGTCCAAGTTTCACGCATCCGCATCTGCTTCTCGGCATCGTTGGCGTGCTGCTTGTAGGTGATGATCTCTTCCAGCTCGGCGAGCATTTGGACGCGTACAATCACACTGTACGCTCGCGTGTAGGACTCGCCGAGCAGTGCACTCAGCTCAGTGTCCAGCCCGTCTCTCGCCTTTGTGATATGCGCGTACGCCTCGTCGAACTGGTTGCGATGTATTGACAGGATGGCACCGAAGAAGGAGCGGTCAGGAGACGCCGGCTTCATGACGGAGAGATAGTTGTCCATGATCTCCCATTGACCCATGCCCCAAGCAGCAGCAGCTGCGAGTGGTGCGATGCTTTTGCGGACCTCAGAGGAGGCGTTCATCCACTTGTCTTGCGCGATCGTGGAGAGCGTATCCCACTCCCCGAGCGCATGCAAACACCGCATCTTGCCCATAATGACCTCGAAGCCAGCATGCTCACCTTCCTCCTTCTCGCGTTTCTGATACGCGACCAGCGCCTCTTCCCAGCGCTGCAGCTTCTCGAACCAGGTCTCTTTCAGGTCAACGTCGTTATAGCCTTGTGCTTTGCGCAGGATACCGAATGCGGCATCCGTCTGCTGCAGCTGATTGTTGATGCTGATCAGCGCTTCCACCGCGCTTGCATTTTGCTCTGCATTGAACTCGAGTTCCTTGTAATGCAGCGCCTTCGCGAACGCATGACACTTGCCAGCATACATGCCAAGAGTCCGCACATCTATCGGCAATGCCTTGTCATCGTGTTCCATAAACTCGGCCAGGTTCAGCAAGATCTGCAAGATCTCGGGTGGTATATTCGGTGACGTGAGCGCGACTTCGATGGAGCGAACCAGTTCCTCCTGGTACTGATCGTACAGTTCCGTCCAGCAACTGACGAAGGCCGAGTTGAAGAGACTTCTCGCTAGTGGTGGGTAAATGCTTGCCAATGGCGTACAGGCCCTCAAAGCTTGTTGCGGCGACTCCTTCAGCAGCTCCACAGAGAAACGACGCATCCATTCCTGCCAATCTTCCTTGGTGGACTTTTGGCTAGCCTCCCATGCGTTTTTCAGGTGCTGTTGGTTGACGGCGAGTTTCTTGGAGGCTATTTCAGTTGGATATTGATCGTCGTCCTCGTCGCCATAACGCTCATCTGGACTCAAATCCTGCGGAAGGGGCTCGTGCTTCTTCAGCTTGTTCACGATGAGTGTGTAGGCGGCATATTGTATCCGTTGTTGTGCAATGACCTTGTCGATGGTAGGAACAAAGTGAAGGTAGTCCGGTCCGAGCTGGAAAACCAGCGCACATAAAGTCTCCATGGCCGTGTGCTTCAGCGTACTGTCTCCTGATACTAAGACTCTTGAGAGCGGATGAATGATCTTTGCTGCGAATTCCGAGATGTTCACTTGCTTGCTCATCCGACCGATAGTTTCAATGGCTGCCTTGCGCACATCACGCGGTCTCTGACGATCGTTGTCGAACATGCGGACGATGACCGGGATGATGAGATGCATATACTCCTCCGCGCTCGACCCGAAGACCAGGAATGCATGTAACACCCGTTGACATGCAGCCCTGCCGGCATCGGACCGTGAATCGGTGTCAAGCACACTGAGCATGAGAGGGAGCACGTTGGCCAAATAGATCTTGAACTCGCCCTCCAAGCTCTTGGCGATGCTCTCGATCAGGCCCAGCATTGTAGCTTGCAGCTGTGTGCTCACATACCAATGTTGTGCGACTGCCTCCAAGATGACGTGGAGATGTGGTCGGATGTGCTGACGTACGATCCTTACAAGCATGCTGAGCTGGTTGAAATAACCCTCCAGTCTTCCACCGTCCGCTCGTGTCTCTCTGAGAACGCCGACAATGCCTGGCACCACCGTGGGAAGAAAGGGCACGCATTTCATTCCCATTGTGGCGTATATGTTCATCACAGCGTCGACGACAGCAGAGTGATATTGTTTGAGCGTATCTTCCTTGAGCATGCCCATCAGCGTGTTGATGACGACGGTCGGGTAGTACTCTTCATTGCTTGGTGTGACACCCTTCATGATGAGCGTCACGTCGGACTCAGCTTCAGCCTCTGCCCTGAGATTGGACTCTGGCGACTCCTCAATGACTTGCTGGTGCTTGTACGGATCTAAGGCGCCGAGTATGCCCATAAGGCGGATGGTCTCACGGCGTAGCTCACCTGGCTCCTCATTTCTGACAATGTTGACCAGGATGGTGAGGAGCTCGGGATGATCGATATAAGGGTCAATCACGTAGCCACTGTTGCTTGCCAACTGACCAAGCGTGCAGAGCGCTGCCGATCGTTTCTTGTTCGACGAGACGTCTTGCAAGCCGTGTATGATGATACGCATCAAATCCGGGATGTACTTCAACATCTCCTCTCCACCCACAGTCGCGAGGTCACCGAGCGCTCTAAGTGTGGTCGACGCGACGTCGATGTTTGCATCTTCTGCCTTGGGTAGTAACACAGTCACCATCGGGTCGACGTAGGGCTTAATAAGCTTGCTGCTTGCGCCCACGAGGTGGCTGATAAGCTGCGCCGACTCGCGCTTGTTGTTGGGGTTATTCGAGTACTCGATCTCAGTCAAGAGCTGAATGAGTACCTTGCGCAGTGACGGGAACACGTAGGCAGGGTTGACGGAGGTCAAACGACCGATGATCGTCATAGCAGCCTCCCGGATGGGAAACTTTTCATCGTTGAGCGCGAGAAACAGCGTTCGCACATTTTCCGCTTTCGCCAGGTGACGATCGAAACGAGCATCTAACGACACCAGCACCGTCTGGCGGATATCAGGCTGCGGATCGGCAACGCCGACAGTGAGTAGCTTCTCAATGACGTCCGAGACGACTTGGATAGCGTGATGACTGGTCTGATGCACAATCGGATCCCGTACAAACAGCTGGCAACAAGTCAAGGCCGCCGCTTTTCGAATGATGGGGTCGTCGTCTTCGACGTACCGAATGGCAACGTCTCTGACAAACTGATTGAGCACATGCCCGCTAAAGTCGAATGATCCGAGCGTATGCAGCGCCAGAGCAATCTCGTGCTCTTTGTGGTCTAGATGCTGTGGATCACGCTGATCGCGGACCTCTTTGGAATAGATCGGTGGAAGTCCTTGCCCATGGGTGGGATGCCCAAGCGTTTGGAACTGCCGACCGCACAGTGTCCGACTGAGCAGATCCAACAGCATCACCTGAATCGTCCCCTTCGTAGGTGGGATGTAATGCGCCATATCCACAAGTGCTTGAGTCAGAGCGTCGGAGAGGCCGCAAGCAAATATAGGATCGAGCAACGCCTCCATATATTTGCTCATGGTCTGACCCACAGCGATCGAGATCATGCTGATACACTCAAAGATGGGGGCTTCATCGGTATGTTTGCTCCTGTTCTTCACAGACAAGGCCTCCCTGATGTGCAGAAGGATGGTGTCGAGGTAGGGTGCGATCTGCGAGCCCACCGCATGCGCAATCTTGCCGATCGCGACAAATGCCATGTTGCGCTGCTTTGGTTCTTTGAGTAACGTCTGTAGGTGCTGCATCGATCTTGCGAGGTAGTTATGGCAGAACTCCTTCGGGGCGTAACCCGCCAAGATCGGTATAATCTCGACAACAGTGCGCCTGATGGTCGGATCGCGATGCTCACGATACTGTTGTTGCAGCACTCTTTCACAAGCGTCCTTGTACTTCGATCCATGCATGAACATACCACCCTGGACCAGCAACTCCTTGCAGGCCAATAGGGAGCCGTGGATGCACTCGATCGTGGCTCTTCTGAATCCGTCTTGAGCAGCCTCAAAAGTCCTTGTCAGACACGTTTGGCGGGTTTGCGGGTCACGAGCGGAGAGAATCTTGAAGCACTGAGCGACCACTTCTGCGGACGTCTCCCTAATAACGACCTTTTGATCTCTCAGACCTTCCCAAATGTTAACCAGGACGCCGGGAACCACGTTGTACAGTAGCGTAGCGTTATGCCGTGCCAGCTCTCTCAGGATCAACACAGCTGCGAATCGCCGGTTCTCGTTACGTTCGGACGTGAGCCATTCCAGCGCGTGCTTAACCTCAGCATCCACAAGCTCAGCCGTCAAAGCGCCCCCAGGCCCTGCCAATCTGCCAAGGCACTTTGCAGCAACGACCATGGCGCTCGTATCGTTGCCCTCTAACGTTCTCTTTAGGTAGTTACTGAACTTTGTCACCTTCAGCGCAGCATCGTCGCCTTTGAAGTCTATGAGTGAGCTGAGAACGTAGAGGCCTCCCGTTCGCTCGTGTGTGTCTGTGCCGTTCAGGATGAGCTGGGACATTCGCGACTGCAGGTCTGCGTAATAGCGGTTGAACTCGGCGGGAGGGAGCTCGCGGAAGGCCGAGTTGACCTGGTCTCCCAGCCTGGCCGCAGCATCCTGGCGTACAGTATCGCTGCGGCCCTTGACGTCCTGGAAGATGGTCTCGAGGTTGTCCTTGTACGCTTGCGCCATTTCCGCGATTGAAGGCGTATGCCGAGAGCCCAATCTCTTCTCACCGTGCCGCTCCGCTTCCGGTATGCTCCTTCATGTCTAGGCTGTTCCGCTGGACATCTCAAAACGCTTCCACTTGCGCACTCCACGTTCGATCAATGTCCCACTGCCACTGCCTGGTCAATCGTAGTACTCGATGCTCGTCGCTCCGAGGTTGCGCGGGGTTTAGACCGTTTGGCAGTGATTAGCGCGGCTCGGCAGTGATCTACCCGTGCGTCCCGACCCGTCCGTCCCATGTCTCGCATCCCGCTCACGCCACGGTCATGCAGGAAGTTGCAGTGTGAAGTAGTGAGCACATGCATGTACACCCAACCACGACTCAGCAGTCAAGTCAGGAACTACACCCTCGCCTGTCACAGCGAGGATCCACCTAACCTGACAGTCTGGAAGGGGTGAGATCGGCTAGACGTTATGGATGACAGCGAAGACATAAAGGAGTTCCCCGACGTTGGTCACAAGCTTGCCGCGCCGAAGAAGATATCCGCTTTTGAAAAGGAAAGACAAGCCCAGGAAGCAAAGCAAAAGCGAGCCGAAGCAGAAAACGCAGCAGCACTGAGAGCATTCGAAGACTCCTTCGGCCACGAGGACGATGACGACGATGCTGCCTCGGTCTATGCTGGCGATTGGGGGCCTCCGCGTGGGCCTCGTGGGGCTGGGATGGGCCACGGAGGAAGATACGGAGGGCTGCCAACAGGACCGCGGAGTGGCCCGGGGAGCCTAGGGCCATTGCCAGGCCCGCCTCCGCCCAGTTTGAAAAGGAAGCGAGCGCTAGACGAAATGCGCGAGGCGCAAGAGGCACGACGAGAGGCCAGCCTGATTTCGCCGGAACACTCGAACGAGATAGAGCCTCGATTGGGGGAGCGAGGCTTTCGGCAGGAGGACGAGCAGGAGGCTGACACGCCGAAGCCCACAGTACAGTTGTCTTCGCTGCCGCCACGAATGACAACTGGGCAGGTCAGAGGGCTTTTCGATGGCCATCTGACGGTGTATTCGGTGCGCTTGCTGCGTTACACAGGAACCAGGCTGGCAGGAAAGCATTCATTGTCCGCTATTGTGACGCTCGCTGCGGAGTCGTCTATTATCCAGATCGATACCGCGGTTACTTCCCTGAAGGACAAGTATTTGGGGTGCGGATACTACTTATCAATCTCGCGCCATCTATCCTCGACCGCGTTGCACCCAAACGTGGCTGCAACCGCCCGAGCAACGTCGACCGAGCCGTTCGGCGCAGAACGGCCCAAAGAACCAGAAGGGCGACCCTCGATGCGCAATGCGCCGCCGCCCTCGGACTTGAATAGACACTTTGCTCCGCCAGATCAGTACGATCCTCGTGCTCGGTCTTCCCAACGTTTTCCACCTCAAGTTGCTGCAAACGTCGAAGTGCGTGCGCCGATGGACATCAGCATGATGCGCGCGATCCATACGCTCGTCGAGACCTTGATCTGCGAACCCAGCCCGTTCCGCGTACTCGAAACCGAGGCAGTGCTTATGGCCCAGCCGAAGGTGCAGCAGGATGAGCGGTTCGCGTTCCTTTTCGACACTAAAAGCCCAGCTGCCATCTATTACCGTTACTTGCTTTGGGCTCCCGACGATCCGGAACAGGAGATCCGCGAGCAGAAACGGCGCGCCAAAGGGTTGGAACGTATTCACTACGACAATTTCATTGAATGGACTCCGCCATACGGCCAGGTGCCGTTTCCGGATTTGAGGAGTTTGGCGCAGGTGGTCGACGACATCGATTACAACAGCAGCGACGAAGAAAGCGACGACGACGATGGAGACCGACCAACGAACACGGTGCTCGAAGGCGACACCACTCGAGGCCCGAACGAGAGTCGTCGTTTCGGCCCGCTGAAGCGCGCTCGACTGGTTCACCACCTTTCCCGCCTGCCCATCGCAATCACGAGACTGCGCAAAGGCGACGTGGCGCGCATAACGAATTTCGCCATCAACCACGCCGGCCAAGGCGCGGAAGAAATCGTGGACATCATGCTCCTTAACGTCTCGGATCCGTTTTCTTACAGCCTTGCGGCGAAGTACGAGGACTCCGATGGTGACGCGATCGATGAAGACGAGGACAGCTATGAGCCGGACGACAGTCTCCCATCCTTCGAGACACCAGCCGAGCACGGCGCTGGGAAGCGCGAAGCAGCGGCAGACGACCCCTCCAATACCAGACTCATTGCGCTGTATGTCATCTCGGACCTCCTCTCCGCGTCCTCGACCGCAGGCGCACGTAATGCCTGGAAGTACCGCACGCTCTTCGAGACGGGATTCCGTGCCTGCAAGACGTTCGAGCGTCTGGGTCGCATGGACAAGGAATTTGCGTGGGGTCGATTGAAGTCCGAGCAGTGGAAGAGGAAAGTGGGCGTGGTGTTCGGGATTTGGGAAGGGTGGAGCGTGTTTCCCAGCGAGGTACACGAGGAATTGAAGAAGGCGTTCTACGAGCCACCGCTGAGTGAGGAGGAGAAAGCAGAGGAGAAGGAGAAGATGCTTGAAGAGAGAAAGGTGGAGGAGGAGAAAAAGCTGAGGAGATTCAAGACTGTTGGCGGTGCGGCGGTTGTAGGCCAGAGGGACCATGAGTCATCAGTCGTGGGAAATGGCAGCACAGTAGAGAACCGAGAGGGCGCAAACGGCAAGCCGATCGATGACGATAACGACGATAAGATGAACGGCACGCCAATGGAAGGAGTGACCGCAACGCCGATGGCGGACACCCCTACCAGCGCACCGACGTCGGGCGAGCTGCATGGCAAACATATGCCACAAGACGTTGAAGGAGCGCCGGGGGGAGAAGTCGACGACACGAGCGAAACGAAACCATCAACCGCGCAAACAGCGCCCCAATCTCTCGGACCTAAGAGGCGCATGAGGGCTGAGGACATGTTTGCCAGTGACGAGGAGTGATTGGCCGGATTCTTCGCGTACGTACGACCGAATTAGCTCTCAAGCCTGATCATGTCTTCACATAGCCTGAAGCTTGGGCCTGAGACGCGTTGTTCAGTGCGATGGATTTCGAAGCTGTATTACTTTGCTTCTAGGTCAGGGGCCAATCCATGAAGAGGTTACGGCATGTGACACCTAGGACGACATTCAGGTAATGCGACCAGCAGCGTCTAACCGGATAGCTCGATATGGACGCCTTGGCTGAAGTCCAGTCGAGAGCGATTCGAAAGACGTGCACGTCGTTCCTGGTGATGTTTGTTGGTTCACGACGTTGAGTGAGGAATACTCAGCCAGAACGTATCGTCATCAGAAGTATAAGCAGCCTGGTAGATCAACCTACCTCTTCTGCATCCTCCTCCTCCACCAATCCGTCTCCCATCTCCTCGTCGTCGTCATCATCGGCCCACTCATCATCCTCTAGATCCGCCTCCAGATCCTCATCCTCATCCTCGTCTTCACCTCCCTGCCCCCTCGCCCGTCTCGCGGCCATTTTCCGTTCAACATTCGCTTTCTGCTCTTGCCTCCGAGCCTCCTTCTCCCGTCTCCGTGCATCATGCACGCGATCCATCTCCTTTAGCTCCTCCTTCGATTTGTGGAAGTACTCATGCCACATCACCTTCCCTCCGCACACGCCCTCCTCCACTTTCGTGAGTCTCAGCCGAAGTCTTGGGCCGAGCTCATGGAGCTTGATACCCTTTCTCTCCACTCTGGCTCGCGGGTCGCGACGGTCGGACGGTTTCTTCTCATTCCGCCGTTGAATCCGTTGCGCCGTGGGTGCGAGGACTTCGACTTCGGCGTCGGTCTCCGGTTCCGATTCCGAGGCGGAGGTGAAGCCGTCTGCGGCGTGAGGGTCGAGAAGGTAATCTGCTACATCGTCTAGCTTTCCGAGGTTGGGCAGGCCGGCTCTTTTGCGTTTCTGGCCAGCATGAGTGAGTTTCTCTGCGGCGTCGAGTTTCCGGAGAGGTTTCGGGACCGACTTAGCCGTACGGGTTTCAATACCGTAGTGCCGGAGATTCAGGACGTAGCTTGCTTTGTCCGTGTCGAGGTTGGGGTCTTGCGGTACGCGGTCGAGGAGCATGATGCGTTTGATTCCTTTGAGGGGTGTATTGGTCGGATTGATGGGAGGAAAGAGGGACTGAAACACAGTGGTCGCGAGGGATTCGAGATGTCTCGGTATTTGGGGTGCCTGGCGCTTTGGCTGCTCGCCGTTTGATTGACCGTCCGGTGACTGCTGTGTGGAAAAGTTGTTCATGACCAAGAGTGGTGCGGTCGTATGTTCGGCCCCGCCGCTCTTGGGCCGCTTGATGCTCTTGTGTACATCTTTGCAGAGACTGTACTTCTCTACACGGAAGTGAAACGTCGGTCCTCGTGGTGTCAGTGCAAGGCGTAGATTGGTATTGCCGTTGTCACTCCGACTGAACAAGAGTAAATGCGAGACACCCAAGGGACCAGCCATGGTGGTGTAGTCGCGTAGCTTGTTTGACCTCCGCTCCTTCAGCCTCGACGCCGTCAATGGCTCCATCATGCCCCTCACGTCCTTGACCAGCTGGGTGACGCTGGGCCCGACCTCGCTGGCGCCAATACGGATGACCATGCTTTTGGGCGAGCGGTCGCCCGGCTTTGAGGGCGCATTGCCAGGTATCGCGGCTTTGACGCCAGCGTGTGTGCGCTTCTTCACTCGTCGCTTTGCCATGGTGATATATGTCTGATAACGATACTTGTACGTGTAAAGTACCTCGAGATCTTCATATAGGCGTTCTGAAAATGCCGCCAAGATTCCGCCCAACTCGTTGCGCCTGCCAATCAGAGCGCTGCATCTCCGCAAGATCACCGAGGTTTTTCGGTCTCGATATCCATTATCATGCCTGTCTCTTATCACATCCCACCTTCGTGATAGCAACAACATGGCAATCGAAGTTAAGAAGAGGAAGCATGCGAGTGACGATGGAAATCCTGCTGTGCCGAAAAAGCGAAAGAGTGTGGACTGGGACGAGCCTGCGCCCACAGTGGCAGACAGCAGAAATGTGTCAAGAGAAGGACGAAAAGTTGAAGATGAAGACGAGGATGATGTGCTTCATGATGAGGAATCGGAGACGCCTGCTGGGCAAGGACAAACCGAAGAAGCATCGCCGAAGACCTTCGCAGAACTCGGCGTGATCGACTCGTTATGCGACGCTTGCACATCTTTAGGCTACAAGGCACCCACCGCAATCCAGACAGAATCCATACCGATCGCTTTGGGCGGACGAGACATCATCGGCCTGGCAGAGACGGGCAGTGGCAAGACGGCTGCCTTTGCTCTTCCCATCCTACAAGCGCTACTCGACAAGCCTCAGCCCATGTTTGGACTGGTGCTCGCACCCACCCGAGAGTTGGCGTACCAGATTAGCCAACAGTTCGAGGCGCTCGGCAGCCTCATCAACGTCCGCTGTGCCGTACTCGTCGGTGGCATGGACATGGTGCCCCAGGCCATCGCCATCGCCAAGAAACCTCACATCGTCGTCGCCACCCCGGGGCGCCTGCTCGACCACCTCCAGAATACCAAAGGCTTCTCCCTCCGCCAGCTGAAGTACCTGGTCATGGACGAAGCCGATCGCCTTCTGGACCTCGACTTCGGCCCCATCCTCGACAAAGTCCTGCAGATCCTGCCTCGCGATCGTCGCACCCTCCTCTACAGCGCCACTATGAACACCAAGCTCGACCACCTCACCCGCGCCGCCCTGCAAAACCCCGTCCGCGTCAGCATCTCCACGTCCTCATATCAAACCGTGAAGAACCTCCTGCAACAATACATCTTCATCCCTCACAAATTCAAAGACCTCTACCTCGTCGCCATCCTCACCGAGTTCACCGGCCAAACCTGCATCCTCTTCACCCGCACCGTCAACGAAACCCAACGCCTCGCCTTCCTGCTCCGTGCCCTCGGCCGCTCCGCCATCCCTCTGCACGGCCAGATGACCCAGTCCTCCCGCCTCGGGGCCCTGAACAAGTTCCGCGACGGCACCCGCTCGATCCTCGTCGCCACGGACGTCGCCGCCCGCGGTCTCGACATCCCCTCCGTCGATCTCGTCCTCAACTTCGACCTACCCCCAGACTCTAAAACGTACGTCCATCGCGTCGGCCGCACGGCGCGTGCGGGCAAGTCTGGTGTCGCGATCAGCGTCGTTTCGCAGTACGATATCGAAATTTTCCAGCGGATCGAGAAGGCGTTGGGAAGGAAATTGGAGGAGCATCCGACGGAGCGGGAACAAGTCATGGTCTTTGCGAAGACGGTGGGCGAGGCGCAGAGGGTGGCGGTCACGGAGATGAAGAATGTGCATGAGAAGAGGGGTGGTGCAGGG
>Ga0268244_10000126_pt1 | contig 31968 bp, 22 predicted proteins | sample AgamicMgSfe_FD_200258 | JGI IMG/M metagenome (GOLD analysis project Ga0268244, IMG submission 200258) | Agave microbial communities from Guanajuato, Mexico - Mg.Sf.e (v2) (version 2) | ecosystem: Host-associated > Plants > Phyllosphere > Phylloplane/Leaf | place: Guanajuato, Mexico | collected... | reverse complement strand
GTTGTGGGGAGGTCGGTTTGTGGTGGCGCGGGTGGTGAATGGGGTCGAGGCGAAGCAGTGTCGGCTGGAGGTGCGGGTGGAGGATGCTGAGATGGCGGGGTTCCGGAGGCGGATGCTGACGGGGATTGCGTGTCTTGCGCGGACAGGAGTTCCCCTCGAGAGGATGTGTTTGATGAGGGCGACTTCAGCTTTGAGTCTTCGTTGTTGGACGGGAGCGCGGGGGGGATGTTTGCTTGAGGGGTGGCCCGCGGTCTGTTGTTGCTCGGTTGAGGGTGGCAGGGGTAAGAGCTGATGAATTGCACGTCGTAGGTCAAGGGGACTTCGAGTTTCGGCAGTTTGGTGTTGAAAGGGGAGGAGAACGTGAGATGGGCGATGCTCGTGCCCATGGCGTTGTCCGTCGAATGGCCTTCGTTGTCGCGCGCCTCGGAAGTGGTGCTCGAAGCTATGAACGACAGGCCGTTGAAGCGGACTTCGTTGCCCATGACCGGTGGGCTGTCGATGGGTAAAGCGAAGTCACCGGCTCGTACGCTGCCCATTGCCGCACCTTGCAGAGGATCGGAGGCCGAGGCCACGGTCTCCGCGTCCTTGATTCTGGGCATCTCGGTAGAAGTCGACGCCGGCAAGTCCTTGACTTCCAGATCCACCCATCCGTCTCCCAAGTTCGGCTGATTCGCCACACCCGGGACGGAGATCCAGCCCATGCACTCCTTCGCCCCCTTCACCGCGCCCATCACCCTGCCCACCACGCAGCTCGAGCTCCAGAAACTCCGGCCGTCGTACACGAACCCGCCGTACAGATTTGCGTTGTCGCCGAGGACTTCGATCGCTCGTGGGCTGTTCTCCAGCAGCGTGCTGATCAGGAAGTGGCACGCCGGCTCGCCAGGTAAGACGAGGCCAGCGAGCCACGATCGGCTGAGCCAGCCACCGAGACCTTGGAAAACATCGCCGTTGTTGTTGGCTGGTCCGTTGGTCGTGCTCGTGGCGGGCAGGAGCTGCATACTTTGCGCCGTCGTCATACGACTGAGACCGGGTCTCCTCTGTTGCTGCGGTAATGCCTGCCCACCGAAGTAGCTCGTCCGGTTCGCGGAGGGAGTGTAGCCGGGGAGAAGGGGGCTGCTGGGAGGCGTGGCGTACATGCTGAAACCACTCAACGGACGCTGGCTTTGCCGCTTGCTGCTGTTTAGGTTCTTCGAGTTTGTCTCGGGCTCATCGTCTGCTTCGGGCTCATCGTCTTGCTCGTCCGCCCAGAGCGAGAGCTTGGCCTCCAGCTCCGTCCGCACGTCTTGTGCATGAGGCCACTGTAGCGCCTCGGCAAAGTGTATCAGTCCTGCGAGCTGCTGCTCCTCTTGCTTCGGGGATAGGAGAGGCTGCACGCTCTCCTCTGGTGTCTCTTTCGCAGTCATGAAGGTGATGATGCTGAAGAAGCTGCTGCGGTTGCCGGCTTTGCTGGCGCCCGGCATTTTGGCCGAGATGGTGAGGTTTTCGAGGAAGCGCTCCGCCAACAGCAAATCCCATTGCACCTTCCTCGTCTGCTCCGCTTCGATCATCTCCCGGTCGTCCTGCGAGATCAGGGGCGGGAATGTGCTCCCGGCTGCTGTCAACGCTTTCATCGCGGTCAGCCTCACGAGCAGCTCTGCCGCGAGTGTGATTTGCCGGAGTAGCACCGCTCTCGCGCCGGGCTGCCTTTGCTCGTCGTCCAAATGTGGGATTTCGTCATCTTGAGAAGCCCACAATAGCTGTCCCACGCGTATCCGCCACTCAACCTGGCTGAAGTCCCACCACAACTCCGTCTCGTTCAACACCTTCTGCAAGGCCAGAATCTGCACCTTGAGCGCCACGCTCCCCGTCCCTGCGCTCGTGATCCCCAGCTCCGGGTCCAGCACCCTGCCGAACAGATCCTCGCCCAGTTCGGAGATCTTCTCCTCCGACCACGGTTGGCGGGTTCCACTGTCGGAGACGTGTAGCGCGCGAAGCTCCGTGAGGCGATCGATCAGGATTTCCATGTCCATCTCACGCAAACCCACGCTCTCGGGCTCGGAGAACATGACTGTACGCTTCTCGAACGAACTCGGCTCATCGGGGACTCTCGTCACGCTGTCCGCGATCGGTAACTCCAGGAAATACTCGAACCCAACCGTCCCAACATCCTGCCCGCTCGCGCTCAGCATACTCGGCATCTCCAGCAGTTCTTCCCCCGTCTTCAGCCGCGAGGAGCCCATCTGCGACGTCCCAGCTGTCTCACGCGTCCGATGCAAACCCAGCGTACACGCCGCAAACGCCGCATGCCCGAGCGGCGCATAATCCCTCCCGTACTTCGCCGCGGCGTCGACGTCCCATCCGCGGAAGATGACCTGCGGCCAACACGCGCCCGTCTTCCGATCCAGCGTCTCGACATTGAAGTACGGCGCCCCGACAAACATGCCCTCGATCTCCTCCACGCTCAACAGCCTCCGATCCATCTCCACCTGACTCTTCCTCGACAAAGGCGACACGCCCATGGACGCGGCGCGCGAGGACGCGCGGATGCGCTCCTGGAGGAAGAAGTTCTCGGACTGAACCTTGGCCGTCGGGGGAGTGGCTTTCGTCGGGCCCATGAGGCGCTGCAACACATCCTCATTCCCGGCCTCGAACGATCGATCCTGACTGTTCCGTTGCTCCGCCGACTGCGGGCCCCACGCGCCGACTTTCCGCCTCGGCATCCGTTTGGGCACTTTCGCCGCCGTCGAAGCTCGCAGGTGCGCGCCCGTGGCCTTGAGGTTCGCCCCCGTGTTCTTGAGGAAATCCTGCATGGAGACTTTCCGCCGCGAGGACGTGCGCACGCCATCGCCATCGCCGTCGCCGTCGCCGTCGCCGTCTTCCTCTCGCTCATCGCTGTCGCCTGCTTCCAGCTTCTCCTCTTTCTCGTTGGTCGCGAATGCGACTTTGGAGTCCTTCTTCCTCAGACTCGGGACCTTGAAAGGGACGTGTATTCCCGGCATCGTTGACCCTGCGCTGCCGCCGCCGGTATCGTCGCGCGGCACTCGTGAGATCGGAAAAGATAAACGGGATTCTGATGTCTTGCGTGCTGATGCAGGATCACACGTCGCTGCTACAGTCTTTTCATGCAACAAGAAGGAGATAAGAAAGCAAGAGTGCCCAACTGACTATACTGTACACAGTACGCGAATCCGGGTTCATCTTACCACGCCTGCGGGCACGAGATTACAGGCATGGGCTTCCTGACGGGGCAATCTACAATTCCCTGGATCTTGCTTTGCGTCAATTTCGGAAGCGTGGGCGGTGGCAGCGATGGCCTGTGTACGTGCGGCCGGACGGCCAATCTGGTTGTGTGGGATGTGCCAAGAATCTAAGATGAGGTCGGGTCCCAGGAGTAAAACGGCGTGAAGTTTGGGGGGGCTGACGCCACGTTCGATCAAGCTCAAACGCGCCGGCGGTCACTTCAGGGCTCATTTCAATAATATTCCTCGATGCTACACGTGATGACACTGATGCTACAGTGAAACGGTATACGCCAAAACTCGTGGAGTTCGTGTGATGGAAGTTTCGATTGGGATATGAATTCGAAGGTCGCCAGTTCAGTTGGTTTAACGACCACGTTCAGAATGCTCTCTCTATTGATGAAGCTGCAGAAGCATTGCGAGCTCATACCGATATCATCATGCTGATTCGTGCTTCAAGACTGCGGTGTGATCATCCTGACCCATCGCCCTCCCATGCTTCCTCAGCAAGTCCATCAGCCACTCACCGTTTTCATCGCCACGAGCACGAGCTTGGTCAGCCCAAGACCACAGTGGGGGGTCGAAGAAATCGATATCCGACGGGATTGCACCATGCGAAGGAGCTGCATCTGTAGATCGGTCCCACCTGGCCCTGTCAAGAAACGTCATACCAGAGTCAGCGAGCGAGCTCACAGTTCCTCGATCACAGCCCGAGTCGATGACAGCCAGGCGCAGATGTTCTGTGGTGGGTCTTAGGCGGAGGTGCAATAGAGTCAGTACAGCCCTACCCGCACACTCTGATATCGCTTGCGCCAACCCCTCGTAGGCAAGTTCGCCAGAAATTGGGTCGCTCGTTATCATATCCCACGTGCCGGAGTGTAACAGGAACAGGAACTCGGATTTCTCCGTAGTCCATGGGCCGACCAGTAGCTTCTTGGGTGGCAGAAGGCTTATGGAAGGCCCGAGCGTGAACCACATCTCCGTACAGTCGTCTTGCTGGCGCTGGTCAGGCGGCGACGTTGCCGGTACGTGACTGTCGTACTGCTCTTGCAACCATCTTTTGAAGAAGTCCCAAGTCATGAACTTCGAGTTGAGCAAGCGGGTAGAGGCCGCCAAGTCTTCCTTCGACGCCACGTCTTGTGACATCAGGCCCTGACTGAAACCCAAAGTGCGCATGAGGATGGTCGTAGTCACACTCTTGTACACGTGGTCGCCCGAGAGTTGCGACAAAAGCACTGGCGAAGCAGCTGGGAGGCTTGGGTTCGGGTCATGGACGAAGATGGCCTGAAGTATCTCGGTCGGGAGCTGTTCCAGCCTTGAGAGATGGCGGCCATGGCGTTTCCGCTTTCGTGGATTACCGTCTACCGCTTTTTTCGAACCCGTTCCTGCACTTGAACCTGACGGAGCTGGCGAGTTGTCGCGCACTGCTTTGCGCTTCCTGCCAGCGGGCCGTTTCTCGGCCCCAGTCGCAGTTCGCTTTCCGCGAACTCTGATGGGTGTCTTCTCAGGCATGTCTTCACCCCTCGCGCCCCGTGGGCCTCAACCGCTATCGAACCTGTTCTCCAGTCAGAGTCTATTGTGCAAGGTGAAAGTGAATTCGAAGCGTAATCGAAGCGGCGAAAGTTCTCATAGATCTTGGTGTAAAAGAATGTGATCATCCACGAGGTCAACTACATTTCTAGCGGTTTTTGTAATCATCGTGCTTCGGAGGGGGGAAGGAAATCATCAGCAAAAAGCCCTTGCTTGGGAACTCACCTCGAAATCTGGCTGGAGTGAGCGCTCATAGTGCCCGCCCAGCCGACCGTGATCCGCAGACGGTGAAGCGATTGCACCTGGTTGGAAAGTCGGTCAGTCTCCGACCACGTCGTTATGCTCTCGGACGGCTACTGGAGGAAGGTTGGGAAGGGGAAAATCAGAATATGTAAGAAGTGAAGATCATATCGTCCCGAGCCGTTCAATGAGAAACAGGCGTGTAACTCCGGTCTCGGGGATCTCACGCAAATTATTGCATCTTGTAAGAGGGCGGCAAAGGGGTGGAGATGTGGACAGCGTGAAGACGTACCTCACGGCGTGTGAATGTCGTTGGATGCTTTGTCGTTGTGGTCGCAGAACAGAAACTTTTGCATCGAAGAAATCCTCCGCGGCCAAGTTCAGTGTCAGTGGTCGAAAGTCGTGGGTGGGATGAGGGTTGCTTCCATCACGTGATTATCGAGCTCAAATAGCATCCATGCACGTGCCCGACTACGTGTATCTGTAGAGTCGAAGTGAAGTCTGATTTGCCTTTTTCTATACCCAACCAGGCGTCATGGTAGTAACTGTACAAGGCCAGCGGCTCCTTCCGATTCCTCTAGATTCCACCTCTCCAGCCAAGCATTATAGCAAGCCAAGTATCTCCTACTTCTTCTTCGGCGCCAACATCAACTCCGGCCTCACCGCCCGATCAAACTCCTCCTCGCCCAACGCCTTCAACTCCATCGCGCTCTCCTTCAGCGACAGACCCTTCTTATGCGCGTTCTTCGCCACCTTGCTCGCCATATCGTACCCGATGACCGGGTTCAAACACGTGACCAACATCAAACTCTCCTTCAACAGCGCCGCGATCCTCGTCTCGTCGGCCTCCAGCCCGGCCATGAGGTGCAGGCGGAAACTCGTCATGCCGTCGGTCAGCAGGCGGGCGGAGTGCAGCAGGTTGCGGATCATGACGGGTTTGAAGACGTTGAGCTCGAAGTTGCCCTGGGAGCCCGCGAAGGTGACGGCGGCTTGGTTGCCGAAGACTTGGCAGCAGAGCATCGTCATGCTCTCGCACTGGGTGGGGTTGACTTTGCCCGGCATGATGCTGCTGCCCGGTTCGTTCTCGGGCAGCTTGAGCTCGCCGAGGCCGCAGCGCGGGCCGGAGCCGAGGAAGCGGATGTCCTGGGCGATTTTGAAGAGGGAGGTCGCGAGGGTGTTGAGCTGGCCGTGCGCTTCCACGATCGCGTCGTGCGCGGCCAGCGCTTCGAATTTGTTCGGGGCGGTTTCGAAGGTGTGGCCCGTCATGCGGCTGACTTCGGTCGCGATGTCTTCGGCGAAACCTTGGAAGGTGTTGAGGCCCGTGCCCACGGCCGTGCCACCTTGCGCGAGGTAGCGGAGGCGTGGCAGGGCGGACTCGACGCGTGCGATGCCGTATTCGAGTTGGGTGACGTAGCCGGAGAATTCCTGGCCGAGGGTTAGAGGGGTGGCGTCTTGCAAGTGCGTGCGGCCGATTTTGATGATCTGGTCGAACTGTTCGCGTTTCTGTTGCATGGCGTCACGGAGCTGTCTGAGGGATGGGAGGAGCTGCTCTTCCAGCTCGAGCACGGCGGCGATGTGCATGACGGTGGGGAAGGTGTCGTTGGAAGAGGCGCTCATGTTGACGTGGTCGTTGGGGTGGACGGGCTTCTTGCTGCCCATGGTGCCGCCGAGGATCTCGATGGCGCGGTTGGAGATGACTTCGTTGGCGTTCATGTTGGACTGCGTGCCGGAGCCGGTCTGCCAGACGACGAGGGGGAAGTGGTCGAAGAGTTTGAGGTCGGCGACCTCGCTGGCGGCTTGTTGGATCGCCTTGCCGAGTTTGGGGTCTACCGGAGGAGAAGGGGTCAGTCGCGGCCAGGTTGGTTGTGTCGAATATATGCCGTCTTCTTACCCAGGCCGAACTTCATGTTCACGGTCGCCGCGGCGCCCTTGAGAATGCCGAAGGCGCGGACGACGGGCGGCGGCATGCGATCTTGCGGCTGGTTGATCTTGAAGTTCTCCAACGACCGCTCCGTCTGTGCGCCCCAGTAACGGTCACTGGGCACCTGGATCTCGCCAAAGGCATCGCTCTCGGCTCGAGTGGAAGCGGACATGTTGGCGGTGGTGTTGGCGAATGTACGGATGGTCGTAGATCGAATGGGTTGTGGTGGTCGGGTGTTGGAGAAGAGGGATTGGGTGCGGAGAGAGACGGCGGTCGATGGTTTGGTCGGGGTCGCAAAGCTTCGAGCTGTAGCTGCGGGGAGGTGTGAAGCGGCGAAGGTGGAGAGGGATGAGCGAGGGATTGCGGTACGCAGCATTGCTGGAGGTGGTAGTGGGTGAGATAATGAGGAGGCAGAAGGACGGTAGGTCGCGAAAGGTGTAGCTGAATTGGGGAAGTAAGGCGTCTGCCTGTCCTGAGGGTGTTGAAAGTGAAGGTGAATTGCCAACCAGCTTTCGCTCCGATGCGGAAGGCCTCGGCGACTGTTCTGTGAGAAACGAGCCTAAGGCATCAAGATACGCCACACTTCGGAGCTTCCACGCGATTGTGGTCCGTGGATCGAAGAAACCTTGTAATGCACCGCCACAGCACGCGTCGATCGATATCGATCATGCGAGGTACGGTGGCGCAGTCGAGTGGCTGAGTCAACAGGCGTGTGCGGCGGGTGTTTGGTGGGTGAAACGGGCGAGTCGCGCGGGTCGACACACGCAGAGCCTACCTACCTTAGGTACATACATGTATCCACACCAGGTCCACCAGCCTGAGGCGCCTATGGAACAAACATAAAGTCAGAAAAGCCAGTGACCCTTCCTTTCAACTTTCCAGCTCTTCCCAACATCTTACCACCAACATCCTGGTCTTGTGAATTCAAGTCCCGAAGTTGGCATCGGTTCGGGTTGCGATTGATGAACGGTGATTACCCATCGCATCATCGCATCACCACGTCAAGATCCGCCTCACACTCGCTAGCCTCGGCCACGCACGAGCCTTGTACGTCGTCGCAATCGCAACCGGGCCACGGTCGGCTCTCAGTACTTATATCACGGCATGACTTGACCTTGGGCGCACTTGTGGACGATATCGCACTTTGTTCTGTCCACCGACCATGGCATACGATCAGACCTCGGCGTACGAGGCGCCACGACGTGCATACTCCGGACAGGCGCAGCACGAAGCACCGGCACAAGCTGCATATGGAGGACATCACTCTGGTCAGGGGTACAACGAGCAGCAATACGACGGACGCGCTGGATACGAGCAGGTCGCGAGCCCGTACAACGACGGATACCCGCAAGGCTACCAAGGGCAGCCGGGTCGACAACCGGTCAATGGCAACGCCCAGCCCCCACGCAACTACGACCCACGCTTTCAGCAAAGACCAATGCAACAACAGCAGCAGCAGCAGCCGCCCAGGCCGAACGGCGCAAACTACCCCGTCGATCGATCGCGTGATCCCAGGTACCCATTGCAACAGATGCGGCTGGCTGCGGAAAGCTATGGACAGCACCCCGGCGAAAGGGCCCACCAGTATCAGCAACCACCAGGACAGCGACAGCAGGAGGGGCAGGACTATCAGCAGAGGCCAGTCGACCAGCAACGCATTGGTCAACCACAGCCGGCACCACCTCGAGGTCAAGGTAATGGTCCTGCAGTTCCGAAAGCAGCAGCAGCAGCAGCAGTACTACCTCTACCGCCACCACCACCCGCGCCGCAGCCGCAGGAAACGAAAAAGATGACTATGGAGGAGTGGAAGGCCAAAGAAAAGGCAAAGATGCAAAAGGCTGCCATGTCACCCGAGGGCTTTGCGCAGGACACCGCTTTCCCCGTCTTTCCGAATAAGGCGAAGGAACGGCTGAAGGCTGGGCATCGCAAGCAAGGTCAGGGTGTGACGAGCGGTAGATCCAGCGAGGAGCAGACACGGTCGTCGACGTCGAGCGATCGTCCGTCTGTCAAGCCTCCGTCGCCGGAGGAAAAGGCGAACATTCCGCGGGAAGCACCACCGCAGCAAAACGGCAAGTTTGGCCCGCAAAGTCGGCCCTCGATGGACCACAAGCCTTACTCGTTCGAGCCGATTCCGCAGCGTCCGGGTGATGGCCAGTACCCACCCCAGCAGCAGCACCAGCAGCATAAAGGATCGCCGTATGATATGCAGTCTTCGACCCAGCGTCCAGCTCTGCAGCACAACGGACGCCCAGTGGGTGCGCCACAGCAGCAGCAATTACCGATAAGGGACCAACGAGTGCCAACTGCACGTCAGTCGCCTCCACGGGCAAACGGCCACAGGCAGAATTATCCAGCCCCGCTGGCTTCTCAGTACAACCCAGACTATTACGCATCACCGCAGGAAGCCCAGCAGCAGTTGGGCGCCGGTGCTCGACCCCCAACCGAGCCCAACGATACTCGCAATGTCCGCGCCGAGGCTTCAGCGTACTTGGATCACAAGCCGCCGAGCCCAGCTCAAGCACCACGACGGCAATCCCCTGGTCAAGGTGCGCGCGCTTCTCCCATCCAACAGCGCTCGAGTCCGCTTTCGCAGTACTCACACTCGCAAACACCAAATGGCTACGGAGAAGATCAAGCTGCCCCACCAGCACATCCAGTGTACCAGGGACCACAGCATCAGCGGCAAGAGATTGCCAGCAGTATATACGACGACTACGCACATGGACCGCCCGCAGCACCTGCCGCCAGTGCCCCGCAGACTCGGGATGAAGAGATCGAAGCGGAGATGCCTGACTTTGACAGCGCTGCACCGCAGCAGACATCAATGCTGCACAAGCGCAACGATACCGTCGAGGAAGAAGTCGCCGCTCCTGTACAACACCCCAACCACAGCGTGCAGCCATTCACTCATCCGAAGACTCGCGTCTATCAGCAGCATGCCGATCCTTACCAGGCCATGGCGCAGCAGAAGCAAGTGTCCACTGCCCCCGTGGCCCGCGGTTTCGACTTTGGATGGGATGAGCAGCAGTCTCCTACGCAATACCAGGACGACGATCCCTACCAGCAGCCTCCCCAAGAGGAGCAGAACATGACCTACCGTCAACGCGCTCCACCTGTGCAGCCGCCGTTCGCCAGCGAGCTGCCAGTCAGGAGATCGGCGGATGACGCGCGCGAGATGCCTTCGCATCCTCAAGCACCTCAACAATCACAGCCCGCTAGAGGTCCATACCCGCCACACATGCGCCCGGAATTCGATAGGTTCGGTTCTGTTCAGACGGTGCAGACTGTGTGGTCGGAGCCGCCGGCTCAACTGGGAGGTCATCCATATATGCAATCGCGGCCCAATGCGGCTCGGAACTTTTCTGGACAGACTGTGCACACCGTTCGGTCGGAGCCAGGTCAGGGGATGGCAGGTGGGAGTCGCGAGATCGGATCGCGCCATCCGAACGTAGCCGAGAACTGGGCGGGCGCACCACAACCAAGAGTGCCCAGTGCACCTCCTATACAGCAAGGGCTTCAACAGCCACCTGGCCGACCACCCATTGGCGCGCCTTTGACCCAGCAACGTTCTGCGCCAGAATCACAACCATACCGACACAGCAACCCCGATTCCCTCCCTCACCACCCCACGCCCGTCAGACCGGGATTGACGGAGGCGGGAATGGGAGGCCAACCGGCCAAGCCACCGCCAGTACGCAACTACAGCGGTTCATCCCAGCCCGCGAACCCACACCAACGCCCAGCGTCTGTCGATCCCAAGAGTCCGCCCGTGACGCACGCCGAGCTCGACCAGCTTCGCGCAGCCGTCTCCGCCAACCCCAACAACAACAAACAAGCCCTACTCCTCGCCAAAAAGCTCGTCGAAGCCTCCAACGTCCTCGCCTCCGAAGGCGGTCGCGCGGACCCAAAGACCACCGCCAAGAACCGCGAGAAGTATATCCTCGACGCTCACAAACGCATCAAAAAGCTCGCCTCGGCCGGCTACCCGGACGCCCAATTCTACCTCGCCGACTGCTACGGCCAAGGCTCCCTCGGCCTCCAAGTCGACACCAAGGAAGCCTTCAGCCTCTACCAAGCCGCCGCCAAGCAATCGCACGCGCAAGCCGCCTACCGCACCGCCGTCTGCTGCGAAATGGGGCCCGACGAAGGCGGCGGGACCCGCAAGGACTACAACAAGGCCGTGCAATGGTACCGCCGCGCCGCCGCCCTCGGCGACGTGGCCGCCATGTTCAAACTCGGCATGGTGCTGCTCAAAGGCCTGCTGGCCCAACCCCGCAACGTCTCCGAATCCCTCGCCTTCCTCCACCGCGCCGCCGACCGCGCCGACCGCGACCACCCGCACGCCCTGCACGAGCTCGCCGTCCTGCACGAACCCGCCACCACCGACCCGGACGTCCGCGCCAAGCTCCCCGCCGACGAACCCCACGCCCGCGACCTCTTCCTCCACGCCGCCGGGCTCGGGTACAAACTCTCGCAGTTCCGCCTGGGCCAGGCGTACGAGTACGGGAGCCTGGGTCTGCCGATCGACAACCGCGCGTCCATCTCCTACTACAGCAAAGCCGCCGCGCAGGGGGAACACCAGGCCGAACTGGCGCTCAGCGGGTGGTACCTCACGGGCGCCGAGGGCATTTTGCCGCACAGTGACACGGAGGCGTTCCTGTGGGCGCGCAAAGCCGCGCAGGCCGAACCCCCCTTGGCGAAGGCGATGTTCGCCATGGGCTATTTCGCCGAGATGGGGATCGGGTGCGCGGCGAGTTTGGAGGAGGCGCGGAGGTGGTATGGGAGGGCTGCTGGTGAGTTGCCCTGATCCCTCCAACTTAATCCGTGTGGAGTCTTGATAAGGGCTTTGGCTGATGATGACGCAACAGTGTACAAATTCCCCAAAGCCCTCGAGCGGCTGGAGGAGTTGAAGAAGACGGGTAAGGCGAGGCCGGCGCCGGCGAATGGCAAGTTGACGCGGAAGGATCAGAAGAGGGATGAGGCGGAGTGTGTTGTTATGTGATTGATTGATTGTGAGATGGGACTTTGCAATTGGGATTTGTTTCCCTTCCTCCTTGATCGCTGGTTTTGGTTTACAAAGGGGCCTGAGCAATGATTCATGACATGATGTGAGGATATGAGGCGGGATGAGTGGGGTGGACTTCGTACGTCACGTGAACATTCACGTACTTGCTAAACCCGAGCCATCTATCGAGCTCAACAAACTTACCCCACTGTAAAATGAACGGACACCCAATCACCAAGATTCCCCCGTCACCCTAGCACGCCACACCCGAGGGTCGGTGAAAATGGCCTTCCTCCTGATCGCCTGCTGCGCGGCTCCACCGCGATCAGGCTTCGGCTCCTGCTTCGGCTCCTGCTCCTCGGCCCAGCGAACGTCAGGGAAGTCGTACGGCAGTGCTGCGCAAGCACATCCGCACCCGGCCGGACATTCGAACGCGTCGTCGCCCATGATGGCGAGATATTCTTTCAGACAGGCGGGATGCGTGGTGTGGAGGCAGGCGGGGCAGAGCTGCTCGAGCCCCGTGAGTATGCATTCGCAGATGCTGCATTGGGCTTTACGTCCATGGCGTGCGGAGTGCAGGGCGATATCATGCGTGGCAGGTGTGGTCTCGGCGGTCTTGCTGAGGCCGAGGGTCTTTTCTAGTTCGGTCGCGGTGACGATCAGGCCCCAGCAGCGTAATTGTTCGGCGTACATCTGCCGCCAACGGATGGTCTTGGCCGTTAGGTGGGGAGGTAACAAGTTCACTGGGGCACATCCGTAGACATCGTCGGAGAAATAGTCGTGGTTTTTGAGTTTGACAGGGATGCCTGCGTTTCGGGACCTCGGCGTATGAGGAAGGCTGGTCTCGTCGATGGTCTTGTCGCTGTCGTATCCGTCTTCGCCGTCGGTGTAGCTCTTGCTGAGCTGACTCTCCCTCGAGGTGTCCGTCGAGGTTGCGAAGGACACCGACTTGCCCCAGCTGCCACTCTGCGTGGGTAAGCTCGAGGACAGATCATTCATCCCTGGGCTCGTTCCCGCTTTCTTGATGGGTGGAGACGTGCCGTAGTTGGCGAACTTGTCGGTGATGCTCTGGGCGTAGTACTTGGCGGCTGCACTGAAACTGCTGCGGTGGTGCTCCGGACTTGCTGAACCGGAATTCGATGTTGATGCAGGGAGCTTGGTGATCTGACGGGAAAAGGAAGAGAACGACAAGGGCGGAGTGCTGGCAGCTGATTGCAGATATGGCGTCGACAGCTGGGAGGTAGTGGCCGAAGGCGGTCGTGAGAACTGTCTGAGTTTTGCCGGAGATTGATAGACCGTGTTCGCCGGGCTGGAATCATTTTGAAATACGCCGAGCAAGGGCGACGGCGGCATATCTGTACTTACAGCCGGCACATGGCACGGACCGTGAGAGACCTGTGTCAGCAACCGCTGCACAGCGACATCGTCGCTAGTAGCTTTTTGCTGGGCTTCAGCCACGACGGCAGAAGCATAGGCAAGTAACTGTACGTCAGCATTTCGCTCGGCGGAATCTAGTATCGTCTCCACCACCCAAGCTGCGCCAAATGGGTACTCGGCCCAGCTCAGCTTCTCCTGGAGGCTTGCGTCTTGCCCCGACTCTTTCCCCAAACTAGTCGGACAGTTCCGTTCATGTGACAGCAGTTTAGGGATCGACATCGCGGGATTGCTCTCCTCGGTAGCTTCACCGAGACCCTCCAGTGGCACCTTGTCTTCCAAAAGCATTGCCAGTAAACGCCATACATCGGCAGTGTCCTGTAGATCGGCCTTATCCGCAACGCTTGCGTTATAGCGAGAGACATTGCTGTTTGACTCGCCGTTCTCCTGACGTATGCGATATGCTTCCGCCACCGATCGGGTTGGTTGCAAGATATGATGCACATCACAAACGCTGACGACAACCTTTACATGGTCGACCGCTGAACTGTGAGTATGCTTTGTAGGCGATGGTTTGGCACCCCACGAGTTCTGACTTTGGAAGGAAGAAGCGGTTAACGACAAGCCAGGTATGTCGCCCAGCGCACCAAAGCGCCCAGTGTCCACGTCAGAATCGTCGCCAGAGTCCTCATTGTGATTCGATGCCAAGTTCCCAAATGTTGGAAACAAGTGAGAGACGCGATCGGTATCAGAGTTTGCCGCAGGAGAGTTTGCTGCCTCTATCTCGCAATCGCGTTTAGAGCTTGGCTGTGGCTTTGGCGGAAAGAAAGCTAAGAGCTGTCCGTTTGGCGCAAAGAGCGCGCCGCAAAATTTTGGTAATGGGACATTGACACCGCCGGGCATGACTGTGCCACCGCTTTGCATGCCACCTGTGAAGGTCTCGTCATCCGAGTCACTGTCTGGTGCCACCGTGGAAGGTACGGATTCAAATGAGCCTGCTTGCAGTGGCACGAGCGACATAATGTCTTTGATGTTCGTGGAAGGCTCTCTTGCGGGTATACTCGGCGATAGGAATGGCATGGGAGAGACGTTGCCTTCGTCCCGAGCTGTTGGAAGTTCGAGACTGGAGGTCATGGCGGGCGAGGTTGAGTATGTAGAATACGCCGATGGTTCGGGTGGTGACGGCGTAGTAGGCTGTGTTATCTGCTCTTCACTAATATAACGCCGTCTTCTGAGCTGCCTGGAGGGTTGGACTCCATCCTCTGCCGCCCCTGCGTCGTTACGGACACGAGCGATAGAGGTCGCATTCATTAGCGATCTTGCTGTTGGCGGAATATGTCGTAGAGCGATGTCGTTCCTCGGAGAATTCCTGGCGGCAGCTTGGTGCAATTCAGAGGCATCAGCACCCGGCCCAAAATGTGCGTGACCACCAATACTGTCGATGACTAGACTGGGAATAAGATGCATTTCGATCCGCTTGCCGCAAACAGCGACAAGCGTGGTAAAGCCTGCAGCGTCGCGTATGGTTATACGCTCCGGGCTCCGGGCTAGCTTGAGTCTGTAAACCTCATACAGTAGCTCCCAGTCCGGCCCGTAACTGTAGAACAGCACGTCTGCACTTTGCTTCAATACGATAAGCGTGCCGTGCTCACCCACCCAGTCAGCTGTCTCGACCGATTCTGTAAGCCAAATCTGAGCGATGGGGAACAGAGGCTTATGCAATCCGTCCGGCTCGCCAAACAAAGCATCATCGTCGCCGCTGTGGGAGGCATCATCGACGGCGTGTAATGTAAGCGAACTTTCTTGTAAATCCCATGCTCTGATAACATCGTCCGTGGATGCAGTAAGAAGCCTTCCCTGAATGCTTGAATGCCAAGATAGACCGAGCACACGTCCTTGACCTGCAGAGATGGTCCTAACCGGATGCCTGGGACACTGCAGTGCCCAGACAAGCACAGTGGCGCCATAGCTGACTGCTAGCAGTTCATCGTTGAGTGCTATGCATTCGATTTTCCGGGTCATCGAACGATCCCTGGGGATGCGGCATAAGGGGCTCGAAAGATCCCTGAGAGCGAAGACGCTAATACTACCGTCAACGGTTGCCACTGCCAGAGTATTGGCATGGCGCTGACACCATTCTAGTCCGATGATAGTCCTCCCGTTTCCAGCGAAAGTATGTTGGAGCTTTTTCGTATTGACGTCGTAAATCAAAATCTGATAACCTTGCGAAACTGCGAGGTCGCATGGTGTCGTCCGTGAGAAGGACAAGATGGGTTGCGCGATGGACGTCGACGCTGGAAGAGAAAGTCGCCAGGCCACACCGGACACGAGTCTCTTGACCGTGACGCCGTCATTGTCGCGAAAGGCTGCATATTCGCCATTGATGGTCCTACAGAGCGGTCTCTGCGCGTGGACCGCCGCATGCTTCGCGTGACCGTCGCCGTCCAGCGAAGCCATCGACTCGATAAGTATGAAGCCACACGGCCATCTTCACAGTCGCTCAAATGGAGTCCCGCAGAGTTGTACAATGTTGAGGCGGGTGTCGAACACATATATGTTTATCACATGAAGTCCCTGGAAGCCACGCGACAGACGCCAAGCTTTCCAGGCCAGGTTGCCATGACGTGGGGCAACCGCGTGGAATACGACAGGTGCAGACTACACTTCATCCCTACATACCTACTCCCTCTCCTCTCCATTGATTACTGTTCTTCCAGTGTCCTGCCACTGATATCAAAGACCGGGCGACTTCCAAGTCTACGTCAACAATACTTTACCAAACGTCGAGCCAACAACACGAAACGTGCCACTTCACGGCTCCCACAAGGCTGTTCGTCTTCCTTGCCCGCGAGCGCCTGCGGGCGGAGTTCTGAGCCATCATGAGTGCGCCGCTGCCCAAAAGGATCATCAAAGAGACCGAGAGGTTACAGAGCGAGCCGGTACCGGGGATCTCAGCGCAACCGCACGACGACAATGCGCGGTACTTCGATGTGAAGGTGGAGGGCCCAGGCGGAAGCTGCTACGAAGGTATTTGCTGCCAAAACACGACGAGTCAGAATATGAGATGAACATGGATAGGTGGCATCTTCGACCTGGAACTCTTCCTACCGGACGACTACCCGATGTCTCCGCCCAAGATCCGCTTCCTGACGAAAATCTATCACCCCAACATTGATCGCTTAGGCCGGATCTGCTTGGACGTGCTCAAGAACAACTGGTCGCCTGCTCTTCAGATACGCACAATCCTCCTCAGCATACAAGCCTTGCTCGGAGCGCCCAATCCCGAAGACCCTCTCAACGAGGCGGTAGCGCGACAGTGGAAGGTGGGGTTTTGAGCTCACTGCGCGCACGGGGAGAGATTACATCATGCTAATACCGAGCAGGAGAACCAGCCAGAGGCTATCAGAACCGCCAGAGAATGGACCAAACTCTACGCTAAGAAGCAGTGAACGGCAAGCCGGTTGCAAGACCCTCCTGTAGCGACGGCTCTTGCCGTGTAGCTCAACTGCACTGTTCGCCAACCACTAAATTGCATAGCCAGGAATTTGTCCAGTTATTCCAGATTTTGCTTGCCCATAAGCATCCGGAACGCGGAGCGCTTCAAAAATATCAAGGCTTGCCAGTCGAACGGGCCATTTCACTTTGTGCAGAGCTCATCGCGGCTGCGTGTGACCAATGCATGGGAAGGTACCCTCACCTCTGACTTGCTCAAATTCGACGTATCTGACAGACCAATAACCCGTTCCATTGGTGCCCATCGCTACCGGTTTCTGACAACTCTACCAATGAGAAAGTGTTGGCCATGCTTGCGTGCGGGTTCCCGCTATACATGCTTCGCCACCCATCGGTGTGAAAACCCCGTTTCAAGGATGATGACTTCTGTCCGGTGCTGATATGACTACTATCGCAACTTATCCGAACAACTGCGACGCCGCTCAAGTAGTCACATGTAAGAGTTGATATACCTCCTGCTCGCACGCTCAATCACCGGACCGCTTCCAGCAGCATTCACAACTGTCACCATCTGTAGGTTCATAACGGCTTAGCATGTGATGAGCGGTGGGAGATCATACCTGAGGAGAGGCAATAGACTTGACAAGCATTTCGCAAATACGTTTCTGGTGGCAGGACGACGGAACTCAACCTAACATTGACGCAAGAAGACGACCCAATCGCACAGTTATAGTGTTACAGAGCTTTGCTTTTACACAACGCAATCACCGTTTTCATGTCTTCGGCAGTGGAGCGGCGGAGGAGAGCAAAGCTGGCAGGAGTGATGGTGGAGGAAGGCCGCCAAGACATCCAAGGTATGGTCCTGAAACTTAGAGCTTCAACCTGGGCTTCAACCTCACTACACTGCACCAACCCCCGATCTTGTTATGGCTCCTTCTCTTCTTTTACGCACTTCGAACTTCACTCCATCCTCATACCACATACTTCCTCATCATCCTCACCACACCCACCCTCATCATCACTGCAAAACTATCCGTCATGATCCCCATCACGGCATTTGACCCAACCGCCACCGCCGCTCCTTTGAGAATGAGGAGAAAGAAGAAGAAGAAGGATGATGGTACGCTCACCTCACGTTGCTTGCTTACGCTCAGCTTGATACCAACATCACCCTGCACTCCTTCTTTCAGGGCGAGCTAACCATTGATGGCAGCCATTCCTCCAGATCTGCAGGCGACTCAAGGTATGTATAGCTGAAGTCTACGTGAGAACACTTGCTTACTCACGACGCGGTCGCTGACACGCTTTGCAGCACCCTCAGAGGAAACCTTGCTCATTCCCAAGGCTCCCTTTAGCAAAGAGAAGAAGATTGCCCGAGAAGCGAACGGACGCGAGGATTGTTCAGACCTTGCCAAATTCCTCGGGGAGAGTGCTAAGAAGCAGAAGCTGGCACCGTCGCAATCGTTCATGGATTGGAGCGATGAAACTTCATCTCAGGTGAGTCCAAGTGAAACGTTTGACTCGGCTGGTGAGGGGTCTGTTGCGCGGCATGCGACAGGCGGCGGTGGCGGTGGCGGCAGCGGTGGTATTGGCACGGCGAACGTTGGCATATCTGAGTCTCCGTCTCGTGGTAAGCTGGCACAAAAGCCAGGAGAGCAGTCCCAGGACAAACAGGGTAAGGCGAACGCTGCACATACCGGCAGTGCATATGACTTGGTGGCCACGAGGTCCGCTTTGAGCTTATCAGACGGTCCTGCCCAGAACAGCAAGGTTTACAAGCATGGCAACAAGGCGATCAGCCTCAGCAACATCAAGCAAAAGCTTGGCCGCAAATTCTCGGCTACGCCAGTTCTGACCCCAAGTCCACAAGACTTGAGGTCGGAATTGAGTACACCAAGCATACCATCTAAGCCCTCGCAAAAGGCCTTACATTCCGCGGAGAGTAAGAGTGAGCTGTCTGGCAGCGCTCCGACGATACCGGACATCAACATAGCGCCGTGGGACTGGCAACTACCCAATGGCGACTTCGAAGCGGCCGCGTTCAAGGCAGTCCACCCACCGCCTCCCATTCCCGACCCACCAGTCGAAACGCGCAATCTCCGATCATTCAGATCAAGCGATACCATTCGCACGACGACTTCAATCGGCACGACGGCACCATCAGTCGTACCGTCACCAAAGCCACGACACAAAGTTGTAACAGAGAACCAGAACGACTCCCAGATGATGTATGTCTCCCGAGTCCATCGCTCCCCCGGCTTCCCAACCTCACCAGATGATCCGAACTGGGACCACGCCATTGAGCTTGCGAAACGTCAACTCGCCGAGTTCGAGGCTGAAGAGAAACGCAAGATTCGTGAAGCGGAACTGGAAGCCAAGCGTGATCCTGTGCAAGAGGCCAAAGCCAAGAAGGCGGCTCAGGCCAAGGCGGGAATGGCACTCATTCGCCGGGGCAGCCAGTACGGGTACGCACCAATCAAGCCTCTCTACGAGATGAACCGTGAGGAGATCGCAATGGTCGGCGCCGCGCTTGACGTGAAGGAAGAGAAGAAAGGCATTCGGAAGCTTTTCAGGCATGTCGGACAGAAACAGGCAAAGGCCGACATCCTTCGTCACGCCTACGAGCAACGTCAGAAGCAGATTCAGGAGGAACTCGAGGCAGCCAAGAGGGGACCAGCCACTCCGTGCGCGTCTACTACCAGGAGAGTCGACGCAAGAGCGCACTACGAGGCGGCCTTGAGGTCGCTTGAGTACAACAGTCCCTCCGAGTACAAAAGCCCCTCGGAGATGACCCGCGAGCCATCCAGCCCCGAGCCGACCCAGATCGGCGACGATAAAGAGGCAACTCCGGATAGCCAATTGGCTTATGCTGCCAAGGGGAAAGCTGCAGTCGGTGCCAAGACTCACGTCTCACCTGTTGGGTTGGGCATCGCAGACAAAGGCCAGAGTCGCAATCCTGGTACGGTCGGATCTGACGGTACCGTCGTCACTCGCGACTTTGGCGCCACGAGCCGTCCCACGCATCATCGCAATTACCAGCTCATACCGTCCAAGCCGGACGAGATTGTGGAAGGCAGCGCTTCGGCGATCAGTCCAGGGGTGTCCAGTCCAGAGGTTTCCAGCCCACTAGTGTCCAGCCCCGAGGTGTCCAGTCCAGCAGCGTCCAGTACAGAGGTCGCCGATCCGCCAAGCGGGTCATCATACAAACAAGACATATTGTTGGTCGCACGTAGCTCTCGCCACCTCGAGGAAGCCGGTCGGTTCGTCCCACGCCGCAACAGCTCTTTCATGCGGAAAATCCACCAGCTCACGGAGCAACGCGCTACGAGGATGCAAGGCATTCACCCTGCGCTGCGCGGAAACCAGGAAGACATCGAAGACGTGACACCGTTGCTCGGCTTGTCAACGTCGACGTCTCCGGCAATATGGGCGCGCTCGGGCAAACAATTTGCCAACCTCCAGCAGCCAGACGAAGGCGTATAGAATACACCCTCGCTCGGCTCGCCGAAATTCCAATCTGCTTTGACCGGCTCTAAAGGCGAGGTTGCCGATGTTGAGAGTGCAAACACTCATGAGCCCACCGATCCCACTGCCACGGTCGACAGCAATATCGCGGATCATGTTGCTGAAAATGAGCCCGCATCTTGCTCATCTGCCGGTTCCGCAAACCAAATACAGCACGATTTCTCCAGCACGCAAGACGACGTCAGTGCCGAGGGACAGAGATCAGTGTCTAACAGCTCTCTCAACAACTACGCAGACAGCGATCGTCAATCCGAATCAGAGTACTCTGCAGAGCCCACCGATGATGTTGGCGCTGTGCAAGTAAAAGAGTTGATACCAAGCGTTGCCTCTACCACTTTTGACGAGGACCCGTACACCGTGGCACCGCTTGGTATGCCTCCTGCAAAGCCCAACCTCGATATCGACATCGATGATGTGATCGCCCAATGGCAGAACAGCCCCTCATCTTCGACCGCCAGTCCAGCCGTGTCTACGCCTACGATGGCTAGGAACCACAGTTTGCAGGCCTTGCGGAACGACATGGGCCTGCCGCCACTCAGGATCCGCAGGGGCGAAGGTGAGCCGCAGCACCCGAATCACATTTTTGCTTTCAACACCGAGAACATGATGTGCCGCCAAATCCACACTCCGGTGGTGCTGCCTCCAAAGATGCCGGATTTGCCGCAAGGCAAAGAGGTCAGCTTCTCCAGCATTCCGGATAAACATATCACGAAAGCCTCGTCAGGGGCTGACTCGCCGACCAAAATCAAGCTCCCGCGCTGTGCAAAATGCCCGAACTTCTGCTGCGTGTACGCCGATCTGCTCTTGACATCCACGATCAAGAGCCGCACCGCAGCGCAGGAGCACGTTCGCTGCGAAGCGCTGGTCAAGCTCGGTGGTTTGCGAGGTCGATACCCCAACGGCATCGAGGAGTATTCGACGTTCTTGACTTGCTCCGAGTGCAGCTGCGAGGTGTGCCCGAGCTGCGCTATAGTATGCGACGAGCTGCTGTGCCGTCAGGTCGTTTGCAAGAACTGTGAAGCGGACGGCAAGTGCCCGTTGCACAACTTTGTTTGAGGCTCGAAACCGACAGCGCGACGATGAGAGACAGGGGAGGAAACAGTGCAGGGAGAGAAAATAAGGGATATGGATGGTCCGATTTGGAGAGGAGGTTGGGGGATGAGATTGACTTGAGATCGCTTACGATGCTACGACTGCCTTGGCAACGCACGTAAGTGCGACGATGAAACGTTGAGAAGGAGGATCTGCACGAAGAGAAGATTAGGGATATGGATGCTCCGATCTGGACAAGAGATTGGGCAATGAGATTGACTTGATTTTACTCACGATGCTCATGATTCTTCGCGTAACGAGTTCACGTATTGTTTACCAGAGTTGGCGAGGAGGTATGGCCAACGTTACGCAAGCCGCCGAAGTACTCATTCGAGAGATAGCACTCATAGCTCACCTCGACAACGAGCTCAATTCATTCACATCTGGTGCGGAAATGTCGAGTGTCGTGACAACAGTACCTATGTATATGTAGGCAATTCGTCGGCCTCGTGACAGCGCGTCATGTTCGCCTCAGGCTCCCCACCTCACCTCTGAGCTTGACCTCTGTCGCATACCATTCGCTGCGACATTTCCATCTTCCCTTCTCAATGCCTGAGACAGACGGCGCCAAAACCCCTCCGGTCAGACTCACGCTGCCTCTCGAGTATCAGCAAGACATCTTCCACGAACTCCGCGACGAGGATGCGCTCCTCATCCTCGCGCGCGGTCTCGGCTTGCTCCGCCTCGTCACCAACCTCCTTCACTCCTACGATGCGGCGGGCAACAATCTGGTTCTCCTGATCGGTGCCGACGACAGAGAAAATGGGTGGATTGGCGAAGCGCTGGCTGAACATGCCATCATGAGCGGATCACCTAAATGCAGAGGGTTACAGTTGGTCAACACCGACTTGGTGAATGTGGGCACGCGCGAGAAGATGTATGCGGGAGGCGGTATATTCAGTATCACCAGCCGGATACTGGTCGTAGATGTCCTGTCTGGCCTGCTGGATCCGGCGACGGTGACGGGGATAGTGGCATTGCACGCGGAGCGCATTGCGGCCACGAGTTTGGAGGCCTTCATCGTACGCATATTCAGGCAGAAGAACAAGACCGGCTTCCTCAAAGCCTTTTCAGATCAGCCAGAACCGTTCACTTCGGGTTTTCAGCCCCTCACGAATATACTGCGTAATCTCTTCCTACGGAAACCGGTGCTCTATCCACGCTTCCATGTCACCGTGGCCAAGTCACTGGAAGGCAAGCGCAAAGCCGAGGTCATTGAGCTTGAGGTACCTATGACAGACTCCATGCGCGAGATCCAGAACGCTGTACTGGAGTTGGTTGAGGTCTCTATCACAGACCTGAAGAAGGGTAACAGCGGGCTTGAGATGGATGAGTGGAACTTAGACAGTGCGCTGCACAAGTCGTTTGACACGATAATCCGGCGACAGCTTGATCCTGTGTGGCATCGAACCAGTTTCCGGACAAAGCAGATCGTCCGAGACCTGAGCCTGTTGAGGACGATATTGCATAGTCTGCTTACATTCGACGCAGTAAGCTTCAATAAGTATCTCGACACCGTGCTTGCAGCCTCATCGCCGCCGCCGGACAGTAGACGCCAGTCGCAGTCACCGTGGCTGTTCGAACAGGCTGCACACACCCTCTTCGACACTGCAAAACGGCGCGTCTACACTGGCAAGATCACCGATGGCCCAGCTGCAGCCGACAACGATGGGCTCAATCCGGTCCTGGAAGAGCTGCCAAAGTGGGGCTTGCTTGCTGAGATACTTGAGGAGGTCGAGCGTGACGTATACTTTGATCCACAGCCGCAGGATGAGAGCAATGGCAGTATCTTGATTATGTGTGGCGACCAAGGGACTTGTCAGCAGATTCGTGAATACCTGCAGACAATGTTTGCCCAAACGAGCGAACAGAGTAACGACAAGGACGGTGATGAAGAAGACGACCTGGCACCACAGAAGCCCCGCGCAAAGTTCATGATGCGTCGTAGACTGCGCAGTTATCTGCAGTGGAAGCGCGACTTTGCTCGTGTGAGGAGCAACTTATTCACCGATAATCAGAAAGCCATCAACGGCACGAATTCGCACTCTGGCGCCCAAGGAAACCGTGGTCGAGGTCCACCCAACAAACGTAGGCGCATCAGAGGTGGCGGTAACATGGCTTCGGGACCGCAGCGAGCAGCAAACGGCAGCCTCCATGTGGCTGGCGACAAGGACTCACATATCCAAGCGTTGATGCACGAGCTTGCCCCCAACGAAATGGAAGATACGGCAGCCGCTCGAGCGGACGTTGGCGCCGACCCTCTCAATGATATGGAAGACTATTACGAGCTTTACGACATGAAAGACTTGGTGCTTGTGCACCCGTACGATGGTGATATGGATGACCACTTACTTGAAGAGATCAAGCCCCGTTATGTCGTCATGTACGAGCCCGATGCAGCGTTCATTCGGCGGATAGAAGTGTACAGGAGCGGTCATACCAACCGACAGGTGAGGGTATACTTCATGTACTACGGTGGCAGTGTGGAAGAGCAGCGCTACCTTTCGGCGGTGCGGAGAGAGAAGGATGCCTTCACCAAGCTGATTAGGGAACGGGGGAATATGGCGCTTACCTTTACGCATGACACAGCCCATTCCGATCCTCAGGAGGCCTTTCTACGCACGCTCAACACAAGGATCGCGGGAGGCGGTCGTCTCGCCGCGACAGCGGAGCCGCCGCGAGTGGTGGTCGACGTTCGAGAGTTTCGCTCCAGTCTGCCGTCGCTGCTACACGGCCGGAACATGGTCGTGGTGCCGTGTATGCTGACCGTCGGCGACTACGTACTCACGCCGAACATCTGCATCGAGCGCAAGAGTATCAAGGATCTGATCTCATCCTTCAATGACGGTCGCCTCTATCACCAAGCTGAAGTCATGTTCCTACACTACAAGAGCCCCATGCTTCTCATCGAATTCGACGCGCAAAAGGCCTTCACCCTCGAGCCGTTTGCCGACCTTTCTTCCACTATCGGCACGGCAAGCGTCGTTGGCTCCGATCTGCAGTCGAAACTGGTGCTTCTCTGCCTGGCCTTCCCCAAGCTGCGCATCATCTGGTCCAGCAGCCCTTACCAAACCGCCGAGATCTTCGAAGAGCTGAAGAAGCAGCAAGACGAGCCGGATCCAATCAAAGCCGTGCAGATCGGGCTCGAAAACGGAGACGATCCGGAGAGCAGGACGTTCAACCAGATCCCGCAGGATATGCTGAGAGCTGTTCCGGGTGTCAACGCCAAAGCGCTTACTAATCTCATCCTCAAGTATGAAAGTGTGCAGGCTGTGGCGAATACGGATGAGGAAGAGCTTGCGCAGCTGATCGGGCGGGAGAACGCGAGGCAGATCAGATATTTCTTCGATCGCTCGGTGTGGGATGAAGGGGGCGATGAGTGAGTTGGCTTCTAGTCGCGCACTCTTCACTTCATGCCGCACCCTGAAGTCACTCGCAAGCCTCTCTTTTGCATCAAAGCTTATCCATGAGCCTTCATCCGACAGTACGGACACTGCTCACTACAATTTCTTACGCCACTCAGTCTACCTACCAACAGCGAGCAAGACTAGGCTTGTGGTTCGCGTGCAATCTACATGTTAGCACGCTAATGTATCGTTTATTGGCCAGTTGTGGAGTCCTTCACCAAGTCGCCTACCCGGAGCTGCATGGTCTCTCGATCACGATTCAATTACGGTCGATTACGCCAGTATTCGCAGCTCTTGAGCCCAACAAAACCCATCTGTATCACTCGCGCAGCCCGCGAACCATCACCTCCCGCGAGATCATCCAGCACGTCACAACATGTCGACTCAAGCCCCAACACCACCGCCATCTATGGAACCGGCCTCGGAAACGTCACTAGCGGTAGCGGCCGACAGCACCCTGGACGCACCGAACAAGCACCCAGAGACGGACCTACTTGCCTTCGCACAGCGTACGGCGAACGACCATAAAATGATCGGGCTGCTCGTCTCAAAACTATTTTCCACACCAAAACCCCGACTAATGACGCCCGAAGATCTGTGGACGACGATCAAACAAAAGGTGGAGGACAAACTCCGCGACAAGGAGCGCAAGGATGGGCAAACGGCGCGGTAGTTGTTTCCAGACCAATACGATGCGGCGGCCGAGGAGAAATGGCTGCGCGATATAGTGGATCGCGTGCTCGGTGCGGTTGTCGTGCACCGAAGAGAGCAAGACGTGGACGATGACGAGACTCTGCCACAGGCACGCGTCAAGCTTGAGTCCGTGGAGGGCGAGAGTCGGCAACCTCAAACGGCGAGCGAACGGGTTGCGCGCGGCGGTACCACGCTCGGGCAGAAAAACCAGAAGTCGAAGAGGGAGGAGGTGCGGGAGAAGGCGGTCATCGGGGTACCTTGCTGCCGCAGCTACTCTATCCGATTTGGCTGCGCGGGATTGAAGCAGTATCGGAAGAGGAAGGCTGATGATGGAGCGGAGGAGACGAGTGGTGCTGTCGAGCCACACATCGATTTCGAGGTCGTGAATCGTGCATCTCCAGCGACCGGGGCCAAGCGCAGATGGGGATGGGTCAATGGGATGATGGTCGTTAAGTCGTGGGGTGGGAGTGCAGAGGAGGATTGAGGCCAGGGTGGAACCAAGAAGCGCAAAACGTTCGCAGCGTGAGAGGGGACGCGTGGGAAAGAGACGCTGAGCAGGTTGGCAAGGGCCTTCGACAGCTGGAAGTCATTCGGATGTCTCATAACGACAACTGGAGTAAAGTAGCATGATCTTCAATTCCACAACGAAAATGAATGCCACAGCAAAGTCCTGGGGATAGTGGCAGAGAAGCGAAGATAGAAATACAAACCGTGCACCAATTGCACACAGTCTACCGCAAAGACTTCTGCATTTCCAGCCTTTGCGCCTCGGCCTCTGCAGCCGCCACTTTTCGCCGATCGATTTCCTGCTGAACGCCCAGCGCCCGTCGCTGCTCGACGTCCTGCTCCCATGCCGTCCAGACTGTTGCGCCTTGTCAGTGAAACCCCACATATGAGGATTCCGCCCACGCTGGGCATACACATACTCGGCTTATCACTCTTGGAGTACTCCTTGAGTCGGCCGACGAAGGCGTCGAAGTTTTCTTGCTTCTGCTGTCGGTTCTCGAGTGATCGTCGCTGGAGCTCGGGGTTATATCGCTGAGAAGGGTCAGCAGCCGCACACCCCTGTTGTCGAGTTAGGAGAGAATGTAGATTCACCATGAATAGTTCCTCTTCTGTGGGCGTGACGTAGTAGATCAATGCTGGGCCGCCGATGCACATTGTGCCGCCGCTGTTTGATGTGTCAGTCCTGTGGTGAATTTCCTCTGGGGTTGAAGCAGGAGAGGAGAGAGTGTCCTACGCCACGAGCATCTTGACCCAGGTGAATGTCTTCATAGTCGCTGGGCTGAGGTGGCGGTCGCTTCCCGTTTGGGGCTTGGGGTGTTATGCCGTCGGAGAGCGTTCTTCCAGATCCAAAGTCCAGAGACGAAGACAGCGCGTTGAGTTCGGTGGATGGGATGAGTTGGTCGGGTGTACTGGATGGATGAATGTTCAGATGGATGTCAGGTACAGGTACAGTATTCTGTACAGTAGATGAGGTCGAAACCCAACCCAGGCTGACGGCCGACGCCACAAGCGTTTCGCCGTCACTAGCCACCTCAGGCCCAGGTCGAGTCAAGCGCCGCCTCCTCGCTCCCTCCAATGAACGTCCCCGCTACGACGCCAATCAATCGGAAGTGAGACTGTATACATATGTAGTACACACATAGTAGTCTGGTACAAACGACTTCAACCCGCAAACAGAAGCCTCTCAGCAACACTCACGTCCCAGACGATCGATCGCCAAAACGGCCTCCTCCTCCACCACCACCTCCCCTCCCCGTCCTCCCGCTCCTTCTCGCGCCAACACCCTCGACGTCGCCGAACAGTTCACCACCGCCCGAGCAACACTCTGGGACCCGAAGTTCACGCGCCGCGAACCGCCGGATATCCGCTTGCTCCCCACCCACGTCGGCACGCTCACCGTGGGCAACAAGACCGACAGCAACATCTCGGTGAGGAGCCTGGGCGGCGGGAACAAGGTCGAGCCGATGGACAAGCGTCATCCGTCCAGCTTTCAGCAGCTGGAGAAGTTGGGCGAGGGGACGTATGCGACGGTAAGCAGGCGTATACCAGGAGCTTAGCATTTTGGGCGCTGACGAGGTGATCAGGTGTTCAAAGGCCGCAATGGCCAGACCGGAGCGTTCGTCGCGCTCAAGGAGATCCACCTTGATAGCGAAGAGGGCACGCCTAGTACCGCCATCCGCGAGATTTCGCTCATGAAGGAGTTGAAGCACGAGAACATTGTCAGCCTCTACGACGTCATCCACACGGAGAACAAGCTCATGCTCGTGTTCGAGTACATGGACAAGGACCTGAAGAAGTACATGGACAGCTATCCGTCCCCGGTCGGCGGAGTCAAAGGCGCCTTGGACCCGGTCACGATCAAGAGCTTCATGTGGCAGTTGCTCCGGGGGATCGCGTTCTGTCACGACAATCGAGTCTTGCATCGCGATCTCAAGCCGCAGAACCTCCTCATCAACAACCAGGGCCAGCTCAAACTGGCCGATTTCGGTCTCGCGCGAGCGTTCGGGATCCCCGTCAACACCTTTTCGAACGAGGTCGTGACGCTGTGGTACCGGGCGCCGGACGTCCTGCTCGGCTCGCGGACCTACAACACGAGCATCGACATCTGGTCCGCGGGCTGCATCATGGCGGAGATGTACAGCGGGCGCGCGCTGTTCCCGGGCACCACGAACGAGGACCAGCTGCTGAAGATCTTCCGACTCATGGGCACGCCCTCCGAGCGCTCCTGGCCCGGCATCAGCTCTTTTCCGGAATACAAGACCACCTGGCCCGTCTACTCCACGCGCGAGCTCGGCGCCATCTTGCCGCAAATCGACGGCGTGGGGTTGCAGGTGTTGGGTCAGATGCTGCAGCTGAACCCCGATCGGAGGTGTTCGGCCCAGCAGGCGCTGGCGCATCCGTGGTTTCATGAGCTCAATGCGCGACAGCAGGCTGTGCAGGGTGGGTTTAGATGAGACTGGATTGTTGGGATGTGGTGTGGCGTGGCGGGGTGTGGGATGGAGTTTTAGGGGGGATTTGACTGATCGATTGCTTGCGGTGGCGGCGGCGTTGATACCCTCGGGATGGCACGCATAACATAGCATAGCGGGTGGGTTCAAAAGGCGTGACGACGAATTACACGTTTGAGAAGTTATAACGGACTTTGCTGGTTCTTCTTGCCTTGCTTCATCTCGTATCGTCAATCCCTTCGTGTATGTTGTAAACCTCGCAAGGCCAACGCGCGACATCGTCATGACCTTCACCAAGCGCAGCACATGACTGCGCCTGCGTCCACTGTGCAACCAGTACGACGCAGAAAAGGAAGTTTCGCGTCCGATGACCTTCCTGTGCTGTCACATACACGTCCACACAAAGACACAATCAACAACCTGGCTCGTACACTTCCAACGCCTGCGATCAGAAAGACGACTCTCCTGCGATATCTTCATACCTACTATCGGTCGAACATACCTTACCTATGGATTTCATTGTCGCCACGCTGGGTTTCGACTTTGTCCGCCACAACTCCTGAAGAGCAATCCCACAATTCAGCTCACGTTGCTGCCCAATCTCTGTACTACCCCAACGATCAGGTTCGGCAGAGCTACAGCGCATCATACCTAGGTATTTATCTTTACCGGCCAGTCACTCGCCTCGCCAGCTGCACGATTACGACTGACGCTTTCTGAGAACCCCACGTTTTGCGCGCAGACTGGGGGGGGTCGCGAATTCCCCAAAGAGGAAACAGCGGGTCACCCATCCTTTTTCATCCCCGGCAAACAAAGCAATGTCACCCACCGAGTTTCTGCTCAAGACGTAGGTCGTCTTGGTAACACACTCCAACTCCCCTCATCAACTCACCACCTTCGCGATACACTCGCAATACACACTTCCTACACCACAACACCTTTCCAACACCTGATGACACGCCCCGTCCCTGCATTACCCCGCCCTCCTCGGCCGTAGAGAACATCGATTTACCCCAAACGGCACTGGCGAGCCGCTATGGAGAAGCTAATCCTGCGTGGTGTTATGTATGGCGCCGACAAGATCCCCGACACCTGGTTCGAAAAGATCCCCGGCGGATACTACAAGGCGAAAGAGGAGCGCGAGGCCCGAGAACGGCGGGACGCCAAGTCGCGCAGCAACGGCAACGGCGGTAGTCGGTACAGCGGAAGCGGAAACAGTGCTGGGCGCAGTCGACGTTATACCGCCGACGATACCATGAGGCCGGCGCGCGACAATCACGACGTCGGGTATCGGTCGGAGACGAATCGCCGTCGGTCCGATCGGCGAGAGAGGAGTTCGTACGACGGACCGGACGAGGACGATGATTACTACAGCGGCGACGATCGGTACCGGCGTCGGCGACATCAGGGCGGTGGAGAGCCGCGGAGGCGACGCAGCTACGAGGATGAGGACAGGTACGGCTACGACGACGGGTACGGGTACGGCAGGCAATCGCGAGATGACAGGTACGATGCGCGGCGGGCGAACGACAGACCGCCGTATCCGGATGCCTATGCGTCGCAATCGCGCGGTGCGAGTCAATATGCGCCGGCGAGCTCGACCGCCGCAGCAGGAGCACCTTCGTATCCAGCCAGCAACCCCATGTCGCCACCGCCGCAGTCGCAGCCCCAAACCAACGGCGCGGGCATCGGAGGTGGTTACGTGCCGTATTCGCACATCTACGGCCAGCCGAATCAGCAGACTTCCCGTCAGCCCTTTTCACCACCACCGGCGTCAAGCAGTGGTTCCGTGCAACCGAACTCGATGAACCAAGTCGTGCCACCATCTCAACACTACCAGCAGAACCCATACGCCCAGGACGCGGCCGCTATGGGAGCCGCTGTAGGCGCCGCCGCCGCATACGGTGGACAAGCCGCGTACCGTCCGCACGATTCGCGCCACGACTCACGCTACGAATCCCGATACGGCGACGATTACGATCGAGACTACGGAGATCGCTACAACGGGTATGATGAAACCGGCCGCCCATACTCCCCCTCTCCACCCCGCCACCACAGCCGTGGCAGAAGCAGAAGAGCAGACGATGACTCACCATCCCGTGACAACAGCAGCACTAGCAAACCCCCGGACTCCCGCGCCCGCAGCGAACGTCGCAACGACGGTCCCAAGCGCGTTCAGAGCCAGCGAGAGCGAGGTAAGTCCCGGCTCCGCGAAGCCTTCGACACGTCGCAGCGCGGGCTCGGCTACGGCGCCGTGGGCGCCCTGGCCGGCGGGCTGATGGGCAGCGAAATCGGGAAAGGCCCGATCCCGGCGGCGATAGGAGCGGCGGTCGGCGCGGTCGGGGCTAATGCTTTTGAAGCTAGGGAGAGGTACGTCGACGCGGGTCCTACTACTACTACTACTACGGCGGGCGTTGCGAAGTCGTCGGAGGGGGGACCGCGGCGGTAAGCTTTCAACAGATCTTGCCTTTTTTTTCCCGGTGGCGGGGATCCTGCCGCTTGGATGGGGGAAGTGGATGTCCGGGTTTTGGCCACACCTCAGGGATCATTGTCATGCGCTGACCGACTCCCTTAGGCGGAGGGAGGGACAGCGTAGTGCGCAGTACGAGGCTGATGCGGCGTACGCGCGACGGGAGGGTCGCGGAGGCGGTGGGAGAGAGGGCGGGTATGGCTCGGACTAGCGGTCGAGTACCACTGTCGGATCTTCGCGCGGGTGTGACGTGAGCGGAGGGCGGAGCGAGCGGAGACCGGTCTGAGGTTTTGCGGCCGTGGGGCTATGAATGAGGGGGTTTTTCTTTTGATGACTGACCTAATGCCGATTATGAATACGGATGGATGATACGCATGACTTGAGATGGCGGAACGGGCCCGGGCGTTGACAGCATTCGGAGCTATGTTTTCATTCAAGGGGCAAATGCATCGACGACTACCCGTGATGATCGGCCTTTCAATGTCCACTCCCAGGCTTCTTCGCAAGCTTCTCCGCCCGCTCAATCCACTCTCCACCAATAACGTCAATCGACCTCCCCAGCTCGCGCTCCACGAGCGCGACGACGTGGTTCCGTCGTTGATTTTCGTCCTCCAGCTGTGAGTCTTTGCGTGCTCTCCTTCGCCGCCCGATGATACTTTGACTCCTCGTGCTCGGGATCCGGAGGACCTCCTTCTCCACTTCGAAGCCTACTTCCTCCGCCAGGCTCGTGACGTAGGAGCATAATGTCGCATAGGCCGAGGGCATCTTTTTCTGGGCCTCGGTGCGTTTCAAGGTGCCGGTTTCTGCTGCTTGGTTGCTGTCGTTGGTGAAGTTGTCGTGGGGTTTGCTCGCTTGTTGCGGTAACCGCGCTGATACTGCTGTTGCTGGGTCCTTGTTGGCTTTGATCGTCGGTGGCGCGCGGAACCGCGAGCCGGATAGGTCGTGGCTGCAGCATGGGATGGCGATGAAGGAGGAGTCGTTGAGGTGGGCTAGCAGGGGCGTCCAGGCGGTGAGTTCGTCGGCGTGGTTGGAGATGATGAAGGGGCTGGCTGGGGCGAAGATGCCGTCGTCGTAGTGGGTCAGTGT
>Ga0268244_10000121_pt1 | contig 32263 bp, 28 predicted proteins | sample AgamicMgSfe_FD_200258 | JGI IMG/M metagenome (GOLD analysis project Ga0268244, IMG submission 200258) | Agave microbial communities from Guanajuato, Mexico - Mg.Sf.e (v2) (version 2) | ecosystem: Host-associated > Plants > Phyllosphere > Phylloplane/Leaf | place: Guanajuato, Mexico | collected... | reverse complement strand
CGACGATGTGGCCTTTTTCCCCCTCCAGTGGGTTGTTCACGAGCATGCATGACTTTGATGGCCTAGACGTTTTTCTCTATCTTTCTTTCTAAATCACTGCTGATATGGGTAATGATGGCTGTATGGGATTCGTTACAGGGGAGAGACGGGTGCGTGGACGGGGATTGGGTGGTCCCCCTGCGTGGTTCCGGTGCAATGGCTGTGGGAAAAAGTTGTTCTCGCTGGTTTACGTTGGGGAGGGGGGGGGGGATGGTGTACGATATAGTGCGGAGGAGTCGGAGGATAGGGACTCATGATGGGAGACGACTCGCGACTTTGATTAGGACTTCTCCACACACCGCCGATGAGTCGTGGACGTATAGTGTGAGGCAGACGCGGCCTCGTCAAGTCGGGGTTTTCTGGCTGAAGCCGTCCAAGCGTTTCACCAGCTAGCCAGTCCTTTAGCACGAGTCTTTCTGAATGCAACGAAGATGGAGGTCCTCGCGCGGCCTGGCGTACTATGCGTAGCCTGAACTCGGCAATGCCTGTAGTTTGGCACGTCCTGGCCTGACCAGGAACATCCGGGAATGGAAGCGTGGGCGAGTACGGGCCTGTAACCGCTGTCACGCCCGATCGGCGAATTCTGGTCGCCTGGTTCTGATCGTTCAGCTGTGTACTGAATCCGATCGCTGAAAGCCGTCGGCCCGTGTCGGGACGTGAACCGTGGCAGATAAGGAGTACCAGGCCCGTCGTCTGCGTCTTCCCGATTCGATGAGGCCATCAGATCATGTCTGCCTCATCGCGTCGAACTCCTGCGCGACCGTCTCCAGCGCGCGAGACATCTCATCCCGTCGTTCGCTCGAGCACCAGCTCCCTCGTATACTAGCTTCGCAAATGGTCGTCCAATCCGCCACGCTCAAGTCAAAGGCCTCTTGTACGGCGCAGAAATTCTGTAGAATGTAGTTGCCGCCAAAGTACGCCGGGTCGTCGCTGTTGATGCTGAACGGCACGCCGGCGTCCAAGAATTGCCGGATCGGCAGCTCCGAGATGGACGACACGCAGCGGAGGAAGACGTTGCTGATCGGGCATACGGAAAGGAGGATCTTCTCGCGCGCGACGCGTTGGAGCAGCGCGGAGTCCTCTGCTAATCTGATCCCGTGGTCGATCCGGCCGACGTGGAGATCGTCCAGCGCGGTGCGGATGTACGTCGCCGGACCTTCTTCGCCCGCGTGCGCGGTGAGCTTGAGCTGCAAGGACGCGGCGCGCTCGTACAAGTCCTTGAACAACTCCGGCGGGAAATCCTTCTCGCTGGAATCGAGTCCGATGCCAATGACATCTCCCCGGAGGAGACTGGCCTGGAGATCCGCGCGTTCAAAGGTCGTCCGGGTTTCCGGCACGGGCAGGTGGCGGAGGAAACAGCAGATGAGTTCGCTCGTGATGGCGAGCTCCGCGCGTGCCCGTGTCCTCGCGGCCGAAATACCCGACAGAACGGTGTCGTAGGCAACGCCCCGGCACAAGTGCGCTTGCGGGTCGAAGAAGATCTCGGCGTGCGCGACGCCGTCGGCCGAGGCGTGGGTGAAGTAATCCCAGGCCAGGGCCTCGAAGTCGGATTCGGTGACGAGCACGCTCATGCCGATGTAGTAGTAGGACAGGAAGTCGTCGAGGGACGTGAAGTGTTTGTAGCGTTGCTCCAGCTGGGCTGGGGATGAGAAGGCTGCATCTTCTTCCGATGGGAGGGTGACGTTGTTTTTGGCCGCGAGCGCGAAGAGCAGGGTGGGCGTTAGGGCTCCTTCGATGTGGAGGTGGTGTTCACATTTGGGCAGGGCATGGAGGAAGGGATGGAAGGGGGATTGACACATGGGTGTCGGTGAAGCGGTGTCGTTGAGAGCTGGTCAGTGGCTGTGTGCAGCAAACCCAATGGCGAATGGGAGCGGAGTGGCGGTTCGTTTACGTCGGAGTGGCGTGGCGTGGATACATGCTGATATGCTACGTAAAGCGTGCTTCGATATGAAGGGGCAGTTCATGGACCTCCTTCGAGAGTTTTCGTGCCAAGGATCAATCCGGACGTGCAACGCTTTTGTGAGCAGCCAAGTCTGTCAACAAACGGATACATTCGGTCATGCTTAGGTACATATAATTTTTACACGGCGGAACCCACTTGCGGGTAGTAGAAGACACTCGCAACACGTTCGCCGTTCTTCACCACATATGGTGTCAGCCTCCTCACTGTCCGAACAACGTTTCGTGAGCAAATAAGATGATCACACTCCTAGCACAATCCAAAAGGCAAATGCCAGATTTCTGAACAGTAGCCCGCAGATGTCCAACCTCCCACATGCATGCAAGCATCACTGCCATTTCAATCGTACAGAACAATCGCCTTTTTGAAACCCCTTTTCTCACCTGTACTGTCTCATCCAGGCAGCTAGCCTTCACAATGGACTCCAAATCGCCTAGATGCGCAGCCGATAGTACATTTTCCATCACAGTACGCCGTCCGTTCTCCGCTTACACGCTCTCCGGCCTGAGGGAGGGAATCCACATGTAAGCGCTGCATGTGTGCGGCTTACATGATATCCTGAATGCTGATTCGACTGCTGGCGCCGCCGTTCACCGGCGAGACAGACTGTTGGGGTGGCCCAAGTGCTCGAGGGGCCAGGTTGTGATGTGCAGGCGTACGCTGCTGCGATGGTGGATGCGAGGGGTACGACGCCGTTGCGTGTGCGAACGAATTCGTCGGCGGCGGCGGCGGATGTGGTGCGGCGGCGGCGGCTCCTTGAACAGCCTGCTGGTGGTCGTGAAGGAGTTGCTGCAGTGTACGCTGGATGTGCTCCCAGCCACCCCATTCGTGCATCTCGCGCTGCGTCAACGCCGTCGTGCCGACGACCGGGTGCGCGTTCGGGTCCGGAGGCGTGTAGCTGTTGGCGTGATCGAGACTCGTGACCGCCTCGCTGCCGGCCCACGCCCACGCGTCATCCGCACACCCTTGCATGTCTCCACTCACATACACGAGCATCTCCTCGTCGAGCCCGAGCGACTCCGGCGAGGCGCCCGCCCGCAATCGGTCCACGAGCGTGTCCAGGAAGAAAGCCAAGTATCGACCACAAGACGTGTTGTTCTTGCGCATGTCGCCGATCGCCGCGGATGCCTGGACGATGGTCAAGGCCGCGGCGAACTCCATGCGCAGACACAAGACGAGCGTGCAGCGGAGGAGGTGTTTGCAGAAAAACGCCGGCGCCATCGTACGCAAACGGGCGCCCCACGTCGCCATGTGGGTGGGCGAGTAGAAGCCAGAATTGGGTTTCCCCGACCCCTGCTGCATAGAGCGCTGGACGTATTGGGCCGTGTCCGTGGCGACGGAAAAGCAACGCTCTAGGGCATCGCGTCGATCGCTCGGACGGCAAGCGGACGAGAGGTTGTGGCGGTATAAGAAGAGGCGCAGGGTTTGCAAGCTGCAAGCGGCCACGAGGAGGCGTGGGTCCAAGTACGCCTGAGAGTGGATAGGGAAGGGCTCGGGATAAGAGTCCATGATCGACCGGAAGTGCTCGTCGTATGTCGTCAGCGTCGCGGCGGCAATTGTTCGTGACCGGAATGATTTCTTCATCTGCGCCGTGATGCGAGCAACCGGGATCACCACGACCAACGCGTTTGTCGTGTGTTGTCCAGGAGGAGGCATGGTCATTCCCGTTGGTCGGACGCAGTCGTCGTCCACTGGCGTTGGCTCGGCCGTGTCGCAGTCGTCGTTGTCGATTTGCAGAGGCGTCCCGAGTTCGAGCGAAACGATTCTCAGCAAAAGTTAGCGTGTACGTCTTAAGCAGCGGACCGGAAACGTTTGACGTACCGATCCCAATTGTAGACAGACCACCAGATCCGCCGCCTCATCTCCGCTTCGAACGGCGGGTAAGGCGATGGATCCTTGTGTAACCCAACGTCTTGCGCAAAGCGCACAGAAGCTCCGAGCCACACCCAGCCTTGGGATGTCAAATTCACTTCGACGAAGTATATGCTCATCAGCAAAGCAGTGCGCGCGTGGTCGACGGTCAAGTCGTCGCTCCAGGTGTTTATAGTTCGCCGGCACATTTCCAGATAACCCGCGCCTTCACCCTCTTGCGCCGATCCAATCGGCTGCGGGTCCATGAGCGTGCCGCATGCGAGCACGGCGTAAAACATGGCGACCCAAATGTGCGGCGAGTGTTGAAAGGACTCGGCGCGGTACAAAGTGTCGACTTCCTGCGTAAAGGTCGGCCAATGGAGCATTGGTGCGTAGACCTGCACCGAGCCGCGATAATGAGACAGCAAACGATCCGTTACGTGCTTCGGTGGCAAGGGATGTGTGGCGTGCGGGTACAGTGGTTGCGGCCCTGCTTGTCTGTAAAGCGGAGGCGGTTTGAAGATACCTCGGGCGTAGTTCCGGATGTTCCTGCGCACGCCGTCGAATGCATCGAGTGGCAGTGGGCCTTGACGACGCTCTTTGGTTATAGACTCGGGCAGTTGCAAAGCAGGGACGTTGACAGCGCCCGCATCTAGGTCTGCGGCGCCGCCCTCCTGCAGCATCGATCGCAGTTGGTTGATCTGTTGCTTGGCCAGTGAAAGTTGCCTCTCGAGGTCTTGGACTTGCTTGATGGACGACATCCTTCGGTTGGTTTCCTTGGTGAATTGGCATTTCACGCCGCGGCTAGAACACTCGGAGCAGCTCGAGGTGTCGGTCGCGTCGCACTTGACCTTGCGCTCCCGACACGCGTCACAACTTGGGTCTTTGCGGCGTTGGCGGTAAGCACGTTTCTGAGCCGAGAGTGTGGCGGCTGAGGAGTGTGTCGGTGACATGCCAGCAGACGAAATCGCGCCGTCGGTCATGAAGTGGTCCTGCATCGTAGCCGACGGCGCAGGAGAGGAAGGCGGAATGCCCGCATAGTGGTACGGCTGCACCAGCCTGCTGTTGTGACCCGTCACGCTGCTTGACTGTCCGGACGGATCCAGTGCCTCTCCTGCCGATTGCATTGTAGGGGGAAGAGGGTAAGACGTGGGGTGCGGTGACGCGGCGCTCGCCCGGGCATCGTACGGTCCCGGGTTGGATGTTGCCAATGGAAAATCGGGCTGCAGCATTGGTCGAACGCCATCCATCACTGTGCGCGTTATCGCGGAGCTGATGTTTGGGCCTTGGCGGCCAGTGTGGTTCTGTCGACGTGACGTTGAGGCGTATGCATTGACTTGACGCCTGAGGCTGCCAGGAATCGCGGTGGTGACCAACGTCTGTCCAAGAGCTTCGTGATGTGCCCAAACACGGGAACGTTCACCGGATGGTCGAATGCAAAGAAGCGTACGTCTCCGTAAGGTTGGTGATGAACAACAAGAAGCATCCACGGTCAGCCACACATGTAAGACAACCCGATCCAGCAGAGTCTCGCCGGCAAATGGCGGCGCAGTCGAGCAACCGGCAGGCAGGAAGAAGCGAAAAGAAGGTCGGGAGTGGTGGAAAGGAAAGAGAGTTGCCAAAACAGATCAACGCGCGCGTGGCTGATCACCTCGGGAGAACTGTAGGCTGAATGAGGGAGAGTTATTTGTGTGTCACTGTGGAAAGCATTGAGGCTGTCGAGCAGCGACGATCCCGACCTACCTCTTTGACCCTAATCGTATGCACAAGGGCGCCACGCAGCGGATAACGACACACCTGGCACGAGGCTGTCACTGACTTCCTCCCTCGCTCGAGACCTCCTACTGTACCCTCTCGGGCGCGAAGGGTCCGTCGGAGGTGTTCCACGCGCCGGTGCCCACTAGCTCCCCGTCAAGTCACCGAAGCGATCCGATTGCTTCTCGGTCTGGAGCGCCAGGGGTTTGGGGCGGGTATAGGCAGGATGGTGCGGGATTGCGGTACGACAGCGAGGGCAGGCGAGCAGATCCCCAAGGCCTCCGGCGCAAGGGGTGGGGACTGATCTATCCACTAGTGTCATCGCTGCCATCTTCTAGCGGCATCTGAGCACTGACGCTGTCGTGTTGACTAGTATTGCCTGGTTTGGACGAGCCCGATCTAGACCCTAGGGCGGTTCACAGGGCAAGATTCGCATTCACCGATGGCTACGTCTTTCATTTTGCTTCCCCCCCCTTTTTTTTTTCGCGGAAAAACAGCGACAGCCAAACGTTCGGCTCCTTAATCCGAAGGATCGGTTCAAGCATGACGCAGCACGGTACACAACAGCTATACAACGAGGAAGTCTGCCGGATGGTGTGGCCCGGACTTCACGGCGGACGCTGGTTTGGTGTTTGCAATATTAACGTCTGTGGTCTGTGATCATGTCGTTGCTGTGTCAGGACTTCCAAGGCATTGCAGACGTTCGGAACTGTACCGGCACTCGCCGTTCCACACGATACACGATCATTGCATTCTTTTGGAGCACACGACGTAATCAACCACGGTTCAGTACTCCACACCGTATGCAGTAACCTCATCATCATTACTACGTAGGGGGAAAGCACCTACATACGTACATGCAGTGTAGGTGGATAAAGGTATGCTGTGGCTTGCCACCGAACTCCTTTCCTCCACGCATGACATCTGTAACGGACCGGTTCGGCAAGCCAGCTTTGGGAAGCCAGTGGAGCGTTGCACCTCACTTCTCCGTGCCGCTTGCCGTCCCCTCCGGGACCCAGACGCCAGTCTCGAACTCTCCAGTTTTCGACGCCGCTCGCTTGCCCTTCCGAAAAGCCAGACCTACGCTAGCATGGCCACCCCCGGTTCGCTGCCGAAGCCTGACTCCTGAAGCTCAGACTTCTAGAAGGTCGGATGGGTGCAGAGTACGATGAGCATGCCGGGACAAATTCGCAAATCAAAGGGTGCCAGTAAGGTTACGATCGCCACTGTGAGTTGCTAACAAAAGGCTTGGGCTATCCGACTACGTCAGCGCAAGAGAGGTGCAGGTGATGGAACGACCCTGATGAGCGGAAGGAACCAAACGCAACCTCCGGAAGCCGTGGACATTTCTTCCTCCGACCTGCAATTGAACGGAGCTACGTTACATTGCGTAACCGCGTGATCATTGGTCGACACCATCTCCGGTACGCTATGTCGCGATGGGCCGTCGTGCCGGAGCAGGAGTTCGGCTCGGATGCATCGGTGGCGCAACTTGCCGTACCACGAGCCCAGGACGGCCGCCCACGCGAGCACCTCGTGGCAAGACGCTTGCGGTAACGTTCGCCGAACCTGAACCCGGAAGCGCCCACATCGGTGACATGCCAGTTGTTGATGATCTCCCGAGCTCAGTTCAATACCCGGCACAAATCGAGAAAAGTCGAACATCACTTGCTGTGATCTGCGGCCAGGTCGGGTCCGCCGAGTTGAGGCTGTGCGGGCGATCTGCATCACGTCGATCACCCAAAATTTTCCCGTCTCGGGTCTCGACGCAGACGGCGACAAGGATCCAGTGACGACTTTCCCCCCCCCCTCGCTTGCTGCAGGAAAGGAGTAGCATCTTTCACATTCAGAGCGAGAACGTGGATTTGGAATCGTGTGTGCCCGTTGCGGTAGGCACTTGCTGGGGTACATCAATCAATTCGGCCGGCCGATCTCCTTCTTCGTGCAGAGATCAACTGTGCAAGGTTGGCACATGAGCGACATTCCTCTAATATTCTCGTAATGATCGTCTTTACAGGTGGAGCATCCAGGAAGATCCCGACGACGTGAGCGTGGCACTCACGAGTCACGAGGCATATGTGGCGGCAAGTACATGTCGTGAAGCCGGATGATCGATGGGAGTTCCAACCTCGGTCGGCTCTGGGTAGCCCTCATATTGTTGGAGCTCTCCGACTTTGGGTATGAGCCTAAAGCCGAAGTACCTAAATATTTATCGACCGTTTGTAAGGCTGGGGGCTATCTTTGTCACAGATCAGACTTTTCTTGATCCGTATCTCGCTCAAGAAAATATGAACGTGATGAGAGCATTGTGGTTTCATGGAGATGCACCAAAGCTTGAAGTTGTGTGTTCGAGCAGACCCGCCAACGCGTGAAATCTATTCCGCCGCGAATCCAGGGCATAGGGTGGGCTACGGCCCTGACAATCGAAGCTTCCGCGTATCGTCCGGCGGGAGGATCGGGCGCACCTGTGTCTTCCTACGTGCAGTATCCAGCTTCATTGTTCTTCTCTGCGAGGTCTGTCACATCCACGCGTAGTGACCTCCGCTGAGATTCCCTGATGACTTAATCAGTCACCGAGATATCGTCCATGACTACATGTAGTCTGGAGGCAGCACATCAACCAACGACCAGTAGTAGCGCTGCCTGAACAGTGCTCGCATAAGAGCGATATTTACTAAAGATTAGCCCAGTCCCCCAGGGGCACCGCGGAAGATGGCGCCATCTTCGGTATCTTCTCTACCTAGGTAGCTGGAGCAGTCAACACGGTGTGCAGGGAAGTCGATGCTCGCACTCTCCCAACACGTCCTGTTGCTGTGACTTGCATTGCTCTCTTTCGCAGGTGGATACAATGTAAGCTCGAGACGTCGGTCCAGAAGCGGCGTGGCGGCTGACACACCCCAGACTCACAGTCCGACATCCACGGTGTCATGGCGGAAGGGTTTTCTCGTGATTGTTGTCGCCGTGAAGCCAGAGAATGTAGCACCAGTAAGCCGGTTCTGTACATCAGTCATAAGGACGGATGAGTGTGCAAGTGAAGGGAAGATGCCCAGGTGGTTATGTATTTCCCCAGCGTAGCTTGCGTCACGGTGAGCGTACACCTGTGACATCACCCGCAAGGCAGCCGAACGTAGAACATGACTTCCCTCCCAAGGAGCGACGCTGGGTGAACGCTACATCTACCTTGAACTCATCGGCCACCGCACGTCAGAAAAACCACGAAGATGGCAAATATCACCGGACAAGATCCGTTGACATGTCTCCCGCCCGAGATCATGCTGCGCGTCCTCGAATACGTACCAACCGCCGGTCTTGCAGTTGCGACCCGCCTGTCTCGAGCGTGGAACAAGTTCATCGACGGCACACATCAGGGTGCAATCTACTCGATGCAGAAGAGAACCCTGCACCCGGAAGGCACCCAAGGCCTGAGATTCTTGAGTCAACGTGCCAGCTTCGCTCGATACTTTGACGACGTCGAGTCCTGGAAGGAATTGTGCAAGCGGCAGACGCTGCTCGCTCGGAACTGGAGTGCAGAGCAGCCGGTGACGTGTGAGTCGGTCTTGCAGATCGGCAACGATCCCGTCTGGCGGTTTCGAGCCGACTTCAAGCGGCGCTTCTTCGTTTCCACATCTCAATTGGGTGGCGTCAACGTTACCGACATGGACTCCGGCGGTTTGCTGTGGCATCTGCCAGCAGACAAGGTCAGACCGTACGCCCATCTAGAGTATCAGGATGGTACTGCGGTGTGGGATCGTGAAGGCAATTCTCTCGAGGTTTGGAAGACCGATCTAGAAGGACTGAGCCGAGGGCACTTTGAGCGGGTTGCGATTCTGTCACACGACTGTCCAACCAGAGGCTTCCAGCTTTCGTACAACACCCTCTGCGTGGTATCCTCCAAAGGTCAGGGTTTCGTATACGACATGCTATCCTGTCCACCAGAGTTTAAGACCCACATGAGGATCGCACATGACGCCGTGGGACATCTTGACCAGGATGAGGATGTCGTGGTCTACAGCATAGGGACCGAAGGCTACCACTTTTACGACAAGGCCACAGGTGACTTCCTAGGCACTCTTCAGCCTCCTTGGGCCCGGACTTGTTTCCACATCCATCACCCAGCGCCACCTCGTGGCTCTGCCGCTATCAATACTCCCCATGGGCCCACTCACACCGTCTTCCCACCAGATGCACCTAGCAAGGACCGCTTGACTCCTATAGAAGTCGTGCAAGGGCGGTTGTTCTATCACGAGGACGAGCAGCAAGCGCCAAATGCGGACGACGACGATTGGGGAGCCGGCATGCTTGCGGGCAATACCATGGTTGGCGTATCCCGAGGTGGACGGGTATTCGTTTGCTCCGACTGGCGCAGGTCGTTGGCGGACCGCAAACACCTGATGGCCTGCAGCTCTTTGGTGGAGACGGAAAGTGAGCAGGCAAACTTTGATCTCGGAGGCTGGTTGTCGGTCAAAGACAATCGAGTCATGTTCGAAGTCCAAGACCGGGTGTATGTCCTTGCGCTGAACGAGCAGGGACAAGTGCAGGCGTCCGGCCCAACTTCTCCAGCATCGTACGCGTTCCTGACGAGCTCGGCGCCTCAACTAGGGGTTCCTGTCAGTTTCGGTAAGTATTTCTGCCTTAGTTCGTCATGGAGATGTCGTTCGCGCTAACTCATGACGCAGTGAGTCAATCCCCGTCCATACTGATCAACCCATTCATCACCAAAGCCGTACCTGAACTCTCACTAGATGGCACTCTTTGACGACTGTATCATGTCAACCTACACCGTACGTATCCCTACCCACAACGCCAACATCACCCCTAGCCATTCAATCAGCAAGTCCATGATCTCTAACAGGCACGCCCACCTCTCAGACTCTCGGCTGGCGCCAGCCTCCCGCGCCAACGGCTTCAGTCGCGCAGCAACAAGAGCAAGAGCACCGATCGCAGATCTTCCCCACCAAAGTCATCCGGATCCTGAGTTTCGCGCCTGCAATCGACGGCGCTGTGAGGCCTGGGCCCTCGTTGTGGAGGCAGTCGGTCCCATCGCGGGCTGAACGGCGCGCGCAGGCTGGTGTGTTGCAATTGGTGGACATGCTGGGCGACGGGCTGGATGATGAGCATTTGGGCTGGGATGGCTGGACTTAGGGTGTTGATCGTTGTCCTTTTTGCACATGTGTTCCTGCATTGTGGAAGAGAGAGTTATCGTTCAGTTATGGTGCTCTGGCGGATGCAGGAACGGAGGTGGCAGGCTCGAAGGCTGAAAAGGACGGAGTGGCCGACGAAACTCAAAGACACATGCTGCACGATTTTGGGGCAACGGTGCCGCTAGCTTCGGTAGTCGGGTGGTAACCACACGTCTGCTGATCAAGTTAAAAATACTATGGAAGCTTCGTGAAAGTCATTGCGTACAGGAACCGTCAGGCTGTTCTCAAGGCCCTGCCCAGGATTTTTCTCACCTTGAATCAAGTCGGAATAGGTACAGCGGAGGAGAGTTGTGGTAGAGGTGCTACACAACGGATCATCTTCAACTGCGTTTCGTCGCAAACACCCTGCATTATGTAGTACAGAACAACTGACAAAGCGCCATAACTCGTGACCATCATCAAACACGTCTCAATCTTCGTTGAGATGACTTACCAATACCTAAACCTTCACCTTCATCTGCTCAGTCAACCAGCCACGGCGCGCTTCACGAGAACCCTCACTCGATATCCACCTTCTTGATGTCCACGTACCCACTGTCGAGCTTGGGCACCTCGATGCGCAACACCCCGTCCTCCATCTTCGCACTGATGCCATCCACGTCCACCTGAGCAGGACTGGCTCGGCTGCCCAAACGCACCTTGCGCTCGAAGGCTCCCACCTTCCGCTCAGCCATGGCCAACGTCTTCAGGAACTCCTCGTCACCCGGTCGATGGACGACACCCGCAATATTGAGCTCAGACTTCTCCGCGTCGAAGCTCACGCCGACGTCTTCCTTCTTGGCTCCGGGGAGGGAAATGTGGACGACGAAGGATTCGGGTGTGTCGAAGACGTCGTACTCGGGCTTGAAGTCCCCGCCGTCCTGCTTGTTCTGCGCACCGCTTTCGTCACCTCCGAAAAACTGGGATTGGAACATCTCGGCTAGCGCGCCGAAGCCTCCCGGGTGGCTGGAAGAGTTGGTGCCGAAAGGTTGGCCGCGACCTCGACCACCCCAGGCGCCACGGCCGCGACCGCCGCAGCGTCCGCGTGGAGTGTCTGGCCCGTGATCGGGACCGCTCCTGTGGTGATGACCGGGCCCGTGGTGCGGGCCTTCGTAGGATGGTGGCGGTGCAGGTCGAGAGTCGGACGAACCTTCTTCGGGATCATGTGCTTTTTCCGATGGCGCAGCATGTCCCTCGGGCTCTGGTGCAGTGGTTCCCGTTGACCGGTCCGGGTGGTGAGGTGTACCGTCGTGTCTGCCCCCACGATGCGGAAGGGGGCCGAAAGGAAAGCCGGCCCAGCCTTCGGTCCAGGGGTTCGGACGGGGATGCTGGTTGCCAGGCGACTCGTTGTTGTGAGTGAAGGCGGAGAAGGGATGCGAAGAGCCTTGCTCCTCCATGCTTGCGATGAAGTCCCAAAAGGGAGCGGTTTGGTTGTAGTAGCGTACCGACGGCATGTTGGTTGGATGTTCCTTTCTTGTTTTGAATGTGAATGAGTAGAGGAGAGGAAATGTAATAAGAAGGAGATCACAGCCACACCTTTATAGACATCTACTCACCTCACCAGGCAGCCATGAAAGCGTCGTCAGCAACTCCGCTCGAAGTCGTGCGAGCTGAGTGCTGCTACATTCCGCTGACAACGTCATCTTCGAGAAAGTTGGAGAAGCAGCTCGAAGATGCTGAAAGAGGGAAGTCATCAGCTGTCACACGAGGGTGAAAGGGTGATAGGCTGTCAAGAGAATAAGGTACGTAGACTCCAGCGAACGGGCTAGAATTGTAGGTTGGGGTGGCGAAAGGGCGGCTGATGGCGCACATATTCGGCAGCCTAGCAGCACGTCCACTATGATCCCAAGTACGCGATGTTGGCGTTCAAACTTCTATGAAGATACGCCAGATGTCATATCGCTGTAGTGAAGAGGACGGATCGTTGGTGAAAAGGAGATTCGTTGCGTTCAGCTGAACGCGCCTATGGTGGACAGAGCCTTCTGTGTTCGTCTCTCAGCCGAGAGATCCCCGAGGAAGGAAAGTCAGATGTGCCTCGGCATCTTGAGCTCCCCGCTATCCCTCAACCTCTCCTCCCACGCTCACATAACAATACGAGCATCAACGTGTAGGTACTCTCCTTGTGCTCGGAAGCCAGGTAGATGTAAAGGACGATGCCAGATCTGTGGCAAGCCATCGCGGCTCGTAAACAAGAAGAGAGAGCGGACCGCATCCCCAAGGAATGGCTTCTACCAGACTCGTACATCAAGGCAGGCCGCATCAACGTCCTCGATATACCCCGTGAATGCGGCCTCCTGTCTAAAGATGACTTACGACTCACCGACGCCTTCGATGCGACCGCGTTGGTATCCCTTCTTGCCGACGGCCAGCTGAAGAGCGCCGACGTCGTCACGGCTTTCTGCAAACGGACGGCCATCGCCCACCAGCTCACCAACTGTCTCACCGAGATCTTCTTCGACGATGCCATCGCTCGCGCGAAGCACTTGGACCAACAGCTCAAGCGGACCGGGAAACCTACCGGTCCATTACACGGCCTTCCCATCTCGCTCAAGGACTCGTTCAAGGTCAGAGGCTACGATGCGTCGATCGGCGTGGCTGGGTTCTGCTTCAAGCCGGCAGCCTCCAATTCGGCATTGGTCGATCTCTTGTTAGATGCGGGAGCGGTGCTGTACTGCAAAACCAACGTACCTCAGACCATGATGGCCCTGGACAGCCACAACAACGTCTTCGGCCGCACGCTCAACCCCGCGAACGTGCATTTGACACCGGGAGGCAGCACTGGTGGCGAGGGTGCGCTCTTGGCCCTGCACGGGAGTCCTTTGGGGATCGGCACGGATGTCGGAGGGAGTGTTCGCATCCCGGCCCTGTGCAATGGATTGGTGGGAGTCAAGCCGAGTCACGGACGGGTTCCGTATGCCGGACAAGAGGAGGGCGCGCTGCCGGGCAGTAGCAAGCTCGGCATCGCCTCGACTGCTGGCCCTCTCGCTAGGAATGTGCGGGACTGTGAGATGCTATTGAGTGTTGTGGGGAACCATTCGCCGTGGCTGTTCGATCCAGACGTCCTGCCGCAACGGTGGGAGCAGCAGATTTCGTTGCATACGCAGCAACCCTTAGCGAAACGACAGCAGAGTCTCCGAATCGGGATCGCGCGCACAGACGGGCACGTCGAGCCGCTACCACCGGTTCAACGCCTGTTGGACGAAGTCGCCGACGCTCTCCGGTCACCCTCGTTGCCAAGTTGGGAGACCGTCGAGGTCATCGACGTCGACATCTCAAGCTTCGGTCCCCAGTGCCTGAAGACATTCAACGGCATCATGTCCATCGACGGAGCCAACACATGGTTCGACCACCTAGCAACAACCGGCGAGCCTCTCTCGCCCTGGCTGCAATCCCGACTCCGCCGCCGCGATCCGAAACCTCTAGCCGAAGTCCGCAATCTGCAAGCCCAAAAGACACACCTGCAAGCCCAATTCCTCGACGTCTGGCACGAACGAGGAGGCTACTGGTCGACGCCAGACAGCAAAGCCCACAAAGGCAATCGGACATTAGACGTGATCGTCTGTCCCGCCGCTCCGCACCCCGTCCCACCAACCGACCGCTGGAACACAACCAACTACACCTCCGCCTTCAACCTCCTCGACTGCCCCGCCGGCGTCCTCCCCGTGCGCAGAGTCCATGCCACCGATCTGGAAATCGAGCTGTCGCCTTCTTCCGGCAACCCGTTGAACAGATGGGATAAAATCAACCGCGAGTTATGGACCAAGGTCGATCGTCAAGTCTACTTAGACAGCCTGATGAGCGTCCAGGTCATCGCGCCGAAATTGATGGATCGGAAGTTGGTCGAGTGCATGGCGGTTTTGGAGAAGGCTTTTCTGCCTTTGATGCAAAAGCAGCAGACGTCCGCTGCTTCGAGCAAGCTTTGAAAGGCCATCGTTGAGTTCCCACCTGTCGTGATGTATAACCAGAGATGGACGTGGTGTTTATGTTAGGTAGCCAACGAAGGTGGGAAAGACATGATCTTTTATTCCACATCACGTGATCATTCCGGTTTCTTTTTGAGTCGCATCAACGTGGAGGAGACGTGATGATCAAGAAGACCAGTCGGCGCGAGAACGTGCGGCAAACTGAAGAGACCGTATAGAGCCGCGTTTTTCGTCTTTTTAGTGCGGACAGTAGACCGGCACGAATCGAATTGAAATGCTCTGTGAGCTCGACTGATGATACTATTTTCGGCGGACCGTGTCCACGTGAACGACTGTAGTGAAACTGCCCGGCGATCCTAAGAATCCTGGAAAGAACAAGGTCGCAAATCAGCTGGAGATTCGAATGCTGACAATGTTGATAGCTTGTATTCATTCATCTATGATCGTATAATTCCTCAGAGCTGAACAAGCCGGAAATCTGAACGCTGCTAGCTGTATTCGTCTCTGATTCTATCGACTCCTCGGAGCCATTCAGTACCGACAAACCCCCTTATACCAAGAACCTGAACCCTCTCCCAATCGCCCCCTCGACATGCTCGCCGCGGTCGAGCTTCTTGTTCAAGCGGACGAGCAGGAAGCGCAGCACGGCCGCCATGACCATGGCGAGGACCAACGTACAGCAGTTGACGGAGAAGGCGATGATGTAGCGGGGCGCGCCGCTGTACATGTACGAGGCGTAGATGGAGGAGGCGTTGGAGACGGCGTTGATGGCGGCAAGGGCGGCGGCGCGCTTGCTGGCGGGCCGGGGGATGGAGTTGGAGATCCAGGCCAGGACAACGACGTAGCCGGAGTAGATGCCGGGTACCATGAGCATCATGGCGACGTAGCGCGGGGCCGTGGCGGTGGTGGCGGCGGCGAGGATGAAGGCCGCGACGCCGACGATCATGGGGAGGGTGACGTGCAGGAAGCGCTCGCCGGTCTTGTCGGCGTGCCAGGCGTTGGCGAAGGCGCAGATCATGGCGAGGACGTAGGGGGGAGCGGTCAGGAGGAGGGTGTCGAGGTTGTTGTAGCCCAGCGTCTTGACGACCGAGGGGAAAAAGTTGGTCACCGAGGCCGAAGAGACGATGCCCAACAGCATGATCATCAGGATCCAGACCTTGATGTCCTTGAAGGCGAGGATGAAGCCGTGCCAGAAGGTCTGCTCTTCGCTGCTCGTCCAATCGTCGGCGCCAATGTCCTCTTGCAGCCGCCAGACGGCCAGCTGACGTTCCTCTTCGTTCAACCACATGGTCGTTCGCGGAAAGTTGGGCAAGATGAAGAATGCGATGGCGGCAATCACCACGGTGATGACACCTTCGATGATGAACAGCCTGACATCGGTCAGCGGACTTGGGGCAGGCTGATGCGGGAAGCTGTGGCTGGACACTCACCATCTCCACGCAGGAAGACCCCTCACACCGTCCATCCCTCCCGTGATACCGGCAGCGATTAAGCCAGCGAAGGCGCCCGAGATAAGTGATCCAGAGTAGAGGATGGCGGATCGGAAAGCGAGCTCCTTGCGCGTGTACCAACAACTCAGGAAGAAGAGACATCCAGGGAAGTAGGCGGCTTCAACGAAGCCGAGGAAGAATCGGATCACGACCAGACCGCTGTAGCTCTGTGCTAGTGCAGTAAAGGCAGAGATGGTACCCCAAATGATCTACGCAGGACGAGGTCAGTCAATTACCATCGGGTGGGATTGTCTTGCCTCCGTACCATGACTGTGGGAAGGTAGAGCGCCGGCTTGCCGACCTTGTTCAAGAACAAGTTCGAGGGGATCTGCATCAGGATGTAGCCGACGAACAGGATGGAGACGCAAGTCTCGTACTGCGAGTCGGTCATGTCGAGGTCTGCTTGCAGCCCGACTTTCCCGGACAGACGCGCGGTAGCGATATTGTTCCGGTCGAGGTAGTTCTACCAAGCGGTCAGCGGATCGTGTCGACAATCACTCGGCGAAGCTTCCCGGGCGCAGCATACCATAATGTACATGATGATGATGGGCGGGAGCAGTCTGAAGTCGACCTTCCGCACCAGCGTCCGCTCGACGCGGATCCGCTTCTCTGCACTCATCGCCTGGACGAGCGGCGGCGCCTCAAGAGCGCGAATGGGCTTTTTGTTGTTGGCGGCAGCCATCTCGACCTCGTCGAGCAGCTCGGTGGCGTTCTTGGAGTCCTTGCCATCCTCGCTGGCGGAATGGATGCTCATGGTGGGCACCTTTCGTCAGGGAGTCGAAAAGATAGAACGTTTGTAAAGAGTAGACACGAAAGAGGTAGAGACGAGGCAGGCGGGCGGGCGATCACGGTGAGCGTCCATCCCCGAGCTTTTCAAACAAATGTTTCCCACGGTCAGACTCCGGGTCAAGGCACGTTCGCGGGTGGACCGAATAGTGGATATCGTGGATCGGTGGGCAACCGCATCTCCGCCATACGTCCCCAGGCCCTCAATCTGGTCTCAAGGGTGGAGGGGACCGGTCCCCAAAGGATAATCAATTCGATGAAGGCGTTTCGGACGGTACATCGATCCCTCGAGGGCATTCCATGTCATGCCACTCGTCGGACCACATCTTCTCGCGACCTCGGCCACTCCCACCTACCTTCGACATGCCAGACCTACATACCTATCCAAGCCAGCTGCACCGACGGCCACGTTCCCTTTACCGATCCGGATAATGATGGAGATCTCAGCAGATGATGATGATGATGAAAACGGACGGGAACAACCAAATAATAAAAAAGGGTTGCAGCACGGACCCGGTCGGCACATTCACTCCCGAACAAATTCTCCACGAAGAGTGGAGGCCCCGACTTCTCTCCCACCTTCTCGCCCACTCGGTGGTGGCACTGGTGGCGGTGGAGGGACCGAGGGATAGGTCCCGCCCAATGCGGCTCTCCTGCTCCTGGGGGAAGAGCAAGTTGGGAAATTTGTGCCGACTGATACGGGTACTATGTGGTCGGAAAAGAGCGTAGAAGAACTTCTTTCATCAGTCGACCTCGAATGCCTCCCGCGCTTCTCGCAACCGCCAAACGGTAAGTGCCTCCTCCACGACGCTGAACGCAAAGGCCGGGCACTCACACTAGGTATGTCTGTTTGACAAAGGCCCGTCGCAAGCTGGACGTCTATAGGCAGTGGTAAGTGGTCCGATGGTCGAAATCGTTGCGACAGAACCATGAGATGCACATATTCGCCTATGGGCATCCCGGATGAGCTTGGCTTCACTCGCCAAGCCACTCCGCATCGGGCTCGCTCTGCGCTGTCGAGGCGCAGCTGGCGCGTCGCAAACACCCTCCCTGTATTCGGAATACAACGTGATGGTCGTTGTCGATCGGGGAGCACTAGTATGCCTGATCTTCAGGCGCAGCCACCGTAGGGCAACACATGACGTGGGTCGAATCCTTTCGCATCCCTCAGTGCGATCATGGTAGGTCCTTCTGTCCATCATCGCGATCCACTATAAACAAGAGCGCCTACCGCGAGGAACACTTTTCACAAAACCCCCATGGCTTTTCCAGGACCCCTTGCAGAACGTTCGGATTCCGTCTATCGGAAGGAACAGCAACAATCTCTCGACAGCGACAAGCAAGTTGTCGACTACGAAAGCCAATCGGGAGCAGACAACGCGCCAATGGTGCTCGAGCAAGCGAAAGAGGCCGTTGTGCGACGGCCCTTACGAGAAGCGGATAAGGAGGTCACGAGCAGCTGGCAGGTCATCTCGCGAGAGGACAGCGCGCCCATACCTGTCGAGCCTATGTCCCCACACGTATCGACATCAACATTCCACATGACGAGAGAGCGACCTCCGCCCTACGGCAGCCTCGAGCGAGATGACAGCGGTCCCAGCTTGCCAGGGTTTGCGTCACCCTCACTCATCGAACCGGACGCTACACCAGACACGCTGGCAGCACGCCTCGAAGACCGGTCCGCCGTCGGTCAACTCCTCAGCTGGATCCCGTCCACGACCCGAGTGCTCCCGCGAGACATGCCTCGGCTTGAAAAGCCCGTCGTGATCCCACAGCTCGATGTCCCACCCGTCGGCGAGAGCGTCCCCTTCCAGCGATGCTATAGCGACCTCCTCGCCTGCCACGACGTGACCATGCGCGACTTCACCGCCTTTCTCGACGGTCTCGCCATCGCCCAGGCCCCGGGCCCCACCCTCCAAGGCCTCAAAGTCTTCGGCGCCGGCGTCAGCATGCTTCCCCTCCCTCTGCTGCCCCTCGCCGGTCGCGGCATCTCAGCCCTAGCGACGGCGGGATCGGGACATTCCGGCAGCCGCGCCCGTCTCTACCTGACCCGCGCCACGAGGCAGTACTTCGCCCCTCGCCGGCTTCGCGTCCACATCGTCTCCGACGACGACCTCGGGCCGCTATGGCTGCGCATGCCGTCCGGCGCACCTCGTCTAGCGCCTCTCGCGGCGCACGGGCTCATGGACAGCATCTGCACGCGGCGGTTGCGGGCGCTGGAGGCATATACGGCGCCGTTGCGGTTCGACGTGCCGGCATTGGATTACGATGCTAAAGCTGTTGACAAGCTTGCGAGGAAGCATCTGAGTCATAGGATCGGGAGGGGTATCAAGGATTTAGCCAAGTCGAGGGAGGAGCAGAGGGCGGGTGGAGCGAAGGGGTTGGAGGCGGAGATGGAGGAGGTGAAGAAGTGTGCGAGGTTGAAGTGGATTGTCGTGGAGTCTTTCTAGCTTGTATGTGGCGAGACTTACTTTAGGTGGAGGAGTCTGGTTGGTGTTATACCCCGGTGGCAATGTACTGTCTCTTCCTTACGAATACTATGGCATTTCCATTGACCGACTTCTCGTCAACATGTTAAGATGAAGTCGGGCAGACTCGCAAGGAGTCACTCCCGTGTGAGTGCTGTGAGGGTAAATTGGCGCTTCTTCCGCTTTAGGACATGCCGCCGGCTGAAAGCGGCAGTGGCCGCCTACTTCTGACCTCCCGTCACATCGACGACTGCATGTGCTGGTGGGGTCTCGGGATACATATACCATCACTCCATCACCTCCCACCCCAAGTTCTCCCTCTGCTCAACCCTCACACAAACTTGGCGGTCGTCTTCTGGTGTATCGTGTGAACCGGCATGCCGTTTCTGATCTTATCGAGCGATCGCAAGCAACATCTGGACGCCGGTTGAGGACTATCGGCGCTATCATAGCAAGGTTCCCAACCCGCTCAAACATCGCGACCCCTTCGACCATCTATCGACATGGCCAAGACGAACACGGTCACCGAAGTGCGGCCGCGGCTTTCGTTCCAAGGTGACACCACCAATGCAACGGCAGGGAAGCACCGTAGCAGCTCTCCCTATACTGTGCCTTCAAGCGAAGCGTACGACGCAGGTCTCGCGCGCATCCCCGTAACGCCGAACGACGACTTGAAGCCAACGAGTCGCAGCTACATGGGTGAACCGCTGGAGCACCTCTCCCGTGCGCTCTCAAACAGCAGTCGCGTGAAGCCCGCCGAAGATACGCTCGAGCTCCGTCCGACGGCCAGTCATACTGCACAGCTATCTGGTCTTCCCGAAGAAGCTGGGTCACCCACTCAACCCATCATACAGGGTGTACCTCCCGAGCTCGACAATCTCACCAAGGAAATCATCTTCGTGCTCGTCTGCACCAGCGGTCAACTACTCTTCTCGTTCTTCATGGGCAACGTCACCGTGAACCAGGAATCCTTCAAACGAGCGCTCGGTCTCCAGACTGCGCAGACGCCGTGGCTCGTGGGATCCTACCTCATCGCGCTAGGCCTGAGCGTCATCGTCGCGGGTTCGCTGACCGATCTGGTCCCGCCCAAGCGCGTCGTGGTCACGGCCTTCGCCTGGCTCACGCTCTGGAACATCGTTGGCGCTTTCACCCTGAGCCCTTCGCGCAGCGTGCTCTTCTTCTTCATGCGCGCGATGCAAGGCCTCGCGGTCGGCGTCCTGGTCTCCGCGAGCATGAGCATCCTCGGTCGCGTGTACAAACCCGGACATCGCAAAACCCAGGTCTTCAGCGTCATGGCCACGGGCGCGCCCCTCGGGTTTTGGATCGGCACGCTGCAGGGCGGTGCGTTGTCGCACCGACTACCGTGGGTCTTTGGCTCGACGGCCATGCTGTGCGGCTTGTGGTGCATCGCGGCATGGTATACCATCCCCCCTTTGCGACCGGCAGCCGATACTGCTGGATCGGAGGCGCCTGGCATTCGTCAATTCGACTTCAAAGGCGCGATATGTGCCGTCGCTGGGTGTATATGTCTGCTTTTCGGCCTAACCCAGGGGTCGGCTGCACACTGGTCGCCATACACTTACGTTCTCATCATCGTCGGAGTCCTCCTGCTGGCGTTATTCTTCTGGGTAGAGCAGCGCGTCGCCCGCCCCATGATTCCCAGCAAACTCTGGCGAACACCTGGCTTCGCCCCACTCATGCTGGCCTACTTCCTCAGCTTCGGCGGGTACGCCGGCGCCTGGCAGTGGTACGTGGTGCAATTCTTCCTCCGGATTCAGCGGAAATCACCTCTGACCGTGGCATTGTACTTCATCCCCAACCTCATCGCGGGTGTCATCGCCACCTTTCTCGTCAGCCGGTTGCTGCATAAGGTTCCGGGCCATTACATCTACACCGCGTCGATGATCGCCTATGCTCTCGGCCCCTCCCTCTTCCTCCCCCAGACGCGCGGGACGACGTACTGGGCGCTCAGCATGCCGGGTATCGCGATCGCGACGTTTGGGCCGGACATGGCGTTTGCCTCGGCTTCCATCTTCATCACTTCGAACGTGGCGCGGAGTTATCAGGGCAGCGCCGGGAGTTTGCTGGTGACGATCCAGAATCTGGCGGCCGCCATTTTCACTTCGCTGGCGGACGCGATTGCCACGAAGGTGGATCTCCAGCCCGACGGCGAGATCGGTTTGCGGGGGCTCAAGGCGGCGTGGTGGTTGGCGCTTGCGGCTCAGTTGTTGGGCGCTGTGATCACCGCTGTGGCGGTCAGGATTCCCAAGGAGGAGGAGAAGGAACATGCGACGTGAGGGTTTACACTGAAGAATAAGCTGGACTGAAATGCGTTGTTACAGATCTGGCCAGATATATCTTCGGGTGCCAACGCTGCACTACACCGCATGTCGTCGAAGAAGTGTACTCACTTTCTTTGCGCCGGGCGCCAACCTCCTCCATATTGCCACACCCCGCAGAACCTATCGCTTGTTCTCTTGCAACGGGGTATCCGGCAAAGAAGACACCACTGAGAGCTTACGCTCCTCTGACATCTTCCCATCCGTATTATCCTCGTACACATCCACCGTCCCATCCGAAGAGACGGTCAAAGCCGGCAAAGTCCGATTTGTCTTCGCCTTGGCACTCTCCGTCTGCTTCTCTCGCGCCAGTTGGCGAAGCCGCTTGTACTCCGCGTAGTCCTCGATTTCCTCCAGACCGGGTCGACGCAGGACGGTGTCCATGCTCGGCTCGGTTGGGAGGCGTTTGAACGTGATGCGATAGGCGGTCTCCTTCGTGTGCGGGTCGGTTTTGATGGACCAGCCGGTGACTTTATGCCTACGTCGTTCTCACATTTCACGTTCAGCGCTCGGCCTTTTGCATGTATCATCAGGACTGGAGAGTGTCGACAGGAGGGCGGCAGCTTGCGAAAACTCACAACCCATCATATCTTACCCCTGCCCTGGGCGACCAGAAACTTCGCAGCGTATGACTCCTCAAGATGCGCACCTGGCCGCGCGACGCCGACGTGCCGTTCGTCAGGCGATATCGACCTTTGTCGTCGTTCCTCGCACGATATGTAAAGGCGTCCGGGGTTGGCGATGCTTCTTCGTCCTGGTCGGTCATCAGGATTGCATATGCGCCGTCCGTGTCGGCGATGATGCCGTACCTGGGCTCGGCGCTGTCGATGATGCCGTCGCGGAACGCGAGCAGCGTGTTGATCCACCAGCTGTCGATGACGGTCAGCTCTTGGCGCAGCTCCAAGGTCTGCATTGACGACTAACTCTCCCGCCTTGAAGCCCAGGTCTCCGAAGCGTCGGGCCACCAGCGGGCTGACCTTGACGTCCGGCATCTTCAACCACTTGACCAGCAATTTCTCCTTGCTCAGATCGTCCGCCTTGCAGATCCCGTGCAGCCTCCCTCCCGGCTCGTACAACAGTATTCCGATCTGCTTCAACGGACCGTATTCCGTCTCCCAGGCTTCCTTCAGCGCATCACACCGGTCCACAAGCCTCGCGGGCCAGCGGCTGGCGCTCCCGGCAATGGACATAACGGCGAGGTGAATGCGGCTGTAGCGTATGTCCTCCAGGCTGCTGTGCGAGGTCAAGAGATTTCGCAGGAACTCGTCGAGCTCGAGCATCTCGTCCGAATGCAGTACGTCCGGACCATCCCGTGCTACTTGAGCATCCAGCTCGTCGCGGATCCAACGGGCGTGTCTGCGAAGGAGCTCACGGTCGAATGTCGAGGGCTGCTGGGTGTTGGTGCTCGCTTCATTTAGCGCGGTGGGTCTGTGGACGAGCGATCCAGTCGTTCTGTGAGGATGCAACCCAAATGTTCTTTGGTGGTGTAGCCCGACCGTTCCCTCGCGATGCCACCCGCTTCTGTGCTTCATGTTGGCGGCAAAACGAGAGTTGAAGTTGAAGTGTCAAAATGTGGTTTGGAGTTCTGGGATCGATCGAAGCTGTGAAGCTTGCAAATGTCCGAGAAGGCACGAAGACGGTCGGAAGGGACAAAGGAAGCTGACGAACTTGCCTTGATCGCCATCGCGCTGCCTACTTCCAGGTTATATTCGCCTTCACAAAAACGACCGCCCGTACGGCAAGCGCACCTGCACCCACCCCATGTTTTTTTGCCTCCAGAATTATATGCCCGACCTTCACGCAGCATCGCCAATGTACACATACACCCACCCAAGTGGACCACCTGGCACGTGGCTTGAGCTCTCATCTCCGAGCATCTGTCGCATCGTGCTCGCCATGAGAGTACATTGGCATCAGTCCAGCATCAGTGCCACCTACTTACACGGTCTTCTTCATACTGAGCTTCACTGAACTCCTCCCAAGACCGGCGGAAGGGCGGAGCGTCGTATCCGAGTTTATAGCCGCTCCATTTCACGCCCTGACCGACGAATCCAGCGTCAATCACTCCGTTAAATTCCACACAAGCGTCGTCCGTGAACTCAATCCAGCCACGATTGCCAAGACTGTCATCGTCTAATTGTATCTGGCCCTCCCTGGTCTCGCGACCACACCAGATGAAGTGCACGCGCCGTGGATGGTGGCTAGCCCTATGTGCCTGAGCTTGGTCTTGCTGAACGTCGTGTTGGTGAGCTTCATGTTGCTCAAACCGCTCCCGAACGCGCCGACGGGCGTCCACGAAGCTTTGAGCACCGGAAAAAGCATCGAAGACTGCCAACAGCAAACGCTCGGTCGTCTGCAGTCTCTCGCTGAGGTCGCTCACTTGCTTCTGGAGCGCTTCTATGTCTTCCTGGGCATCTGCAGCATCGGCGCGTTCATTCTCACTATCGGTCGAATCACGACGCCGCCTTTTGGTCCCAGTACCACCCGTAGTCCCACTTGCATGCGGAAGTCGTGAGAAGTCTGTGTCGAACTGCATGATACCCTCGAGGATTCCCCAGTCGAACTTTCCCACCGTGAGTTCATGCATTCCTCTAACGTTGACCTGGAGGCGGAGGTCATGCTCGTCCCATTGTCCCGTTATCTCGTCGCACTTCACAAGCCAGCATCCGTTCAACGCGTGTTCCACGTGATTATATTCGGGATCTGAGCCACTCGAATCGATGTATGGAACAGCGGATCGTGCGCGTTGTGCCTCTGCGAATTCCTTGTGCTTTTGGAGCTTGTAATCCCATGAGAGTTGTTCAAAACCTTTGAAGTAATTTTCAAACCTCACGAATTGGCGTGGCATCGCCATGCTGCTCTCTCACCCTCACGCCAATTGATGTGAGGCTCGAGAGAGTGACAGATGAAAAGGGCAGTCGACCGCTCCAGATAGGGGCACTTGATAGTCGCCAGGGGGAGTGCCTTCGGAGCCGTCCCGGCCCGTCCGTTGGATGTGTCAGCCGTTTATCATGTGACATGTCCGCCGAGATCGGGGCCAATGCCCCCCCGTTGACATTGGAGTGAGGCCAGAATTTGTTGCTCGCACCAGACATCTAGATGTCCAATACCATTCACAACTAGTGACTTAATTTCGACCGAGATGCGTTCTTACGATATCGTCGTATTTGCAGGTGCGTCGCATGGTCAGTCTGCATTGGCACGAGCTGACCGCGACGTTCATAGGTGACCATTGCGGTCCAGAAGTCTGTATACATACCACACACCTTCGAAGCCATTGAGTACTAACGCATATCCAAGGTCACCGCCGAGGGATTGAAGGTACATAGCTGAAGGCCTCCGCCCTGACGTCGTCGTTCGTGCGTACTGAATGAACGTCGATAGATCCTCCGAACAATCGAGCAACACAGTAAAGATGTCAAGTTCAACTTCCAAGAACACTTACTCGGCGGCGTAAGCACCTCCCGCGTGTCTTGCGCTTGAACCAAATCTCACATCTGTCAGGCTTCGATCGATGCAACCGGCGAACCACTGACCGAAGAAGCTCTCAAGGCGGCCAAGGAAGCGGACGCTGTCTTGCTAGGCGCCATCGGCGGACCAAAATGGGGTACAGGCGCTGTGAGGCCGGAACAAGGCCTGCTAAAGCTGCGCAAAGAGATGGGCACCTACGGTAACCTTCGACCTTGTTTCTTCGCGTCCGAGAGCTTGGTGGAGAAGTCACCACTCAAGGCTGAAGTCTGCCGAGGCACCAATTTCAACATCGTCCGTGAGTTGACCGGTGGCATCTACTTCGGTGAGCGGAAAGAAGACGATGGGTCCGGGCACGCTATGGATACCGAGCCGTACTCGAGAATGGAGATTGAACGAGTGACGAGGCTAGCTGCCTACCTCGCTCTGGCCGAAGATCCACCAGCGCCCGTCTGGTCGCTGGACAAGGCGAACGTCATGGCGACCAGTCGATTGTGGAGGAAGACCGTTACGCAGGTTATGGAGAAGGAGTTCCCACAATTGAAGCTGGGTCACCACTTGATTGATTCGGCGGCAATGCTCATGGTCAAGAACCCGAGAGCGCTGAACGGCGTGATCGTTACTAGCAACTTGTTCGGCGACATCATCAGCGACGAAGCCTCCGTCATCCCAGGCTCGCTCGGTCTTCTTCCCAGCGCCAGCTTGACCTCGTCACCAGATGGCAAGGGCAAGTGCAACGGTATCTACGAGCCCATTCACGGTACGTCGTTGTAACATTTCCTTCTCTCATTCGACCATGTTGCTAACCTCTCTTCAGGCTCCGCACCAGACATCTCAGGTCAAGGCATTGTGAACCCAGTCGCCATGATTCTGTCCGTGGGAATGATGCTGAAGTACTCCTTTCAGCAGCCGGAACTTGCAAAGAAGGTCGATGAGGCTGTCAAGGTCGTGATCGACAGGAATATCAGAACGAAGGACATTGGTGGGAGCTCGAGTACGAGCGAGGTCGGTGATGCTGTGGCGAGAGAGCTTGAATCGATCTTAAAGCGATAGAATAGCGTCTCCTGAACAAGACCACCCACTGCCAAGATTTTGTCTCTCGTTCGCCGCCATGAGTGGCCTCTCGAAAGGCTGAAAGGTTCGAGCGAGGTTAAATGACCTCCGACGTCCAAACTCGCCGCGATCGAGATACGCAGACCAAGAAGGACTCCCATCACAGGCATGAAGCCCCATGTGAAACAAGTGGAAAAAGGCTGGCGCTTGCACAACTCCACGCAGCCTTTTCGATCTGTAGACAGCGGCCGATGTAAGACTGAGTTGTCATCTCACCACCTGCGTCCGCAACACAGTCTCAAGCGTCCCACCAAGCTCGTCGTAAGACACATGGCCTTGTTCATCACCACCCTGCTCGACAGCCACGCGATACGCCTCGGCCATATCTTCGTCGCTCACCCTCACAACCCATCCCATCCCAGTCACCATCGTCAAAACCCCATCCCTCTTCCTCAACATCCCACTCGCCCTCAAAATCCGCTCCACCCACTCCTCATCCACATCACCTCCAACCTGCGCCGCCACCTTGAACAAATCGCACATCCTCCGCTCCTCCAACTCCGCCCTCACAACACTCACGACAAAATCCCTTCGCCGGATCTCCTCGTCCCGTTCCCGCCTTTCCATTTCCCGCTTCGCATCCCTTTCCTTCGCCTTCTTCGCCTCGAGCGCGGCTTCCATCGCTTTACGCCTCTCCCGCTCCGCTTCCACCGCCGCCTCGCGCTCCGCTGCTCCCTCCGCGTCCCGAGCCCGTTGGGCCTCGCCTTGCGATCGCTGAAACTCGTGGTATGCTCGACGCTGATCACGTCTGGCTAGTGACTTTGCTTTCTTGGCGCCGACGTTGCGTTGCGGAGGCATTTCTGGCGCTCGTGCAGGGCCGGCTTGGCCATCACCGTCCTCTACGCGGTCTGGATGGGCTGCTGGGTCAGGATCCCCGTCCGCATCTTCGGCATTGTTTAGTGCTTCTTCCTCATTCGGTTGGTCGTCGATATCGTCGGCAGGGCCATCGTCGAGACCGTTTTGCCCTTCGTTGTCGTCCGCTTGGTGTTCCTCGGAATTGGAATTGCGCGCCGCTCGCTGCTCGTGCTCACGCCGTCTGGCGTTGTTGCTGAAGTGCTCCTGTATTTGCGGAGCGAAGTACAGTAGTCCGCAGATGGCCGCCAGATGGATCAGATCCTGCGCAAGCGGGGTCCCGGGTGTGGCGAAAGGAAGGAGACGGTTGATGAAGTTTAGCCATGACATGATATCTCTTGTGGATGGGTTATGGCGTGCAGCATGCGTTGGCAGGGTGGCGAATGTCACCGCCCTTGCATGGATGTTGTCGACGTCGGTGTACTACGCCTTGTTCGATTGTGGAACAGCGCTAGACTCTTTACTCTGGTTGCCTTGACTGTCTTCGCAAACATTGATATTACTGTACAATCCCAAGCATGATGTTGATGTAGATGGATTGATGTTCGCTGGACATCAGACTGTTATCGATTCGACCTGCCCAGGTGCTCGACGGAGAGTTTCAAACCCAACGGGTTCTACCAGACTTCACGCAATTTCATCCAACAACGCCAAAGCAAATCCCTTAGATCCCGACATCAGATGTCCTACACCGAAGCAGGCAAGCAATTGAAGGGGCATTCAGCTGTATTCGCCGACCAAAAGTTGCTGCTGCGTATCGCGGAGGGCTGAGAGGCGCCAAGCTGCGCGGTGGGCGATCATGCGGGTGGCGGGTGGTGCGAAGGTAAGGTAGTATACAGTATCGTGAGTACCTACTACCCACGACCCATGCGCTTCGGACCAGCCGACCACGAGGCGGCGACGTGCCACGAACGACCACTACTGGCGCAATCCTAACACCTCGCCTTTCCATGCTTTGACACGTTTCGATCGTCGACAGGAAGTTTCACTCGCCTGTGAACTCCTCCATATCGCCCTCCTGCCTCATACCCGACTACCCCGGCGCACATCTTCTCGGGTGATACTAGCAATAGCCTTGACACAAAGCGGGAGAGACTCGGGAAAGACGATCGAATAGCTGGCGCAACATTAGTCCGACCCGAAAACGACACAATAGACTAGCGAAAGACGCACGCAAATCGAGCTGCAAAGGCCCATGGGGCAGAGGGCAGGGTAGTAGACGACAAGAGAGGTATAGACCACTAGTGGTAAAGATCCTTTGGAGAGGACGAAGTGGCAGAGGGAGGCGACCATATACTGAACGCTGCAAAGCAGTGGTCGCCACACTGGATGCCATAAAACGACTGCGGGCGTCAATGCGGCCGCAAACCTACAAAACGCTGGATGGCTCGGTTGCGCGACGGGAGTCGGTGCCCTGGTACTGGCGGCTGGTGGCATTGGGCTCGTCTTGCATGATACTGGGAGGCTTTCTCATGCTGCCCGCGACTTTCGATTCCGGCGATGGCTTGCGAGTCTCGCGGTCGGTGGTGGGCATATTCGCCGTCGCCCTTCTCACCGCCGGCTTCTCGTTCACGGCGTTGTTGTGTTTCGCTGTGCGAAACCCGCTATTCCAAGCGGACACCATCTTTCTACCTGCTCTGTCGTCTTGCGCGATAGGCCTTCTGACCGTGTTCTACGACTTCCTCATCAGCGCCAGATACGACTGGAACACACCCGCCCTGCTGGTGACGATCGCTGCATCAGTCAGCACGATCGTGTACGGCGGACTGTTGATCTACACCCACCGCAGGATCAGCGCCGTCAAATCGCCAGGCGCGAGCGTAAACATGATCGCACCGTTCCGCCCGGAGAGCATCAGCAGCGGCACGGGTCTATGGCAAGAGCCGATCTACTACGAGAACTACGTCCGCAACATGTTCCCGGCCTCCGCGCATCGGCCGCCACCACCTACCGAATACGACTCGGACTTGATCACAGAGGAGGAGATGCAGCGGCAGCAGATGCTCATGCTGCTCCTGCAGAAAGAGCAACCCACGACTCCCGACCTGTCACAGAGCACCTTCCACATCGACTGGCAAGGCCAAGAATCGGACGACTCACCTGCGCACGGCTACTACGCGCCTCAGTCCGCCTACTTGCAAACCGCTTCTCATTCTCCGCAGCCGGGCGTGTCACGGCAATGGACCGGCGAGCTGCGGCCGTGGGACGGCGTCTGGAGAGAGCCGACGACGGCGAGGGGGAGGTCGTCGGCGAGGTCTGAGCGATGGCAAGAACGCCTGCCGAGTCAGGAACAGCGGGAGGCGCGGCGGCGGGAGATTGAATTTGGGAGGTGATGTGCGTGTCGTAAATATGTGTATGTACATGTACTTGTCAATACTCTGATGATTGTGATACATACCCGCGTAACTGTGTTCTGAGCTTCACGGCCTTGGGTCGTGTGATAGGTCAATATCGCTGGCGTCTCAAAAAGGTCTCGATTGCGGGCGGTCAGCATGGCTGCATTATCAGTGAAGATGCGGATGGTTGCCAATCCGTTCGGAGCCTACCGAGCGATGGCAATATGTAGCGATTGACATCAGATGAGATACTTAAGAGGCGTGGACACGGTGTAGGGTGTACCGAAGCAACTGGGCTTCTGCAATGTATAGCCGTGGACGGGGGTAAGTGAGGTAAGGAATGTGAGGCTGACTGCGGCCGCCTGTTGCCGCTCCGTAGGTATGCTCGTAAACCACCATTTCGATTCTTCATACCTCAATCATGCTCCTGGACATTTACAGTCGTAGGTATCTGGCATTGACTTAACGGTCATCATACACCTTGACTCCCTCGATCAGCACCTCGTCGCCGTTGTAGTCCAGAAGCGTAAGCACCACTTCCGACCCTTCCGCCAGAGTCGCGGGTAACGGCGAAGCCTGGGAAATTGTCGTGTTCCTTGTAGTCTCGATCAACGCGGAACCCTCGATTGCAACTCCATCTACCGTCGCCCCAACATGCTGAAAAGCGTTTTTCGGCCCGACAAAAACGTACTGGAGGCTGAGAACTTTCTGCCCAGCAGCCCCGTTCCACGTAAAGCTGAAGGTCTGCGCGGACGTCATGTTTGCCGCGAGCCCGCCGGCGCAGCCATCATCACACGGTACAAGGGTGGTGTTCGCCGTGGTGGAGGCTGCCGCGGTGACGGTGGTGTAGGGTAGATCGGACCAGGTGCCGCTGGTTGCATCGAGTGTCCAGCCGTCTGTGCTGTGGAGAGACAATCCGGTACCGTTGTAGATGACTGGGTAGAATGCATAGGTGGAAGAGCCGAGGAAGCTGGCGTCCCAGTGATCGCCGTAGTAGAGGTAAGTCGTAGATTCGCATCCGGTGATGGTGATGTCGTATGCGTTCTGTGTCAGATATGCGTATGTACCCGCTGGAGATAGGAGGGCGGGTGCCGACCAAGGCCCGCTCATGGATGAGGCGGACATGTACATATTATCCGTTGGAGTCCAACCGTCTTGGCGAGAGTACAACAAGTAAAAAGTGCCGTCGATCTTGAACACTCCGGGTGCCTCCCAATAGACCTTCGGGAAGGTGTACAAGCCCTCGGAGACATTGTAGTAGTCGTCGTCGAGGGAGGCGATCTCCAAGTCGGCGTTGTTGTTGGTGGCGAAGATGAGGTACGCGGTCCCGTCATCCGGATCCTTCCAGACCGTCATGTCTCTGCTGTCGTTGCCGAAGGGTTTGAACGATCCGCGCCAGGAGTACTGTCCGTCGATGGTCTTGCTCGTAGCCACGCCGACCATGGCCGTCCCGTAGCTGGAATTGTCGCTGTGGAACCACATGACGTACTCGTCATTCTTGTCGTTGTACAACACTTTTGGTCGTTCGACGACCGAGTCGTTGGAAATGTTTGTGCCTGCGACGGGACTGAGCACCGAGGCCACGTGGTCCCAGGCGGCGAAGTCGGTAGAGGTGTAACAGTTGACGCCGATGAAGTGGCCGCTGTTCGTCTCGCCTGTCTTGTCTTCGCCAAACCAGTACCAGGCAGAGTCGTTGCCCTGCAGGATGGCGCCGCCATGTGCTTGGATCGAATTACCAGCAGTGTCGGTCATGTTCGTGGTGGGAAAAAAGGTCGCGTTCGCTGCATAAGCTGTCTGAGCAAGAGCCGCCACGGCGGTCCACACGAGACCCAGCATTCTGAATGAAGACATGGTTTACGACTCGGCTCCTGAACAGCGTAGAGTCGTTGCAATGCCGCGAATTTGACGGGAGAGCCGTACTTGTAGTAATTCTGAGCCATATGATGCTTTTCATGTTACCTCCACATACCGGAAGATTCCTTACGTCTACGCGAGGTGCCGCTGTGGTGCCAAAGCATGATAGTCCAAGGTCCCAGATGCAGGCGGATCGACATTTCTCCGTCGATGGGCGTCTTGTGGAGGTTACCTCTCACTAGGAGAGTAAGAAATATTTTGGTTGCTCGAGGACATTAAAGGAAGTAGGACAGATGCGGAGTATCTTTCACAGATGGTTCGAAAGACAGAGCGAGCTCGAGATACATACCCCCCGAGCTGTAGAACGAGTTCGGGCATACTGTCGTCGTTGGTGGAAAAAGCATACAACGTCAGCATCTCGACGCTCTCTCAGCCTAGCTGGTCTCAACATGAGCGGAAGGGACAGACGACAGCTTTTCCACTGCCGACGCCGTTTTCGAGGCAAAACGAAGACGCTCGCGTTGTCCGGTCCCAAGATGAGATGTCCACATGCTGTCAAGACCTGTTGCAACACCTCGACAAACGACAAGAAGTCAAAATGGATGCGTCGGCCGGGAATCGAACCCGGGGCTAGCCGAAGCAGGAAGGTGCTGGCAACGGCTAATTTTACCACTAAACCACCAACGCCAATTGGTGAAGGTTGAAATGAGATTTTTTTACATGTCGATGTGAACATTGAACAACCTCAGCCGACGGCATGCGGAGCTCGACGACGAGGACTCAATCGCGTCAGGATGCTGTATGGGGCTATCGACACCCGTGCGACTGTCGATCAGACGATGGATATGA
>Ga0268244_10000118_pt1 | contig 32748 bp, 24 predicted proteins | sample AgamicMgSfe_FD_200258 | JGI IMG/M metagenome (GOLD analysis project Ga0268244, IMG submission 200258) | Agave microbial communities from Guanajuato, Mexico - Mg.Sf.e (v2) (version 2) | ecosystem: Host-associated > Plants > Phyllosphere > Phylloplane/Leaf | place: Guanajuato, Mexico | collected... | reverse complement strand
GCTGTGGGTGGCAGAGGGGTGTTGGTGCCGGAGAGGGGCGGCGTGAGGCTCTGCACCGTCGGCCACACTGACTCCGGGCGAGCGGTGCTGCTGGCCGGGGTGTACACGTTGGGCGAGAGCGTGGCGGGAGTAGCGATGGATGGTGCTAAGCGGGCATCCGGGGTCGTCTGCGTCGACGGCATGTTCTTCGCGTCGAAGTAGCTCGACATTACATGTGGGCGGCTGTGGCTCCGCCGGCGACTCTGATCTTCGACCGCCGCCGGACTTTGCCCCATTTCTGCCGGCGTGAGCTCACGCGTGATCATGGGCGAGAGATCGGCATGTCCGGCAGCACTCGAACCGGTGCCCTCGACCATGGCCCGCTCCAGATCGTCACGGTACAGTCCCGTCTTACTACGTGAACGGCTGGTAGCCGCCCCCGAGTCCGATCGACTTCTATCCCCGCTCGCTTGCGCCGCGACGGTCGATGGTCCGGTCCCTTGCAGCTGGGCTGCCCCGCCAGCCTCACTGTCATCGCGACTCCGCCCCGGCTCGAGGTCGCCAGGCTGAAGTCCTCGGGGCTGCGTAGTCGGGAGCCGCGGTGGCTTCGGGTCGGAGTTGTCACGCGATCGTGAGCTAGAATCGTTCCGAGATCTGGCAGCTGAGTCGGCTCGCGATCGCGCGATGTCTGCGCTGTACCCACTTCTCTCGAATTGCGAGTTGAGGGTCGCGCTGCTCGCATTCCCTCCCGCACCAATGCCAAGCATCTTCATGGCTTTGGTCGGCGCAGACGCTTGGCTCCGCATATCGACCGAATCTCTACTAGACTTCGCTCTCAGGATTCCAAATGCTTTCCGCGCACCATTGGCGCTCGGGACCGGACTGTTATTGCGGCTCGAGGCTTCGCGCTCGACAATGGTCTTCATATTCTCCTGAATGGCGTTGCGCCGAGCCGCGAGCTCGTGGGCGAAAGCATCACGCTCCAGCTGGGTGGCGGTGCTTGCGTCGCGAGTGTGCTGTCTGCGCACGGGTGCTTGCCAGTTGTTATTGTTGTTGGACCCGCTCTCCGAATCTGGAGACACTGCGGAGTGACGGTCCTGCATGGTCGCACGAGATGGGGCACGAGAGCCGAATTGCTTGGGAAGATGGGTTGAGCTGATCGGACTGATGGGGCTGCGCTCTGCGAAGTCCCCATCGCCGTACGGTTGATCAATGTCTTCGAGATCCCAAGGGTTGGAGCTGGTGTACGTTGACCCCACGCGAGGTTCAGAGTCCGGCGTACTGCGAGATGGCCGGCTTGTTCGGTCAAAGGTTCGGCTCACGCACGGCATTTGTGGCACCTCATCCTGATCTACGATCTCATCGTTCGGGAAGATTGACGATTGTGTGCTTTTTTGGCGGAGATGATGGACTAGCCCGTTGAGTGGCTGGGCAGTATTGGGTTCTAATGTGGGCGAGTCGATGACTTCCGCCCATGTAGGCTCAGCCATGAGCCCATCCGCGCGTAACGGGGTTTGCTCGAGGTTCTCGTACTCCTCCTCGTACTCCGCAGGGTCCTCCGCAAGAGATGCCTGAAACGCCCTCGAAGGTAATGTTGGGTGATCCGATGCCAGAGGCGGCATCTGATCTTCTTCTTCTTCTCCATATTCCACTGGGTCCTCTGCAAAGCTGGCGTTCGATGCATCGGACTTCAAGGCCGGGTGCTCCGAGACGGATGGCAGCAGCGTCGGTTGCCAACGGCCGCCGGCCGCACCGTACGCGTGGTCCGCATGCGAGTACTGTGGCTGATATCTCGCTTCCTCGTCCTCTTCCTCCTCGCTGTCACTTGCGCTGATGGTGCCGAAGAAAGTGCGGTGAGTATCGTACTGCTGTGCGCCTGGCCGTGTGGCGATCTGGTGTGCTGCATTCTGGAAGACGTTGTACGCTTTCGACGGCTCGTTCCGTTTCGGCGAAGATCGTGACCTCGATCGTGCAGAGGCATTCGACGCACTCCTCTGACCATCTCCCTGTTCGAGACGACCTAGGCGCTGCGCGAAAGCTGATGGCGCACCCGGCTCTTTCCGTGCACCGGAGTTCGACTGGGAACGCTGCAGTTGACGTTGGCGTTCGAGATACTGGTCCTCGTCGAACGCTTGTTTCGGCTTGTTGAATGCGCCCATGGCAGTGGCCTTGCCTCTATCGCCGGGCTCGAGCATCTGCGTCAGCACATGGGAGTCGTCAAAGTACTCGCTTTCTGGGCTAATGGGAGACACTGGCCCGCTTGCCAAGGGGCTAGCGCCAGTCGAGCTCGGCTTTCTCATCAAACCCAACGTCGCCAATGTGGGCAACGTTGCTGGGCTGTGTGTGCGTGACATGTGAACAGGTTGTGCGGTCCGATCGAGGGATCCGCTAGCGCTCCTGGAGGTATGCAAGACGGGCGGTGACTGCTTCCCTTGAGTTATGGTTCGCTGACGTTGGATCGAGTTGAGGCGCGTGAGTGCCGACGTCTGCTGCTCATGGATGTGCTGATCCAGACCTTGCTCATACAGCCGTCGTGTCCTGGTGTCGGCCCGTTTCAGCGATGGCAGTGATGCAGATGGGAGTTGCGCAGGAGGCTGGACCGCCGAGACCATTGGCGAAGGCGCCGTCACCGCCGACTGTGATGCGACCGATGTGGCCGCTGTCGAGGATCGTGCTTCGGAGGGTGCCGTGGATGATGTAGACCGCTTCCTCTCGTAAGATGATAGTGAAGGCGAATGTGACAGGTCTTTTGCGGAGTCGTTTGGCGCTGACGGTACGTCGTCCTGATCGCCCGAACCCGTTTGGTCGAGCCCAAAGTCAAAACCGGGGTTCACATTGGACGTCTGTCTCCGGGCTTCCGCAGCTTCTCGCTCACGCTGCTTGAATTTTTGGAACGCTGACGTCCCGATGTCGTCTTCGTATACGGCCTTGCCCAAGTTTCCCGACGAGATGGCGCCGGTAGTCGGGATCTTGTATACTTTCTGTCTTCCGCCAAACAGGTTGTTACCTTCACCGGGCCGCGCGCGACTCATCATGCCACCGTTTTGCGAGAAGTCACCCTCACTACCATTCCCTTCCTCGGAAGCGTACGAATCTTGTCTGCTGGAGGCGAACGGTGGTCGGGCTAGACTATAGACGGACTGCACTTCGGCGATGTCCTGGAGCATGTTGGGTGGGCGGCGGGGTTGAAGAACGCTATCGTCGCTGGCCTTACCAAGCAACGATGTCGGATCATCTTGCTCTCGCAGCATGCTGAAGCGGGCGGAGAGGTTGGGCATGAGCAGGCTGGTCCGGAACACGTCGCTCTCCGGGAGCGCGGCCACGATGTCGAGCTGCGGCTTCGGTTCGGGCTGCAGCTTCTTGCTCCTCTTCCACCGACTCGTCGTGCTCTTCTTGGCGCCTGGCGAAGTAGGCGCGGGTGCCGAGAGTGTGGTGGAGGATTCGGACCCGGCGAGGTCGGGCTCGGGGCCGCGCCTCTGGTTGAGGAATTTCTTCATGGTGCTCCTGAACAAATTAGTCGATGTTTCTTGATGACGCGCGGATTGAGCGCCGGTGGACGCCATCATGCTGCAACAGATGGTCTACGCCGTGGACAGTGAGACATACTAAGTTGTGTGAGAGAACGAGAGTGTGCTGACGTTGGGATGTGTCCACGCCGGAGTCTTCTTCACCCCGCCGAGGTGACACCTGAGGCGCGACCTTTCACGCGCGTTGAACGTGACCGTGAGCCAACCTCACCACACCTCGTTTGCCTGGTCCGACCTTCCGACTCCGTCACGCGGATCAATCCAAACGTGTGGGTTCCCGAAGGAGGGAAATAAGGTGGTGTCTCCTGAGATCCTCCCGCGCTCTCGGTCGTGATACAGCCTTCCAAATGTCCCAGCCAAGCATCGCCGAGATCGCCGTGTTCGCCTTGCCCCAAGACTCCGAATGCGAGCAAGTCGTTCGTAGGTGATGATGAAAAGGGTGTTGTTTGCGCTGCGGTGCAAGACGTCGCGATCAATGCTTGGGCGGAGATGGGAGTGTGGGCTTGCGACGATGCAGGTACCCGCCGATAGAATGACTGATCACTGATGATGATCGAGGCAGAATGTGTGCAGCGGCTCGTTGACGATGAAGCCGAATTACACACGAAGGCCCCCCTCCTCGTCTCTTTCACAACGACTGTCCGACTCCGGCGTCGATCCCGTGTCGTCCTCCGGCTAGAACTCTGAGGGAGTTCAGGGGTCGGTTCTCGTGAGAGAGTGGGACAGATCTCGGGTGGCACCGAACGCAGTTGAGCCTACCAAACAAACAGACACCCACCCACGCGAACGACTGGACTCATCCAACCTTCAGTGGTACGGGAAGCCCACACGACACAGGCTACAGCGTATCGTCAGAAAACCCATCTTTTTTCTCGCTTCGCACTCGGTTGGCTCAACATCATCGGAGTTTCGTGTTGAGGTGATCAGATACATCAGCAGTCGCAGGGGTGACATTGTGAATCAAATCAACACTACCGCGGCAAATCTCCGACACGCGATGCTACTCAATCTCAAACGCATCTCCCGGTCGATTGCACCGAGTGGACGGGAGGCCGCCATCACATTCACAGCAAGACGGTAGTTAAACAAGTCGAGTGGCGACGAAGACGTGCAAATACATTCTCTCATCAACAACATTCGTCCTTTAATCGACCCGTCTCATCAGTGATCACGACGCCGGCAGAGGTATAGGGGCTACGGCACGCAGGGGCGGCAGGGTGAAATCGGAGGTGAAACATACCTAGGTACACAATATGCAGGAACGAGACTTCCGCGCCACACGGCTGGGAGTTGACTACTACTTACTAGTCTACTAGTACCATCCAGCAAAGCTTCGCTGACTTTTGACCAATCGTCTGGTCCAGAGCTTCTGCTACGTGAACGGCTTGCAGCAATATCGCCAGATATCGTTCCCGTATGCGGTTGAGTCATTGAGATGTTTTTCATCACAATCACCGCCGGCCGAGTACGCAAATCTCATAGGAATCCGATCGGACAACGAGGATCCACCTTTCGCCTCTTCTTCTAGATAACCACCACAGCATACCACACGGTTGGCAGTCCCACGAGGCTTGCCACAGTCCATGGTGCCCGCCGTTCTCAGCACATCGTTGGTCGCAGCACCTTGGACATCCACCGAGCCTGTCTCCCTCGACCGGTCGCCCACGTACATGCTCGGCACCAGTCCACGGAAAAGCTACTAGTACAGAACCCGCGTCTGTGCCTCTGCCCTAGAGCCGAGAGGTTGGTGGGATTTGGTTTGACCGTGATGTTGGCATCACTGATTCACTCTGCGCTCCAGAAAGCAAGCCTCAAACAAGTCCTTCGACCAATTCTTGCAACGAGGTCTGATGATCGTCCTTGTCACCAATCAGTGTATACCTACTTGCCCAGACACATGAAACGATGGCATATGCTCGAGTTTTATGATAATCAGTAGCAGCGGGGAAACGGCGACGGATGGGCAGAAGCATTGAGCAGTGGTTCCTTGCGATGAAGACCTCGTTCTCGAAGGCACCTGAAACAGTCTGATGATGACCGAAGCGTGCCGCAAACCTTTCGAACCGTGCCTGTATCACCTTTTCATGCATCAAACGCGGAGAGCAATTACCTACAGCTTCATGTGCGACGAGTAATCCTTCCCATCGTCTTTCGAAGATATTCTGTTATTGCCACAAAGCAGAAAGACGATTTGTTTTATCATACCGCGAACCCGAACGAGGAAGTAATGTGCAACAGCACCCTTGCGCTCTTCCTCATCATCGCTCGTACGTAGAGTCGCCGGAATACGCACCGTAGCGTTCTTAAGGAGTGACATACAGTAAAATGAGTAGAGAGGGCTAGTACCTTGGATATAGCAATCTACCTAGGTACCTAGGTAGGTATGGATATGTCCCACATGCCAACAGCGACAGAACACATCGACGCCCGCTCATCAAAGTCCTATACGTTCAAACTACACTATATCGACCTGTACCACAACATAAAATACTAGGACAAAATCAAAAGGTATCATTCTACCCTCCCCATCCCCATCTCACATTCCTTCCTCCTCTCCGTTCTTTCACACATATCTGTACCGATCTTACTATACTTTTACACAGTTGAAATCCACCACTACGCTCCTCCCCCAGGCTTCGCATACTATTCCTTTCAAAACGAAGAGATTGCGACGGCGATGACCTGAGCATCGCTGTGGCTGATGCTGACCGTCGTCGATGTGACACCCGCCTTGTCGGCTGCGGCTTTGGCGTCGCCGTGGAGCTGTTGACATCAAAAATCGTCAGTTTCTCTGATTCAACTTTCGAAAAGGGGACGAAAGGTAGGGAGGGGTAGAAACCATACCGTCACGGTCGGCGCCCCATGCTCATCATTCCCAATCTCAATCTCTCTGAGCGGCGCCCCGGCGCCTTTACTCTGCACCTTCAAACTCTTGAACACGGCCTCCTTGGCGCTCCACTTCCCAGTGAAAGAGGCCTGGGGGCTGGGCGCCTTCCGGCAGTACTCGATCTCGGCGGGGGAGAAGTTGCGCTCGAGGAAGGTGTCGTTGTGGATGTCGAGGGCGTCGAGGCTTTCGATGTCGACGCCCGGGTGGGAGTTTTGGGAGCCGGCGGAGTTGACCTTCATCAGCGTCTCCACCATCTCCGTCGTGCTCTTGGCCTGCGGGCGCGGCGGCTGGGTGGCCGGGTAGGCGAAGACGGCGGACTTCTTGTCCTGCACGACGCGCGCGTCCGGGTTCAGGAAGACCTGGCTCTCCTGCCCGTCCTCGTACGGCGACTTGTCCTTGGCGCGGAACATGGTGTTGTTGATCAGGCCGTCGTGGTAGTAGCGGTAGGCTTTGCGTTGCCGGGCTTCGACTTTTTGCTTGTAGGTCTGGAACTGCGCGTGGTCGAGGGCGGCGTACAGGTATTTCGGGTGGATGCCCACGGCCTGCGCGCCCTTTTGCCCGAACCCGAACGAGGTGAGGGAGAAGGCCTTGATGCCATCCGTCTGGATGCTCTGACTGGGGTAGACGATGTAGTCGAACTTCTCCATGACTTTGTCAACGTTATCGGCGTTCTTGTTGCCCGGCACGAGCCCGGAGTTGAGCACCTGCAGACCGCCGTTGAACATCCAGGCGCCAGCCGCACCCTTAGGATGACCCGTGAGATACTTCTGGAAGATGCCGAGGAGAGCGTTGCCCTTCTTGCGGCCAAGGTGCTTCATCTGCTGGCAGATGACGTCGGACTCGTTCTTGTCGTTGGCGACCGTAGACGTACCGTGGAAGGATGCAACATCGATATCGTCGACGGTCAGACCCCAGGTCGCGAGCGCGCCACGAAGCGGAGCAATGCGTGAGTCGTTTTTCCAGAAATTGTTGCCCAGGCTGGCGAGTGCGTCCCTCTCTTGCCTCTTCGCCTCGCGTTCGATGTGCGCTGCGCGGTCCTCCATGTAATCCGACTCGCTGAATTCGCCGCCCTGCTGCTTCATAGCACTGACTTCCTCCTGCAGGTACATGAGCTCGGACTCTTGCCAGTTCTTAATCTGTTTGCGGCGAAGATCCATCTGCCTCTTGCGGTATTTGATGTCCAGAAGCGGCGACGGGAACTTGGACGGCTGCTCGCGAGCGGCGGTGAGGACACCTTTACCGGGAGCCGGGACCGAGCGACCGATCTTGTCGGTAGCAGTGGCCGTGTACGCGACGACACCATAGATGGGCACACCCATGTCCAGGGCCAGCTTCGCGGACATGATGACCTGCATACCGCAGCCCTGCGACTCCATGAAACCGTTGCGCGTGGTGGTGGTCGGGCGAGACATCTCCTTTGGCGTGCGACCGTGCGCGAATTCGTCCTCGGCATTACTCGTAGCCTTCATGTTGGCAAACTCGTACGACCCTTCCTCTTGGAAGTCATCGAACCCGCCAACGAAGCAAACGCGGGCCTTGCCCTCAACGATACAGTCGACCCCGATATCGACCGACTCGATGGAGGTAGCACAAGCACCGACCGGTGTTCGAATCGGACCCGTCGACGACATCAACAGCATGTTGACCCAAGCACTCATAGTGTTGATGAAGGACTCCTGCAGGATGTCCTTCTGCAGCGGCTTGTCGAGAAAGCGATCCTTGTACATACCGCGCAAAGCCGTAGTACCACCGATACCGGAGCCAATGCAGTTGCCGACCTCAGAAATGTGCACGTACTTGTAGAACTCGTAGGGATCCGTGATACCGGAGGACAGAAGCGTTTCAGCGGTCGAAACCAGCACGTAAAGCGTTACGGGATCGACCTGGGAGATGATGTCGTCGGGTACACCGTACCGCTTCGCGTCCCAGCCGGTCGGCACCTGACCGGCCACCAACCGGTCAAACCTGAGAGCCTTGGGAATGAGTAACGTCGCACCCTTCTTGAGGCGGATCTGGTATTCACCCGACTCCAACTCGAAGGTCTCGACCTTTTCGCCGTGCTCACGCTTGAACTCCTCGGCCGTCTCCTTCGAGGCCTCGAACGGGTCGAGGTCTTCCTGGATCTGGATCTCCTGCAGGAGCTGCTTCTTGTTGGGATCGTAGCCGTTGAACAGCTCCGGTTCGATGAGTCGAATACCGGAGTGGTCGAGGATGTGCTTCTCATACTTAGCTTTGACATCCTTGTCGTCAACAGGCTCGCCGGTCTTGCTGTCCACCCAGCCGGAGTAGCTTTTGCCTTTGAGAGGGCCGTTGTGGTTCTTGATGAGACCCATGAGCCATGCCATTTCGACACAGCCTTCAAGAGAGAACTGCCCGTAGGCCTCCATTTCCCATCTCGTCCGGGAGTTACCCCACGGTCCGACCTCAGCGAAACCGGTCACGACGACAACCTTTTCAAGATCGACCATGCCCTTGAGATCGGCGTTCAGAGGTTCAACATCCGTCTTCCAATCCGGCAAGTTTGGGAAGTCAAACTTCAGGTTGGCACGTTTGTCAACCTTGACGGTCTTGTACAGGGCTTCGCTTGCCTCGCCATTGACGATCTTGTTCTCGACAGCAGTCTCGCGGGTGACGGCTCTCCGAATCTCAGAGCTCTCCGTAATGTCCTTGCGAAGCTTGGTCATCAAATCCTTCAAGTTGGGTAAGAATTGAAGACCACCGTTCAGGTCAGCGAACACAGGCTCGAGCTGGCAAAGTTTGACGATCGAGGGTGCCATCAGTCCGAGCAGATTGAAGGCCATCTCTTGCTGCGAGAAGGTGCGGACCCCGTACTTCTCAACACCCTCCGCGACGACGTTATTGCCACCCATCAAGCCCGTGCCTCGGGTCCAGCCAATGACGGCACCGCATATGGTGAGAAAGTTACCCCAGTTCTCGGAGTGCCACCTGTTGAACAGAGTCTCGAGCGCGAGCTTGGACTCTGAATAGAGTCCGTCGTTACCAAAGGTACCGTGGTTGGGCGAGAGCGGCAGGATGACCTGTGCGGGCCTCGTTTCAAAGCCACGGGCGGCTTTCTGCGACTTGACGGCGCCGAGCATGCGGAGGAGGTTGGTGAGCATGATGCGGTGAGCTAATTCGGACTTGCTGTCAATGCTATCGATTTCACGGCCGTTCTCCGGGATGGCGGCGAAAGGCACGATGTAGTCCAGATCCCAGCCGAGACCTTTCTTCTCGTCGTAGATGTACTCCACTAGAGCCTGGACGTCTTGCTGACTGCCTTGGTTGAAGGGTACAACGACGAGCTGCGAGCCCCGCGCGCCGTATCGGGCGTACATGCTCTGGTAGTACTCCGTGACCTCCTTCGAGAAGCGAGAGGTCGTAACGAGCACTTTGGCACCACCACTGATCAGGCCTTGCAAAACCTCAGCACCGATAGACCCAGCACCGGCACCAGTCATCAGCACGTTTTTGTTCTGGAACGTCACACCAGCTCTGGCGGCCTGCTCTAAGCCGTCGAGGTAGATGCCGGTGAGCTTCTTGCTGTACTCCCATCCATGCTCCTCCTTGCGCTTCAAGTGCAAGAACGGGACGGTCTCGATCTTGCCTTGCTTGACAGATCCGTTGACGCGGCCGTTGCGACCAGCCTTCTTGGCGTGACCGTTTACCTTGCCGTTCTCTGTGGGCATGATCTGGCCCTCATTCATCGACAGAGAGCGGACGATGTTGCTGTAGAGCTGCTTGATCTCAAGCTGCGAGGACTTGGACAGCTTGTGCTGCTGCCGGATAAGCCGGTACACCCGCTGGAGGTCGTTCTGCACCTTGGTCCGGTTGCCGTACTCGGAGATCTTCCCACCCTCGGCCATCTCCCGCACGTAGTGCTCCAGCTTGCGCACGCTCGTGCGAGGCGCTTCCTCGTAGTTCATGTTGCCGCGTGCGTCGACTTCGAGGTGCGGCGCAGTCGGCATTGCGACATCCTTGTATACTGGTGCCTCACCAAGAACGTCCCTGCAGTTGTCGATGAGCTGTTCACCGAGCATTTTGGCGAGCTGGTAAGTCTCACCACGCTCGGTCGGACAGTGGTCGATGTGGTATTGCATGAAGTCGAGTAATGTCGGGTTCGAGCGGTTCATGATGAGAATGCAGCGGCTGACGATTTCCCGATCGACAGCTTTCAGCCGGCCAAAGATGATGTCGTAGTACATGGTGAGCGCATCTTGTCGAGCCCAATTCCAAGACGAATCGTAGACGCGAGCCTTAAGTGAGCTGAACGAAGGTTCTATGCCGGCCGCGTAGAATTCGCCATGCTCGGTGTTCCACAGGTCGAGCTGTGCTTGTAGCGCTGCCTCGTTTTGCTTGCCAACGATAGCAGCCTTGTCGCCAGCACGAAGGTCCATCTTAAGGTAACGTGCGAACAGCTCTAATTGTTGCTTGAATAATGCTTTCTGATCCTTGGTGAGGGCTTCGATTGCAGCGGGGTCCATCATCATGCCACCACCGGCTGCACCAGCGTCTCCGCCCGCGGGACCGGAGGACAAGCTGATACCAGCTTGCGTGGCGTACTTCTGGGTGATGTCGTCAAGCCAAGCCTTTCCGTCGCTCTCGGATCCAAGTCGAGAGCCAGGCTCCATGGTCAACCCCAATAACAGCACTCCGTCCTGTCTGCCGGGACCCAGGCCCCATCTGGTCTCGAGATGCTTCCTGACAGCTGTGATGTTGAAGCCACCTGGCATCTTGGAAGAGACCATGCGTGCGATGAGTGATGTGGATTGCTTGCCGAGCTGGCCATTGAAAGTAGCTTGCATTGCTGCTCCGAGCTCGTCGAGAGGTGTGTCTTCCGGCTTTTCCGGCGTAGAACCAAACTCTTTGCCCAGGTCACCCAAGATCTCGTTCTGAAGTGTAGATTTTCCTGTCACTTTACGTCAGCGTCTCATCTCCTCCCAACTCATTGTGTAATACCCTCACCTCCCACCAGATCCTTGATAGCTTTGCTCAGAGGTATGTCCGCGAGCGGCTTCTTCAGCTTCTGAGCCACCAACACCCTCAGCACATCCACCGCTCCAATCGGCGCATCCGCGACAGCTGCGGCAGGGCCAGCGCTGGGAGGTGGAGGTACGCCTGCCGTCGGGGCTGGGGCCGCAGCACCGCTCGAGGTTGAAGGAGCACTGGCTGCCGGAGCCGGCGCGGGCTCGTCTTCCACCGGGTCCACGTCGTAATAAATGTCTTTCGCGTCCTTGTTGTAGCACAAAATCTGCCGCTGTACCGAGCGGGCAGCGTCATAGGCCTCGTACTTTGCGGCCAGCGTCCGTTTTGCCATGCCACCCAGCGTGTCTGCCGGCCCAACCTCCACTATCCGCTCCGTCGTCTTCTCGCCGAGGATGACATCCTGCGTTTCAATCCATCTTACCGGTGAAGCGAATTGATAGGCCAGGAGCTCGACCAGAAGGGTATGGGCGAGCTCTTGCTCGACTTCGGGGCGCATGTTGTCGATTTGTCCCGGCTGGGACTGTGATGCTGTACGATGGTGGCCGATCAGGTAGATACTGTACAAATGAGTGTGAAGCTCGGCCGGTACATGCAGACTGCTCGGAGCGCAAAGAGAGGGGGGGATAAAGTGAGTAGGGGGAAATCTGAAGGAGATGGCGGTGAAATGAGGGTCGGAGTCGCGAGGAAGAATTCAATGTCCTGAGGATGTGCTCCCAAGGGTCCAGGTGCTCGAGTCGAGGGAGTGTAATTGTAGGCCTGTGGCACCCGAGTGTGGAGTGATTGCGATCGGGTGGGGAGATGGGTGAGAGGTGAGAAGCGTTTGTGCAGACGTTGGGGGGAGGTTGTGTGAGTTCTCAACTGTCAGCTCAAGCGGGATGAGGTGAGAATGAGGAGCTGTCTCTTTTCGGCCAATTTTCGGTTCCCTCGGCGGTTGGGGAATAAAACAGCACGGCACACGACAGGATGGATTCACTGGATGCACGCGCGTGGGAGGTGCTACGGTACTTTCGAGCACATGTATGTACCAGATACATACATACGTGCAGAAATTTTATGGAAGCAACATGAAGTCTCGACGGACGCTTCGCCAGTGGAATACATAGGTAGGATGGGGCGAAAGATATATCGACCAGCTGGCAACACTCGCATACAATCAATTCCATACCGGCGACGTACCAAGTACTTGTTGTTACAGTACTAGTACTTACTACTACGTATAGGAGGTACATGTACATGTTGGCGTATGCCCACCAGCCGCTTCCGCCGAGCTTTGGTGATGCGAGTGAATCCCAATGGCTGACCATGTCGTGGGCATTCGATGAGTGATGAACTCACCCATGCATAGCGGCCGTATTTTTGTTGGCGAGACTAAAGGCAAACTCGACCCTTTTCTTCTGTACCCTAGCACCTGGGTAGGTACCTAGCTACGGTATCTCCGCCGACAGCTGCTAGTACAGTAGAACACACTGCACCCTCTCACCTACCACTCTTCCTCCCTGTACAGACTACACCCCTTCCCCTTCGTCCACTCCTTTACGCCGTTGCTGTGCCACTTATTTCACCTACCGTCACCACGCCTGGATCCTGATCACACTTTTCGCCCGCATTTCTGGACCGCGGCGCTTGAGCTTTCGAGAAATTCAAGCCACGAAGTGAACGGCCCTGAGCGCGTGCGAAGGGAACGGGATATCAACAGTGAGTCCTCCTCTCATCCACCCCTTCGCAATGGTCGACGCTTCAGATCTTCAATCTGCATCTCATTGGTGTGCGTTTGAAGCTGTGAAGGACGACGGCTGCTTGAAGGAGCTTGCGGCACACGACAGCTGTAGACCCAGGTGGACCATGCGCCAAAGCTAGTGGGCAACGTTGGAACAAATCGCATACTGACCATACATGAGCAACGTTCAGTTCGAGGCGAGACCGGAGCCGCTCCGTAGAAGCAGCAGCAGCAGCAGCAAAATGTACGGCTCAGGCTCGCAGACGGGCGTGTCCACACCACGCTCTCAGGCCGTCTCCCGTCCTCTCACCCTCTCCTACGGCTCGCTCGAGTACAACTTCCTCATCCCCACCGCCCTTCACTTCAACGCTGCACAACTCAAAGAAGCCTTCCTTACCTCCTTACCCGAACCCACCGATGAGCTCGCGCAAGACGATGAGCCTTCCTCCGTCACCGAGCTCGTCGCTCGATATCTCGGCTTCATTGCGCGAGAGGTCGACGAAGGCGAAGATCTGGGCTCCTACGATGAGGTCCTCAAGTTGGTGACGCAGGAGTTCGAGAGAGCTTTCCTGCGCGGCAACGAAGTCCATGCCATCGCTGCCAGCTTGCCCGGCATTGCGGACAAGAAGTTGATTACCGTGCGCTCCTACTACGCCGCTCGCGCGGCAGTCAACCGGCCGATTAGAGCTCACGAGTCTGCTCTGCTGCGCGAGGCCTCGGATGAGAACGCATACATCTACGCCGTGTTCGGTGGACAGGGCAATATTGAGGAGTATTTCGATGAGCTGCGGGAGGTCTACAACACATACCCATCGCTAGTGGAGGATTTTGTTGGGACCGCGGCGGCGCACCTGCAGAATCTGTCACGAGACTCGAGAGCCGAGAAGTTGTATCCAAAGGGCCTCGATGTCATGCGATGGCTGAACAATCGTGATTCGCAACCCGACACCGACTACTTGGTCTCGGCCCCCGTCAGTTTGCCTTTGATCGGGCTTACGCAGCTCGCTCACTACGTCGTGACCTGCCGAGTGCTCGGGACTCACCCGGGTCATGTGCGAGATCGTCTCTCGGGCACGACCGGCCACTCGCAAGGTGTGGTGACTGCGGCGGCCATTGCGGCGTCAGCAAATTGGGAGAGCTTCGACAAGGCTGCCAGGAGCGCACTCACGGTTCTGTTCTGGATCGGCTCACGCAGCCAGCAAGCATACCCGCGTACTTCCCTCGCGCCAAATGTGCTCCAGGACTCCATCGATAATGGTGAGGGCGCGCCAACACCCATGCTTTCTGTCCGCGACTTCTCAAGGACAGCGTTGCAAAAGTACATCGACATCACGAACGAGCATCTGCCGGAGGAGCGTCACATGGGCATCTCGCTTGTCAACAGCGCCAGGAACTTTGTCGTCACCGGCCCCCCAATGTCATTGTATGGCCTGAACCTACAACTCCGCAAAGTCAAGGCGCCCACCGGCTTAGACCAAACCCGCATCCCCTTCACAGAGCGCAAGGTACGCTTCGTGAACCGCTTCCTGCCCATCACAGCTCCATTCCACAGCCCCTACTTGGCAGAGGCGGTGCACCACCTGGAGGACGACCTGAAAGACGTATCGATCGCGACGCAAGACCTAGGCATCCCGGTATACGACACCTGCTCAGGCGAGGACGTGCGGAACGAGAACACGCAGAATGTCGTCCCCTCGCTGATCCGGATGATCTGCAAAGACACGGTCAACTGGGAAAAGGCGACCGTTATGCCATATGCGACGCACATTTTGGACTTTGGACCGGGTGGAATCTCTGGTCTCGGCGTACTCACGAACCGCAACAAAGACGGCACTGGCGTGCGTGTTATCTTGGCGGGTACGATGGATGGGACGAACACCGAGGTTGGTTACAAGCCTGAAATCTTTGACCGTGATGCCGAGCACGCGGTCAAGTACGCCGTGGATTGGGTGAAGGAGCACGGGCCGAGGCTGGCCAGGACGTCCGTCGGGCAGACCTTTGTGGATACGAAGATGAGTCGGATGCTCGGTCTCCCGCCCGTTATGGTGGCCGGTATGACTCCTTGCACGGTGCCGTGGGATTTCGTTGCAGCGACCATGGACGCCGGTTACGAGATCGAACTTGCAGGTGGTGGCTACTACAACGATAAAAGCATGACCGAGGCCATCACCAAGATCGAGAAGGTGATCCCAGCCGGTCGTGGTATCACAATCAACTTGATCTACGTCAACCCTCGGGCCATGGCATGGCAAATTCCACTCATCGGCAAACTGCGCGGTGAGGGCGTCCCGATCGAGGGGTTGACGATCGGTGCGGGTGTGCCGTCGATTGAAGTCGCCAATGAATATATTCAAACGCTTGGCATAAAGCACATCGGCTTTAAGCCCGGGTCAGTGGAGGCGATTCAGTCGGTCATCAACATCGCAAAGGCGAATCCCGATTTCCCGGTCATGATGCAGTGGACTGGTGGCCGTGGTGGTGGTCACCACTCGTTCGAGGACTTCCATCAGCCAATCCTCTCCATGTACGGCAGGATTCGACGATGCCCAAACATCGTTCTGCTTGCCGGCTCCGGTTTCGGTGGCGCGGAGGACACATACCCTTACCTCAACGGGACGTGGGCCCGCAAGTACGGCTATCCGCCGATGCCGTTCGACGGTGTGCTGTTCGGCAGTCGCTGTATGGTCGCCAAGGAAGCGCACACTTCAAAAGCCGCCAAGCAGGCTATCGTGGATGCGCAAGGTCTTGATGACGGCGAGTGGGAGAAGACTTACAAGGGACCAGCTGGCGGCGTGATCACGGTCCGCTCCGAAATGGGCGAGCCCATCCACAAACTCGCGACACGTGGTGTCAAGTTCTGGGCGGAGATGGATCAGAAGATCTTCAACCTCGACAAGGCGAAGCGCGTTCCCGAGTTGAAGAAGAACCGGGACTACATCATTCAGAAGCTCAACGATGACTTCCAGAAGCCGTGGTTTGGCCGCAACAAGGCGGGAGAAAGCGTTGATCTGGAAGACATGACGTACGGCGAGGTCATCCGCCGGATGGTTGACCTGACGTATGTCAAGCATGAGAAACGTTGGATCGACAAGAGTCTGGCGCGCTTGACGGGTGATTTCATCCGCCGTGTCGAGGAACGCTTCACGACCGGCGACGGCAAGGGTTCCCTCATTCAAAACTACAGCGAACTCGACGAGCCTTTTGCTACCGTACAAAAGGTGCTCGAGGTGTACCCCGAGGCAGACACTCAGTTGATCAACGCGCAAGATTGCCAGCACTTCCTGCTCCTGTGCCAACGCCGTGGCCAGAAGCCCGTGCCATTCGTACCGTGCTTGGATGACACCTTCGAGCTCTTCTTCAAGAAGGACTCATTGTGGCAGTCCGAGGATCTCGAGGCTGTCGTCGACCAGGATGTCGGCAGAGTGGCTATCCTGCAGGGACCGATGGCGGCCAAATATTCGCAAAAGGTCGACGAACCGATCAAGGAGATCCTCGATAGTGTTCACAACGGTCACATCGAGTTCCTGACCAAGGACCTCTACGGCGGTGATGAGAGTAAGATCCCGGCCGTCGAGTACTTTGGCGGCAAGCTCATTGAAGCCAGCGATGACATCAACGTCGACGGCTTGACGGTTTCGGAGATTGAGAACAAGATCATCTACCGCCTGTCGGCTGCACCCAACACCTCGTTGCCAGAGGCTGACCACTGGATTCAGCTGTTGGCCGGCAAGGGCCATACCTGGCGTCATGCCTTCTTCACCGCAGACGTCTTCGTGCAAGGTCAACGCTACGACACGAACCCGATGCATCGGATTTTCGCACCGACACCGGGTATGATGGTCGAGATCCTGCACCCGAACGACCCGAAGCGCACCGTCGTCATCGTGAAGGAGCCATCCCACGGCAAGTATGTCCAGACCATCGAAGTCGGTCCGATCGTGCAGAATCAAGTCGCGGTCAACATGATCGAGCACCGCACCGTCTCAGGCAAGCCGATCGCCTTACCTCTCCGGTTCACCTACCACCCGGAGACTGGCTACGCTCCGATCAGAGAGGTGATGGATGCACGCAATGACCGGATCAAGCAGTTCTACTACAGCATCTGGTTCGGCGACGAAGATGTCCCCTTCGACACACCGGTCACTAGCCGGTTCGACGGAGGCCGGGCTACCGTCACCAGTGAAGCCATCAACGACTTCGTGCATGCCGTCGGCAACACGGGCGAAGCATTCGTGGACCGGCCTGGGAAAGAGGTCTTCGCACCTATGGACTTTGCCATCGTGGTTGGCTGGAAAGCCATTACCAAGCCCATCTTCCCGCGTAAGATCGACGGTGACTTACTGAAGCTGGTGCACCTGTCGAACGGTTTCCGTATGATCCCCGGCGCCGCGCCGCTGAAGAAGGGTGACGTGCTCGACACTACTGCCGAAGTCAACGCCGTCATCAACCAGGATTCGGGTAAGATGGTCGAGGTCTGCGGTACCATTACCCGCGACGGCGAGCCGGTGATGGAGGTCACGAGCCAGTTCTTGTACCGTGGAGCGTACACCGACTTCGAGAACACCTTCCAACGCAAGATCGAAACGCCGATGCAGGTGCACCTCAGCAGCTCCAAAGACATTGCTGTCCTCCAGTCGAAGGAGTGGTTCAGGATGGATGACTCGGACGTTGATCTTACGGATCAGACGCTGGTCTTCAAGCTCCAAACGCTGACGCGCTTCAAGAACAAGAGTGTTTTCTCCTCGGTCCAGACAATCGGCAAGGTCGAGCTCGAGCTGCCGTCCAAGGAGATCATCCAAGTCGCTTCAGTGGAGTACGAGGCCGGCACGTCATACGGCAACCCCGTCCTCGACTATCTCCAGCGCAACGGCGAGGCCCTCGACCAGCCCGTGAACTTCGAGAACCCCATCCCCCTCAACGGCAAGACGCCGCTCGTCCTCAAGGCCCCCTCCTCCAACGAGACCTACGCTCGCGTCTCGGGCGACTACAACCCCATCCACGTCTCCCGCGTCTTCTCCAAATACGCCAACCTGCCCGGCACCATCACGCACGGCATGTACTCCAGCGCCGCCGTGCGCAGCCTGGTCGAGACGTGGGCGGCGGAGAACAACGTCGGGCGCGTGCGCAGCTTCCACGCTTCGCTCGTCGGCATGGTCCTCCCCAACGACACGATCGAGGTCAAGCTGCAGCACGTCGGGATGGTCGCCGGGCGCAAGATCATCAAGGTCGAGGCCAGCAAGGCCGAGACGGAAGACAAAGTCTTGCTCGGCGAGGCGGAGGTGGAGCAGCCGGTGTCGTCGTACATTTTCACCGGTCAGGGTTCGCAGGAGCAAGGGATGGGGATGGATTTGTACAACAGCAGCCAGGTGGCGAAGGAGGTGTGGGATCGCGCCGACAAGCACTTTATGGACAATTATGGTGAGCTCTTTATGATTTCCATGTGCGAAGAGTATGAGCTAATCGTCGATTGCAGGTTTCGCCATTACGAACATCGTCAAGAACAACCCGAAAGAGCTCACGATCCACTTCGGTGGCGCGCGCGGCAAGGCGATTCGACAGAATTACATGTCCATGACCTTCGAGACGGTCGCTTCCGATGGCAGCATCAAGTCCGAGAAGATCTTCAAGGAAATCACCGAGACGACGAGCTCCTACACTTACCGCTCGCCAACGGGCCTTCTGTCCGCAACGCAATTCACCCAGCCCGCCCTGACGCTCATGGAGAAGGCTTCGTTCGAGGACATGCGGGCCAAGGGTCTCGTGCAGCGGGACAGCAGTTTCGCCGGCCACTCTCTCGGCGAGTACAGTGCGCTGGCGGCGTTGGCCGAGGTGATGCCGATCGAGAGCCTGGTGTCGGTGGTCTTCTACCGCGGTCTCACGATGCAAGTGGCCGTCGAGCGGGACGAGGCCGGCCGCTCCAACTACTCCATGGCGGCCGTCAACCCGTCGCGCATCAGCAAGACCTTCAACGAGCAGGCGCTGCAGTACGTGGTGGAGAACATTGCGGAGACGACGGGCTGGCTGCTGGAGATTGTCAACCTCAACGTCGCCAACATGCAGTACGTCTGCGCCGGCGACCTGCGCGCCCTCGACTGCCTGACCAACGTGACCAATTACCTCAAAGCGCAAAAGATCGACATCCAGCAACTGATGCAGACCATCAGCCTCGACGACGTCAAGCAACACCTCGTCGAGATCATCAAAGAATGCGCCAAGCAAACCGACGCCAAACCCCGCCCGCTCGAGCTGCAGCGCGGGTTCGCCACCATCCCGCTGAAGGGCATCGACGTCCCCTTCCACTCCACCTTCCTGCGCTCCGGCGTCAAACCGTTCCGCTCGTTCTTGCTGAAGAAGATCAACAAGACGTCCATCGACCCGGGCAAGCTCGTGGGCAAGTACATCCCCAACGTCACCGCGCGGCCCTTTGAGCTCACCAAGGAGTACTTCGAGGACGTCTACCGGCTGACCAACTCGCCGCGCATCGGTGCCATCCTGGCGAATTGGGAGAAGTACGAGGCGGATGAGGAGGTGCCGCGGCCGAAGACGGCGGTGTCGGGATCTTGATGAAGAAAAAGAAGAAGAAGAGTGATGAGGGAGAAGAGGGGATGTGTGTGTGTGTGTGCGTGTGGTTGCCGGTTGCTGGTGCTTAACCTGCAGGGTTCCCACGCTGGCAAGCATGGCGTTTTGTTGACTCGATGTCGATTGTGTATACCTGGTGTTCGCGCCGGGAAATGTAGATGCTGATTTCCTGCTCTTTTCCCATCCGTGGAGTCCTTTTCCTTCTGTAGAGGTTAGTTGGTAGAGAACGTGTATGCAGAGTTTACCCGCTTTCCCTCGTGCACTTTCACTAACAAACGTCAAGACTTATCGCAACAGAGCGAGTGAAAGATTGCTGTCAGCGTTGAATCCGACTCTCATCACAACAGAGTTCATCTCGGTTCGCCAAAGCCAACAAAATAAAGAAGGGATGGTTTCGAGTATTCACCCGCACTTGCCATGTGCGGGCGGATTCGTTTCGTGTCTACCGTATGCGATGGACGGGGTGTACCTGGAGGCAGCGGGGCTACAGGTGAACTGTTAACAGTCGTTACGGACGAGACTGTATTCGGGCCCGAAGAGCGTCGGTGTACTTGTAGCGAACGCGGATCTTAAGGTACGACAACAGGTGTGTCTGTTCAACGACTGTGACCTGCAGTCCGGATTTCGGCTTCCTGACTTGACTTTTCTGCTCATATCTACCTAGGTACTCATGACCATATCCGAATAGGAGTCGGGCGGACGCCACGCATGAGACCTTCTCGAATCCGATTTCCCCCTCTGGGCCCTGACTCTGATGAGCGAGATGATGCGCCTCGGCGGTAAAAAGGAGGTACTTATTCAAGTCAGGAGACTCAAGCCAGGTCGGCAGGTCGAGGCGTGTGTGATGAATGATTGATTGATCAATCTGATTGATTTACTTGATTGGTTGTGATGGGAGTGCGGTCGACCGTTGGGCGTGGGTCGGTGGTTTAATAGAAATCAGATCATGGAAGTCAAAACGTGGGTCCGGGGGAATCTCGACCGTCGACGAGGTACAGTACCTCTTAATACGTGATTGAAAGGTCGATTGTATTATTATAGTATGTACACAGCGTCGTACATGTCCATCTGTACTAGGTTGTTATATACGTGAATTGATAAAGGGGGAAAGCGGACGGGGGGATGTCCAGGTTGGATGAACCCAAAGTCTGATCATCAGTCCACCTCATGTACTGATGAATGGGTTTCCCTGCAGGTCCGGCAGCTATTGAACTGTAATAAACACCGTTATTATTACGGTTACGGTTCCACTGGTGAGATTGGGTTCGTGTGTTCGTGTGTTGGTGTGTTGTTGTGGTCCCCATGTGACAAATCACAGGGCCCCAGAAGTAGCGTCAATACACTGCATGGCCCCCCTTGGGCTGATCAACCGCACACGCATTTGCACGTATATACCTTGGGGAGAAACCCTCGCAACACAGGTTCCAGACACCACCATCACCTACCCCCAGAGTCACTCATTATCCATCACCCACATTCTCTCAATCGTCCCACCAACCTTTATTAGCCTGCCCTACTCTTGGATCCTTCGACTACACATCTCTCCGACGACTAAAGAGGGAAAACACACACAATGTACACCATCCTCCTCCTCCTCCTCGGCCTGACCACCTTCATGAGCGGCCTCGTCAGCGCCCAGAACAACGTCCTCGGCATCCCCGACTGCGCCGTCCCTTGCTTCACCGAAGCCATCGGCAACTCGACCTGCGGCATCACGGACGCCTACTGCCAGTGCACGTCGGGCGCGGCCAAGATCCAATCCGTGGCCATCAGCTGTCTGTGTCATAGCTCCTGCTCGACGGCGGACTTGATCGGTGCGTATATCATCTCTTTTTTCCATTACACATCGGGGAAAGGGAACGCGTGGCTGACGCGACTGTTTGTGTGATGTAACAGCTGTGGTTCAAGACTCGAATTCAATCTGCTCTTCCGCCCTCGCCGCCAGCAGTCAGACGTTCGCGCCCATGACCGTCGGTCTCTCGGCCTGCGCGACGGGCGCCGCCGCCGGGTCGGGGTCGGGTTCGTCTTCGGGTAAAGCAGCGAGCGCGTCCGCAACGCCTACGGGGACTGCGGCAAGTGGGAGGAACGGTGGCAGCACGGGAAGCGCGAGCGCGGCGTCTTCTCCGGCGGCTTCCACGGGGGGAGCGGGTTCGATGCGGGTGGTTGGATACGAGGGTGCCGTGCTTGGGTTTGGTGCGTTGGCTGCGTTGGTGGTTTGAGAAGCCCCGAAAGAGGGAATTGATGTTTGGTGTACAACACGCCCTTGTTGTTGCTCTTGTTGATCAAAAGCTTTGTGGGTTTCGCTTTGTGGACGAAGTTGAGGAGCTGGTGTCGATTTGAGAGTCGGGTACTGCCCACAAACTAGATCCGCTCATGATGACTTCGTTTACTTTACTTATGAAGATGATGATCACCCAACCGCTTCGAGCCACTTCGCACTCCAGGCTGTGAACTCATCTTCCTCGTCCGTCCAGCTCTTGACGACGGCCCCGCGCGCCTTCTTGGCTTCGCTCACGCATTTTTGCAGCATCTCCTTTACTCGCGCTTCGTCTAGATCGTAGAAGCAGCTCGCCAACTCGTCGACTTGGTGCGGGATGCGCTTCAGACTCTGCATGCTTTCGTCCAGTCGAAGCACATTCGACGGGCCTCCCTTCTCCGCCTCGTCCGACGATGGTTTGAACGTCTTCAACCGCCGCTTGATCACCGCGGTATACAGCAAAACAATCTTCTTCAGCTTCCGGTCCGCTTCCTCGACCAACCGTTTCAGCTCGGGTCTGTCGGACGGCATGCTATTCGCGGCATGGAAAATGTCTTCCACGCTCTCTCTGTCCCCGTCCACGCCCTCGTCCTCCCCATCCAACAGTTCATCCTGCCCCTCCGTATCCGGGTCCTCGCCCTCCGCCCACTCCTTCAACTCCTCGATCGCATCCTTCAGCGTATCCCGGTACTGCTCCGCCTTCTGCACCGCCAGCCCCGGCAGACCCAACCTGTCGAGCTCGACCAGCGCATCGCAGCTCTCCCACAGCACACCAGTCGAGCTCAAACTATCCCTCCTACCCCCACCACCCCTCCTCCCTGCTCCTCCCTGCGCGATCGACTGCAATTCCCGCAACAACGTCTCCATCTCCCTGAACACCCTCCGCACTCTGCTCTGCACTTCACGCGCCATCAGCTCGCCCCAGACTGCCTTCTCCTGCGAGCAGATCTGCACCGCGCTCATCATGGCCGGCAGACAGGTCGCGGACAGCTGCTGCAGGACTTTGGCAATGGCCGAGGGCGTGAAGGGTTTGTTGATCGCCAGCAGGCTGAGCTTCGTCGTGTGTGCTTTCACCAGCAGCGCCGAGTCGCGGAGGACGTGCAGGGGGTGAGGGGGATCTTGGATCGGTTCGGGAGTGGCGGTGGAGGGGCCGTCGGGTGTGAGGAAGGTGGTGAACTGGGTGAGGGCGGCGAGGGTGGTGGTGAGGAGGTCGTCGAGTGCGCGGGCGTGGTCAGCGTTGGAGGGAGCCATGCTCGTGGCTTAGTCGATTTGTTGTTCCTATGAGTTGCACATGTCAAATCCCTAATCTAGACCAGGGTGGGCTCGAAGTCTTGGCGCGCTGTCGAAGTGCCATCAAGGTGTTTCACGTTGGACAAACATCAACATACATGCATACCTAGGTAGCAGCGAATATGCACCTCTAGTCGGAAAGGGTCATCATGGCTAAGCAAAAGGCGACCAGCACCCACCTCAGCCCTGGTACCCTCGCACCACGCACCCTCATCCTCGACAACGGCGCCCACAGCATCAAAGCCGGCTTCTCCTCATCTTCTGACCCCGCCACCGACGATTGTCACATTATACCAAACTGCATCGCCCGCTCCCAGCGCGACAAGCGCACCTACATCGGCCAGGAACTCACTCACTGTGCGGACTTCGGTGAGCTGCAGTACCGACGACCGGTGGAGAAAGGGTACGTCGTGAATTGGGAAAGCGAAAAGGCGATCTGGGAACGATCTCTTTTCGACACGAACGCGCCGTTACAATGCGATCCCCACGACACAAACTTGATTCTGACTGAAGCGCCGAATGCGCCGATCGCGCTGCAACGGAATGCGGATGAGATGGTGTTCGAGGAGTTTGAGTTTGCGAGTCTGTGGAGGACGATGGCGCCGGCGCTTAATGCTTACGGGCCCTCGCCTTTCCCATCTACGGCTACGACTCCCTCTGGCGTTCCACTCGAGTGCCTCCTCGTCGTCGACGCAGGCCACTCCCACACCACCGTCACACCCCTTTTCCAAGGCCGCCCCTTACACGCCGCCTGCCGCCGCTTGGAAATCGGTGGCAAAACCCTGACGAACCAGATGAAACAGCTCATCTCTCGCACCTTCGACGTCCACCGCGAAGATTGGATCGTCGGCGAGATCAAAGAAGACGTGTGCTACGTGTCGCAAACCTTCAACTCGGACCTCGACCGGGTATGGAAAGGCGGGATGAAAGACCCCCGCGCCGTCGACACCAGTGTTGTCGTCGACTACGTCTTGCCCGACTATGAGACCATCAAGCGCGGCTTCGCCCGTCCGCATGACCCCAAAGCCAACCTCCGCAATCTGACGCTGGGTATCGGCACCGAAGGCGGCCGCCGAGAACACATCCTCACCATCGGAAACGAGCGCTTCGTCGTCCCCGAGCTCCTGTTCACGCCGTCAGATATCGGTATGCAGCAGGATGGTCTCTGCGGCACGATCTTACAGTCCCTCAACGCGCTACCCGTGGGTTTGAGGCAGGTCTTTCTCGCGAACGTCCTGGTTGTGGGAGGAACGAGCATGACGCCTGGTTTTGTGGAAAGGTTGGAGGCGGAGCTGAGGAGTGTGGTGGATGACGAGATGGTTGTCCGCATGGCGAGGGCGCAGGATCCGATCAAGAATGTCTGGTTGGGTGGCGCAAGGATGGCGCAGTTTGAAGAGTTGTTGAAAGAGTCGGTGGTGACGAGGGGCGAGTACCTCGAGAATGGCGACCTATGGACGCGACGGAAATTTGCTGGGAAGGTCGGTCGATGAGTGAGCAGAAGATTATGTCTCCTCTCCATTCTTCAACCGGGTCCATCCGGTGCGGCGGTATGATCATTGCTGGAAGAAAAGATCACCTGCTTCGCTAAATGCGCGAAACGTGTCTGGTTCTCCGGGCATTCTCGTCCTAGCGCTTTGAGCAGCTTGATACCGTCTTGCTGGAGCTGTGACGTTTTGTGTTCGCACAAGGAAGCGAGACCCATTTGGGCGTGTTCGTCGCGTCCGATGATCTCGCGAACGATGGCTGAAGGGCGTGAAAGCTGCACGAGCAGGCCAGCGGCGGAATGCAGAAGATCTTCCTCCGCACTACCATCGCAGACGGCTCGCCACGCTGCTTCATGCAGCTTCTCTTGCAGTACCAGTGGACTGAAATCTGCTGGCGGCAGAGCCCACAGTAGGTTTCCCACGACCTGATAAGCGGCCGCGTCTCGACGATCACTTCGACCGCCAATCTCCGTCTCATCTGGGTCGGCTCCTGCCTCTCGGCTAATCTGCGTAGCGGCTTCGTCTGAAGTGACAATGTCTTCTCGAGCAACGCCGAGTCCTTCATCTCTGGTCTTGATAGTGTGCAATAAGTCGACAGTGAAGGCGTCATTCAATGGATACTCTTGAACGAAATCTGCATGGGCTGCAATATCGCTCAAGCACCATAGGAAGCTGGCTGAAAGAGGTTTGAGGACCTCGGCGGTATCACTCGAACCCGGGGGACTCCTGAGAACCTTAGTTTCTACCCGGACAAGCGTGCGCCATACAAGGTCAAGGTGCCGGCCTTGGACCACTTGCGATTGTACTGAAGGGTTGCGGAGATAGGTCAGACAAATTGCGAGCAGCATCGCAAAGTCATCCAGGTCCGCTGTCTGGTAGTGGTAGTACGGTAGGCTTAGCAGCTTGATGAGGACATCATCCGGTAAACGGTACGTCGCGTCTTTGGGCATTTGACTCGTAATCGAGAACAGTACTTCGACCAGAATAGAAAGTTCCTCGTTGTCGATAAGCAGAGGCGAAGCGCAGATGTCGATGAGCTGGTGGTCCAGGTTTTCCCCATAGCACTGCCGTTGCGCAGGTTCGTGGTCGGAGCAGATATTGTACAGTACCTTCACGGCTAGCATCTTCACATCGTCGTTGTCATCGCTCAGACAACGCCGCATCCACCTGAAGCCTAGAGCTGATATTTCGTCTCGAGCGGCATGGTTATCGATGCATGCGTTGCCGATGCATCGTAAAGCGACTGTCGTTCTTTCGAAGTCATCGTTAAGGCTTGTGTCTAGTGCTTCGACCAGTCTGTTCACGTTCTCCGGCTGGCCCAAGCGAGTCCGAACAGCGGGCGTGGTTTTGCTTGCTTTGGCCAGGATGTCGATTTGCGTACTGTCTATCGCGGTAATGGGGTCGCGACCGTGAAGCGATTCGAAGGCCTGTTCGACCGCGTCCATGCTGGTGTCTAGATGCACGATATTTCATCAGTATCTCTGCATAAAACACATGTAGTACTCGCATACACCTGACGTCTGATATACCACGCGTATGACTAAGCATGTAGTGCTGGTGCTGATTTTGGCACGTGAAGTCGGCATACCAAACCCTAACCCTACACTCAAGAAGCAACGTCGCCTCCCATAACCTTTCGCAAAAAACCATCAAAGTCAGAAAGATACACCAGACAAAGTCAAGATGACACGCGCGCAGCAGACCTTGTCAATCGGCTTGTTGGCAGCCTCGGTAAGACCTCCCCGCGACGACAAACGGCACACTTAGGAGTTAACACCAATACCCAGGTCTACATGGTCACGTTCCTCGGCCTCCTCCCACTACCCTCGAAAATCCAAGATGAGATTATACCAGTCGTACGCTTCGCTTCCTGACCCACTCCAGATCGGGCGAGGGTTTGACTGACCCGCTCCTAGCTTCCTCTCTGGGCCATAGTATCCTTCGGCGCATTCCTCCTCGGCAAGCTGGGTTATGGTGTCCTCACCTTCAACGACGTCCCAGAAGCGCACAACGAGCTCATGAAGCAGATCGAGCAGGCGAGGAACGAGTTGAAGCAAAAGGGTGTGGAGGTTGACTGATGGAATATTCTGCGGGTACAGCGTGGCGTATGGAGTTCGCGAGCGAATGGTCAGGTCGGCAGGCTACGGCACGAGTGTTGTGACTGTGCAACCATGTGTATGACAAGGGCGGAGTATGACGAACACATCTTCAGCTCAAGTCCCAAGTATGACGAGATACCCGCCCCTATGCGTATCCGGAGGACTCCAGAACGATGTTGGAAGAGAAGTGCTGCTGATTATCCCAGGTATTGTGCACGACCGGAGATCTACTTGCTACGCGCAGTCTCGCCATGTTCCTTCGCGTACTTCGCGTACTTCGCGTACTTCGCCTCAAACCACTTGGGTCGGTCAACCTCGCAGATGCTACATCCCACGTGCTCATCCGGATGCGTCGTCTCATCTTCCTTATGTGCCACCAAACCTGCCAGTCTCGACATGGCTCGCACGCCGGCTTGCGCCCTGGCGTCGGGCGGCGAAGCATCGACAATGGGCGTGAGTCCACCGAAACGACTCCAGCTGATGGTCGATGCCCCTGACTTGGGAGCCTTGGAATCATATTTGGACTTGATTAACACGAAGGAGTCGTTGTGTGCATTCATCAGCTGGTGGTTCATCCTATCCTCATTCATCTTTCGCTTTGTGAGTTCGACGGAGTCACGGTGGAGCCGGAAGAATTGCTCTTCGGCCGCGAGGTTCGACATCTGACGGGAGCTCGGTTTCGGTCCGCCTGGGTGAGGTAGGAATGGTAGGCTGCGAGAGTGCGATGGCGCAGTGAGATAATCGGTGACGGCCGGTGAAGAGGATGGCCGTGCGAGGGAGGCTTTGACTCTGAGTTCGATGGGAGACTCCCGGTCTACGTCCTCTCCGTCATCAACGTCGTCAGGTGCGCGGTCGTCATCTTCTTCGTCCATCGATGCTCGTAGCGGGCTTTGAAGTCCAGAGTGCCTCGCTGAAGACGCGCCACTCGCTCTCTCTGTGTTCGGTGGCGCGGGCGGTTCCTCTTCCACTGGATCTATGATCGAAGGCAGATGATTCGGCTGACGTGATTCATCGAACGCCATCAATGGTATCCATTTTGGGTAGCCATCCTCATCGAGTTCTTCTTCCCGAGCCCAGGACCAGGCCGCGAGCTTCGTCTTCACCTGACCCATCGGACTCGGATCTCTTGATACTGGATCCAGTACTTCATCGTCTGCCTCGTCTAGATCGAGAATGCTGGTATCGCTCTCAGATCCCGTCCGCGCAGGATCTTCCCAAAGCATCTGATACGTACTGGACCCACTAGACACTGTGTGCGCCGTCTTCGTGGGCCAGTCATCGCGCTCGTTCGGTCGATATCGCGCGCCTGGATGTTCGTAGACTGTATTGAGTTTGAGTGGCTCTGCAATGCGTACACTGACTGCTGTGATGGCACACTCCGCCGGACTCGCTTTACCAGAAGCAAACCTGAGGCGGCGTGTGGTGAAGTCTGACATGGAGGATGTCCGCCGGTGTGGCCCTGCCGCAGCAGGGCCCGTGCGGGTCTGAGGGTCTGATGAGCGACGCAGGATAGACATAGTGATGCTCTCCGAAACAATAGGGTGGCCCACGGTGCTGAGACCCGCTCGAGACGCGCAGGCCGGCGTTGGTGTGTTCTTCTACAGCGCCGATGTGAATAATTGAGTGGACGTTCATCGCTTCCCGTTGATATCTGACAAGACACGAGGTGTACCTGCCTTTGCCTGCTACCTGTGACCTGAAAGTTCGGATCTCCAAAGGTAGTCTCAACACGCGCCAGACGGTTCCAGATCTTCCTGCCATAACCATGAAAGTTGATTGTGTATACATATACACGAGGAAATCACACTCCTTACTCGCTGCTACCACACATGTGTGCTCTCATATGTATTGCAATCTCCGTAAAGGTCAATCGTACCTACATGCTTGTAAGTCTCACCCTCGCCGAACAAATACCTAAGGTACGCTTGTTTGACGTTGTACCACGATACGATGCCGCTGCGGTTGAACCCAGTCTTTCGGTCAGTCCAGAATGAGACCGAAACGCTCCTGAGGCAACAAGAATCCAGGTACGCATGGTAAGACGACGCGTTGGAGATTTCGTCGGACTTGGCACAGCGCCAGACGTTGGGCCTTTGGTAGAGCCTTTGTACTGTACGGACTGTAGGGCGTCCTGAACTGAAGCATCTCCACTCAAGCTCTTGCGAGGTTCCATCTGAATGGACTGATCATTCACTCTTCCAGGAATCGCGCTGGTGTCCCCTGCCTGTGGCGAGACGACTGATGAGCCAGATACCGTTCTCGAGAACGTACACATGTCAAGTGGGTTCAGAAGTATGTGGTGCAATGGACCTTGTCGCTTACTGACTCGAATCGGCAATAGCGAAAGCCAGAGCGGCCACTTTCGCGTTCACAAGACATAGCCATCGTGACACTGTTAAGACTGGCCCATGGGAAGTCGGTCCCCGTCGATCCGAAAGCATCTGTGATGGAATCACGGGAGAAGCGTATTACGAGACATCTACTACATGACGGAAGACTAAAGGTGAAGTTTACGTGAAGTGTCGCAGGACCCTTGCCAAGACTTTCGCGTTGCCAGGCCAAGTTCGTACTAAACAGAAGCATGTCCTGTTCGCAAGCATCACTCACTCACAAAGCGGTTACATTCCCCAACATCTATCCTTGTATTTGCGGCTTTCGACCTGAATCTCCCAACATGTCGCGATATGGGCAAGAGAGCCCTATGGACTTCGAGTTTCAGAATGGCACAGGACCCATGGATGGTCGCTCGCCCTTCGCTCAAATCAGCCAGAATCCGCAGAGGTTCTCCCCTAGCATAAACGCAGCGAAGAAAAGTATGTTTGAGGAACTGATCGAGATGCGAGGTATTCAGACTGACCCGCGCGCTATCAGGAAGTTACAGCGCTTTCGACTCTCCCACAAAATCCAGAACCAGCCGCCCGCCTTCTCCCAGTAAACCGCTTCCTGCCGTGCCACCCGCCGCTTTCAACAGTCTTTTCAGCACACCGCGCAAGGCGAGCGTGGACATTGATGATTCCTCAGCTGGAGAGACCCCGCGATCACCCGAGCAACGGGACGACAGCGATGCGACACCAGAAATGACGAAGAGAAAGAACGCGTTCCCAAAACTCAGCACTGCCTCAGTCTCAGCCGCGCCAGTGATGCAAAAGACTAGCCCCGTGAAAGAGGAGGAGCCAGAGAAGCCCAGCGTAGCGAGAAGAGAGAGCTGGGTGATGCGCGTAAAGAACAAGCTGTACAGCCCGGGTCGAGGAGAAGTACCGAGAGCAGACCATTCAAACGCGATGGAAAAACGTGTGGAGAAGAGGCGGAAGCGCGAGGTCGACCGCAGAGTCGCACGAAGGAGACGACATAGTATGTCTGACTCTGGAGACGACAGCGAGCATCCAGCTGCATCGAGCCCACGCAAGACCAGCAATCAGCACAGCCAACAAGGACCGGACATGCAGAACAAGCCTCACTGGCTCGCTTCTCTATTCACCTTCATTGCTCAGCACCCGACAGTCCCGCACATCCTCTCATTCTACGCACAGCTCCTGTTCAACCTCTTCCTGCTGGGCGGTTGCGCGTATTTGTTCTATTGCTTCTGGTCCGCGGTCCAAGGCGACGTGGATAAGAAATCCCACGAAGCCATGGCGGACATCATGGCGGAGATGGCCGCGTGCGCCGAACAGTACACGGCGAACAAGTGCGATCGCACCACCCGCGTGCCGGCCATGGAGACCGTCTGCGAAAACTGGAGCAAGTGCATGAACCGCGATCCCGCCCGTGTCGGACGCGCCAAGGTCTCCGCACATACGTTCGCAGAGATCTTCAACTCGTTTGTCGAGCCCATCAGCTACAAGGCCATGATCTTCACGCTTATCATGGTGTTCGGGTGCTTTGCGATCTCCAACTTCGCTTTCGGCTTCTTCCGGAACAAGACGTCGGATGCAGGATACCAATCTTATTACCAGCCGGCCCCTCCACCCACGCCACAGCGCACCTTCAGCGGGCAGGACGGGAATGGATTTTACGGAACGCCGTGGCATCAACCGACGGTGGGGTTCGAGCCGCAACCGAGTGGGGGGTATGGGCAGATCGAGGGACGCGGGAGTCCGGTCAGGAGGATAGCGTACAACTGAATGATCACGAAACGCATGAGGAACTGAGACTGGGAAGGCGTTAGGGTGGCGGTAGGTACTAGCTTTTGATATGGGACAGCGGCAACCATGCCCTCCTTCGGAAAGCACATGCTCAGATTAAGCCACCGCAGCCTCACTACAGAATTCCTTTCCCTTTCCCCGGAAACTCCCCACCCCGCCATGCTCAGCTTTCGATCCCACAAAAGTCCTTCAGGGCCAGTTGTAAAAGGACTTCCCCTTCTTGACCTCCCCTCTGTACTTGCACCGGCCCAGCGACATGAAATCACACGCTATCGCTTCGAAGCTGCAGACTTTTCTGCAGTACGCCGAGTCGTACATCACCTTGATCTTGGCACGGTAGTCCCTTCGATCTTGCGACGCGTCGACCGCGGCGTTTCCGGTGTGGAGTTGATCTTCGTTAGTTGCGAAGGGCCAAAAATGGCGCTTCTGGATCTGGAGGATTGGATGTCAGTCATTGAGGCCTTGGGGTTCGCAGTCGTTGGGGGTTTGGAGGGGGGGTTTTACCGTGAGCGGCGGCGAGACGGATGCGGATGGTTGTGCGATTGGCACGGGCAGAACGGCGGCTGTGGCCGTGGCGGTGGCGAGGGCCAGCGTGAGGAGAGCTGTGAGCTTCATGGTGATGGTCGGTGGTCGGTGGTTGATGGATGGTGGTTGGAGAGGCTGGACGAGGACTTTTGGGGACTGGGTCGGGCACCCTTTTGTGTTGTTGGTTGGAGCTTCGGGTGGGTTCCTCGAGCTTTAGAGTTGGAAAGCTTATTGCGTTGCGGCGGTATTTGGGTCTCCATCACCAGGAGAGAAAGTCATTTGCATCGAGCGGCATATATGTATCAGTAATGCGCACGAGATGCCGGGATCAGTAAGGGATGCCGATTCTTCGGGTCCGTCACGAAGATTCAAGCTGAAAACACCAGCGGTCGCTGAATGGGCAAGGCCTGAAGTGGGAATACGGGTGTTGTAATAGACTTTCATCCTTCGCTTTCCACCTTCGAGATGTCGGATACATGCTTGTGTTGGGAAGACAGATACCAGTAACATGGCATACCTGATGTCGAGGTCCAGTTCTGCATCGTAGTGTGCTATTCTCTGCACCACTGTACGGTCATTCCCTGTTGAGGCATGTTGGTGGCCGCGAATAGAGGCGGACAAGAGCGGTGTGATTCCATGAGATGTTCGCCTTACTGATCCACGTAGCTATAACGGGCTACGGATGAGAGGAGCATTGACATGGTGTTGGACGAAGAGAAGGGCACGAAACTCCCTTTGACATCTTCTTCTGAGCAGAGATACATGTTTGATGTATGTACCAGTAAGAGACGAGGTGAAGTGGCTGATGCGATGGATGCAGGTGTTCGAACAGACGAACCCCACAACGGCCCGTGCAGCCAATGAACGAGCAGCCAATACCGCTGACGGCATCCAGGACGAGATATCAGATCAAGATCGAGAATAAAGGCAACGGGTTTCCCACTTTCCAACCTGTACTTCTTCTCATCTACCAAGTCAGTAACAAACTCGTATTTTTGACACATCACCACGGTCTTCGAATCCTTCAAGTCGTCAAACGAAGCATCAATCACCAAAGCCAACGCAAACATGACTTCTGCTACCGCTGCCGTCCCCGTCACTTGCTGTGGTCGCGAGGGAGGTTGCATCTGCGCGAAGGAGGCGACCTGCTCTTGTGGCAAGCAAGCCGCCATGCACTGCAACTGTGAGAAGGCCCAGACAGAGAACAAGACCGCCGGCGCTCGCTGTTCGTGCAGTAAGTCTCACCATCGTCGCCAATATCGTTCGATACCTCGATCAC
>Ga0268244_10000112_pt1 | contig 33753 bp, 25 predicted proteins | sample AgamicMgSfe_FD_200258 | JGI IMG/M metagenome (GOLD analysis project Ga0268244, IMG submission 200258) | Agave microbial communities from Guanajuato, Mexico - Mg.Sf.e (v2) (version 2) | ecosystem: Host-associated > Plants > Phyllosphere > Phylloplane/Leaf | place: Guanajuato, Mexico | collected... | reverse complement strand
GGAGGTGGGTGGGGAAGAGGTTGGCGGTTTGATCAGGCGGTAGGTGGTGGTGTTGCGGATTTTTGTGAATGAGGAAAAAAAAAGAGATACCCTGTTAGATACATTACGCGCGCGCGACTTTGGCTTATTCAACATGAGCGCTGGTGTTGGGAACCCGGCCCATCGAAAAAGTTATCATGTACAGATTTGTTGGCGAGACGGCTTATAGAGATTGTTATCGTTGCCGTTCGTTGTTCGTGGGTACGCAGTTGACGAGGCTGTACTGGAGATCTCCTTATACCTAGGTACGGTCATGATGAGTTCAATTGTGTCGTACGTTATTGGCAGTGAACGAGAGCCATACTCAAGTGTCACTCCACCCTCCGGTCCCGAAATGCTCGGGAGTCTCCAAAAGACGGGTCTGTCGATTGTTTCCGCTAGATCGACGTAAGTTGCATGCCTTGCTAAACTGGGTTTCCAAACCTCGAAGGCACTGCACAGAACATCATCGTCTCCCCTCGCGCCCGGTCTTGAGCTTCCCAAGCAGTCTCAAAGGGAGCTGGAAGTTGTTCATTCGCTCCTCAGACAAGCCAGGTACTGCGAGGGCGTGGAAGCGCGTACGTCAGTGAAGGCTGATGGCCAGGCTCTCCTGACATGATTCGATAGTACAAATCCCTTCGGATCTGTCGCCATCGTCATTGTCGCTTTGCCAATCCTGCTCGTCCATGCTCCACCTACACGCCCGCTCTCCTATGCCCTCGTCATAACAGCTCGCTCACGAACATCCCGCGTCAACTCCACATAATCATACGCGAACTCACCAACCTCCGCATCATCGATCCCCATCTCCTCTTCCTCTTTATCGACTCGCAGACGGAGGGCCGGCACCGCGCGACCGACGACGGAAATCCCAGAAAGGATGATGACGGAAACGACAAAGGTGTAGACCAAGCCCGCAACGCTGGCGCAAAGTTGGATGGGCAGCTGGACCCAGTGGCGGTTGAGCCAGCCGCCGGCGGTGACGGTGTACCCGTCCAGGTGCGCGATGTAGTCGGCGGCGAAGAGGCCGGTGCAGAGGTTGCCGATGATGCCGCCGATGGCATGCACTGCCTGTACAAGTGTTAGCAGGAGTATGTGCGGCGCTAGTGGTGGTCGGATGGAATAGAACTCACTGCCGAAGGGTTAGCATAGTGTGCAAGGTACTGGCGTGTCAATCCTTCTTATCTGAAGGGTTGAATGTGGCGGTTATAGCAGTAGCACTGTGGTCTGGCACTTACCAAAGATATCAAGAGCATCATCGCAACGAAGCCAGTATTTGAGCTGCGTAGCATAATTACAGCCGACGCCAGCGCAAAGGCCGTAGATGATCGCCGCCCAAGCAGGCACAAAGCCAGAACCAGGGGCGATGGCGACGAGACCTGCCACTATGCCGGAGCAAAAGCCGACGGTCGACCACTTCTTCTCGAGGCGGTAGTCCAATAGACACCATGTGATACCGCCCACGCAAGCGGCGAGGTTCGTATTGACCATCGCCATGATTGCACGTAAGTTCGCACTGAGCGCGGAGCCAGCGTCCAGCCCGAGCCCGCCGACCCATAAGAACACGGTGCCAACGACGATGTGCGTCACATTATGTGGGCGGTAGTTCAGTACCTGTGTCCCGTAGCCTCTTCGCTTTCCCAGCATGTACGAATATGCTAGAGCTGCTGTGCCAGAGGTGATGTGCACGGGTGTGCCGCCCGCGAAATCGAGCCCACCCAGCTTGAACACCCACCCGGATGGGTTCCAGGTCCAACATGCGATCGGGTCGTAGACGAGGGTGGACCAGAGGAACATGAAGAGGATGCAAGGGAGCATGCGGCCGCGCTCGGCTGTGGCGCCGACGGTCAAAGCTACGGTGATGGCGGCGAGCATGCCCTGTTGGACCGCGAACAACAGGTCCGGGATTCTTGCGCTTCCTACGCTTGGCCGGGCGAGGACGTTCCGGAGCCCGATGTTGTCGAGCGCGCCGATGAAGGGACCTGCGTGGTGGGAAAAGGCGAGCGAATAGCCCCAGAAGAACCCTGGCGATCGAGGGTCAGTCAACAAAAGACATACGGCAGCTGCACTGTGGGTCATGGATGACAGGCCGTCGGACTCACATTGCAGACTCGTGACGGCTGTAGCCATCAAAGACAGCCACACGAGCGAAAGGGCAGACTTTCGCCGCGCAAGACCGGAATAGAAGAACCTACAGCAAAGTCAGTGCAAAGTCTCCTTAAGCAATCGAACCGTTACACTTCTGCTCACCCGACGCCCGGAATCATGAGCAGGACCAGCGCAGTTGACGTGATGACCCATGCGATATCCCCGGACTCGTAGAAAATGTTGAGATCTTGTCTGACTGAGTCTCCGCCTGTGGGCCTTGTGCCATTGTAGGCGTGGTAGGGAACGTAGGGTAGTGATTCGAACGCCGAGCCGCCTGTAGTGTCAATCTGCTGCGACATCGTGTCTGGGCCTCACTGATAGGTGTTGGGTGTACCGGTATGTTGGGAGCTTGGATACCTATGAAGCATGTGAAGCTACCTTATGTGTTCGTTCGCGCGACCCATTGATTCACTGCGTGAGGTTGCCAGCGGCCCATCATGAAGGCTTGTGACACATACGCTGTGGTCAAGTGATGTTAAGTACGTGTTGTGCAAATGGCACAAGGGGTTTGGCTTGCGCTTTTCGGCGGTTGAGTCTGCCGTGCTCGTAGTACCTCGTAGTAGCTGTCCATCCACAGGACTGGACGTGAAGACAGATGATGACTTACCTCAGGCATTGTACGGACGCACATACATCTACATGAACAGGTTTTTGGCGAGGTTATCAGGATAAAGGCGATTTCCACGCCACGATGTTTATCGCTGTCGTTGTGTGCCCGGCGGGCGGACACTGCGTCGCCGAGTATTCACCGCGGTTTTGTAACCAGATCCAGTGTATCAAGGCCCTCGTCCAAGGGCAGTTGTGGGCACAAGACGACTTTCGCTGGTGAGGGCTGGAAACAGTTGGAGAGATGAAGTGGTGCTGTTGTCAGGGAAAGTGAACATGGCACGTGCGAGCCTTGGCGCTTCAGCCCGCCTGCAGGTGAAGATGGACTTCTCAAGGCGCCCTCAGGGAGGATAATGAAGGCCGACGAGAGCCCTTACATGTAGCCATTTTGTCCTCGCTGTACTCCGACGGCGGCCGCTCGTCCTGCTTTGTGTGCTGTGACCGGACGCTGCTTGAGCTGGTCGCTGCTCCCAGATGACATTTAAGAGAACACTGAAGGAAAGATTGCCCGAGGTAAGGAGTGAAGTGACAAGGCAGGCGAGGAAAACTGGCGCAGTACCGGACTCCGTGTTCTTCCTGTTGATCAGCCAGCAATATCCCCACCGTAAACGGTGGCGTCTGACTTGCGTGTACAGTCTAATTCGTGGAAGGGTTATCTTGTCATTCCGACTTGCTATGGGTGTGTGATTGTCAGTCTTGCAACGTTTCATTCAGCTTATATCGTGCGTACGGCCCTCGGTACTACGCACTACGCAATTCGTGCGCAATGGGCGGATCTCTGCTCCTGAAGCACATCTATATCGCAGCACCTATCGCATGGTGTATGTCCGCACCCTCAAACCGCCGCATCCCTCTTCGCAAACGTGCGCCCGAGCGCCTCAATGCTGTCGGCCACCCGCTTGAAGTCATCCTTCTGCTCGCCGGCGATCTCGTTGACGACGTCCGCGGACGAGTCGTCGTCGTGGTTCGACCATTGGATCTCAAACGTGTTGAACTCGAGTTTCGTGTCCTGGCCGTAGACGTCCTTGGACGCGTGGCTGGGGAAGCCGCGCACGGTGTCGATGAGGCTCATAAGCTCTTGGACGTCGTCCCTGCGGGAGAACCGTTAGCGCCGTGTTGTGTAGAGAGGTGTGAGGAAAGCGGAACGTACTTGGGCATGTCGCCCGCCTTCTCCGATGACTTTGAGTGGCCGTTGTAGTGAACGACGCGCACGGAGGCTGGTCGGTTGGGCTCGCCGATGACTTCGACGGTGTGTGTGGGTGGACCCTGCCGAATAGGTTAGCAGATATCGCTGTCGTTCCTGGCGGGTCAGACGGTGCTGACGGAGAAAGGCTTCGACAGGCGGATCTCGAACTCGCCGGATGGCGGTGGTGCGACTTGGCGAGGCATGGTTGTGTGTGAATGATATGAGTTGTTGGGTTTGCGGGGGAGATTGTAGGAAGCTGAACAAATATCTTGTGAGTGGTGGTTGTTGGGTGTAACTATGTACAATGCGATTGAGAAATGCAAAAAGGTCGTGTGCCAGTCGCAGTCCAATAATGCCCGACGTCATTGCGGATCACCACCTTGCCGATTCTTTCACTCGAAGCCACTGCGTGCGCGTGCACACTGCATATGAAGACTCTCCAACTTGAGGTGTCCATCCACAATACCACATCACTGTGCGACGGTCGTGTCCATAAGCGACCCGACAATGAGTAGAGATCGAGCACGAATTTCGACGACAGGTTATCGGTAGAGGCCCTCGAGTTGCGACCCACCTCCAGTGGTAAGGAGCTGCATTCAACACCTCGCTGGCGATGCAACAGGAGCAATACTCGGCGGTGCTTGAGGCTCCAGGTGGTCCCGGAACTGTCAATTCGCCGCTCCCTTCGACACCCAAGACGTCAAGGACCGGACGGTTGACGAAGGTGGGTAGCCCTCACAAGGGATGGGCGGACTGCAAAGGCAACATGGCAAGCTCCCCTGTCAACCAGGACATCATGTCGCCCTGGACTTCTCATATGAGAATATGCCTAGATCTTACCTCCGTACATACCTACGATCGGCCCAGTGGTTATTCGTGGCGTTTCGGTTTCGGGATTGTCCGTTGCCCCCCGCAACATCCCGTATCAACAGTCGAATCATTACGAAAATACCATCGACCATCCGACAAACGCTCTCAGTAATAAGCAGCTTTTTGGATCCATGTATATCTTATCGACGACGGTGTTTTTACTCTTGTGCTTCCAGGCCATTCTCGTTTGTCACTGTCACTGATTTCGCCGCGTGATCATTCCCACTCAACCGATGCTCGGCGTTCAAATTTCACATTCCTAACCATCTCCTGCGTAACGACGAGGATCTTATCACGATGTTGAAAGGCAAAGACAGGGAAAGGCCACCGCCCAACCCGACATACATGTCTTCTGAGCAGATGGGTCAGTAATCTCACATGTCTCGTTCATCCGCAAACCTTCCAAGACCGTTGCGACCTGCGGAGCGAACAGCGATGATGAGCGAAGGCTGACCAATTGAGATTACAGCGTCATACCTCTCGGATCTACGAACGCAACGAACATCGCGACCGTCCGGGTCACGACCACCGCCGCCGTCCAAGTTTGCGAGTTTGAGAAGAGCAGAGACGGAGATTGTGGTCAAGCAAGAGCATGCGCCAGATGAGAGACCGGCACTACTTTCGAGCAATAGCATGCCAATCATGCCTCCGCAGACGCAACCCATCAGAAGCCCGTTCGCCGGTCGGCCCATGGCGAGACCGCTGTCAGCATTGAATCCGCCGAACGAGCCCGACACCCCAGTCGAGGCGGCGAAGACGCTTAGCAGACCTGCGAGCATGACGTACATCGATAGCGGGACGCGGTGGATGGAGAAGCAAGAGGCTCGGTCTTTGCGCTTGGCGCTGGAAGACATGGATTTGCAAGAGGACCAGAGGGTGCATACAGCTGCGCAGGATGAAGCAGCACAGTTAGTGTGGAAGCACAAGAACCCGGATTCCCCATTTGCGAACCCAGACGCACCGTACCCCAACCCGGATGTTGCAAAGGACTATCGCTCACATCTCAGGAGAGGAAGCTACCAGCGGAGCGTCAGTCAGGAGCGGGTGCCCACGGTACAGAGTAGGAAATCGTCAGGGGGCAGTCAACGCGCATCGGCCGAGGTGTCAGGTATTGTTGAGACAAATTCGAGCATTGGCATATCTCGCGAGACTGCTCCGTCAGTGGCGCCAAATGCTGTTGGTAGAAAACGCACCCCATCTGGCAAGTCGTACGGTGGCCTGGCAGAAGCGGTCGCAGATGACATTGCCAAAGCGTCGCACCGAACGAGCAGCGGCAGCAAACGCATCCTCAGCGGCGAGAAGAAGATGTTCATGCACCGCAACGACAAGATCTGGGAGGATCCGCAAGAGGAACGAACCCCGCCGAAGAAGCTGGTGGCCATCTCAGAGGTCCGGCCGGCACCAGTACCGGTGCAGTCTCCGGCGCACATTCGGAAGAACCCATTTGCACGGGTGAGGCTGCAGCAAGACTTACACCTGGACCGATCCAACTCCGCACCGGAGCTCCCCGTTTCCGCGACAAAGCGACACAGCATCGACATTCAAAAGAACCCACCGAGTCAGAGCAGGAAGCCCTGGTACATGTCCAACGAGCCTTTACCGCCTACGCCCCCGAGATCCAGAGGCGAGCCTGCCGATGAGGTCTCGCCCAAAGCAGCACCGACCGGGACGCCGACCAAAGATGGTGTCGAGATCCGAAGTGACGATATCCGAGCCGCCACGAGCAAGCAACGCAAGGACCGAAGTGTGAATTTGCCGCAGCCGACCGTAGTCAGTAATAAGCTTGGCAGGCCGATCGTGAGTTTTCAGGAGCGAGAGCGCAGGGAAGTGGTGCTGGAAGAGGTCCATACTGCTGCTGTTGAGCCGACAAATCCCCTGGAGAGCACAGGGTTTGCTGAACCGCTGCCTCCGACGCCCTCGATCGTCGTCCCTCCAGTCTGCGTCAACGATCGCTCAATGCCGCCTATTCCAACCATCTGTCTGCCGGACGATGCGCCATCGATCCCCACCATCGTCCTACCCGAAGAGCCAGACTTCGCATCGAGCAGCATGTCGGCCGCGCCCGCGACGCCCCTCATCAACGTTGAACCACCAAGCATTCCATGTATCAGCATCAGCGGCATCGACGACGCGCCAGCACATCCCAGAAAGCCAGCGCAAAGACCTCTGCCATCCCCAACGAGGCCACAACCCCGTCATGCCGCTACCACCCCATTGCCAAAATCCACGCCGCATTACACACCCTCTGTCCGCCAATTGGGCGCTCTGTGCGCACACTGCGCCCTCCCCATCGCCGGACGCATATTGAGCGCAGCAGGCGAACGTTTCCACCCCGAATGCTTCGTCTGCCAGCAATGCGACACCAACCTCGAATGCGTCGCCTTCTACCCAGAGCCGGAAAAACAACGCTCCGAACGCCTCTCTCGCATCCACGCACGTCAAGCCGGTTTCGAGATCCCCGTCCCGGACGACGACCTGATGACCGAAGACGACCTCCCCCGCCTCGAAACCTCGGACGGCGACGCCAGTCTGCGCTTCTACTGCCACCTCGACTTCCACGAGCTCTTCTCCCCGCGCTGCAAGAGCTGCCGGACCCCGATCGAAGGCGAGATCATCGTGGCCTGCGGCGCGGAATGGCACGTCGGACATTTCTTCTGCGCGCAGTGCGGCGATCCCTTCGACAGCACGACGCCGTTCGTCGAGAAGGACGGGTATGCGTGGTGCGTGGGCTGTCATACGAATCGGTACAGCTCCAAGTGTCGGAAGTGTAAGAAGCCGGTGACGGAGCTGGTGATCAAGGCTTTGGGGGTGGATTGGCATGATAAGTGCTTTACTTGCATGGTGCGTTATCATCTTGCCGTGTTGTGGACTCCGTTTACTGACTGAACTCTTTCGTTAGGAGTGTAATGGCGAATTTGACGATGGCCGCTACTTTTTGCGTGGCGAATCCCGGGATCCGGTTTGTGTGAGATGTGAAGAGAAGAGGTTGAAAGCTTAGAGTAATACGACAATGATCTTTCAGGACGGGGAAACTGTACGATGGGGCTTGGGCATTGGCGGGTATTTGCAGCATGATCGAGCGATAACCCGATAGAGCCAGAACGTAGACGTGTATGTACGTACCATGATCCTGTAGATTTCTTTGCGCCGGTAGCGGTCGAATAGGGTAAAGTCAGGCCGAGCTGAGAATCGCCTGGTCGACATTGTCTACGGATGATTGTATCAAATTTATGAGAGTTGCCTTCTTCCAAATGTTGCCTTCACAGATTGTGCTGCAGTGTTGCCACGCACGGGCCACCACTCAAAGGTATCACACGCGAACTTCACAGCAGTCTCTCTGGTCCGATCTCGAAAGCGCAACTAGGCCTCGGCCAATACAGTACGCCACAAAGCGACGATGTTAGACATTGGCAAAGAGTCGGGTTCACGGCCGAAGTGCTACTTTACGGTGACCGCGCTGCCCACCTTCATCAATCACGAACAACCTTCGACGAAAAGAAAGCCGTTCTCCACCGTGTTAGAGCAGACATTCAGCCATAGGGTCTGCCTGAAACAGTGTTAACGAGTCTTGACCAGATATCGCTGACAGTCATGCTAGCTAGATGTCCTCCTACCCGAGAACGCAGCCAACAATCTCCGCCAAGCGCTCGCCAACGACAAGGGAATCCTACGATATGCTCGAGTGAACATGAAGCTCGGCGAGATCATCCAAGGCGACTTTTTCAACCAGTACATCAAAACCGGTACACCTACGAAAAACCCTCCCCCCTGTTACCACCAATAACCCCTCCTGCTAACGTAACTTCCGCAAGGCAACATCCTCATGTTATCCCAAGGCCGACCGGGCGTCGATCACGTCTTCTCGCTGTCCGACGGTATCCTGCATCTCGAAGTCGACAAATCTTCTTACGAGCGCATGGGCTTGGAAGGCAAGGCGATCCCTAGCGGAGGCCGTAAACACGTCAAAGCCAGATTCGGTAAATCGGGCAAAAACCATAAAATATACTCGTTGCTAATCACCTGTCCATAGCGATTGACATCAATCTCAGACTCCCGGCAATGGTGCACGGCAAGAAGGGTTTCGAGAGGGTCGTGCGAGCCTTCAGCAACGTTCTGAATAATTCGATCACCTGGCTCTTTCACGACTTGAAGGCACCGAATGACGGGACGGGGCCTTTATCTGCACGCCAGCCTGTCCTCCGCGCAGTCGAGCCGGAGACCTCGCGACTCGAAGATGTATTTCTTCCGATCAATTCTCGAGACGGTAATCAGGATGACCCTATGGATGCCGCCGAATTGTTGGAATGGGTAAGCCTAGCGCTCAACCAAACGCCAAGGCTCCAGGAGAAAGACACAATCGACCCATATCTCTGCCGCTACCGTAACCCGTACGCTCCAGCGGAGAGTGATGATGGCTCGTCTGCGACTGCGCAGAACCTTGTGTGTTTTCGTTGGCAAGGCTTTGCGTCCAGTGCGTTCGTCACCAGGATCTTGTTAGCTGTCATGAAGGCTGCTGGAAACGAGTGGTTCGCAATCAGCGCAGCTGGCTTTGACGGTCACGCTTATACTATCTTCAAGATGGATGAAAGAACGTTCATCTGGGAATACGTGGACTGAACGAGATAAATTTGATACGATAAGCACGCCGGGATTACGACCGCACGCCAATGGCTATCGTTTCGAGGACAGATTGCAGTGGCACCAACACCTCCTCCGTACCAACCCAGCGATCTCCAGCAATGGCCACAGCCTGCGCCAGCAAAGGGTATAGGAACTGGACGTGCGTCTGGCACGCATGAGCCGTGCCACGAGCATCTCTTCGGAGCTCGAGCTTCTTGATCTCGTCGAAGCAGAACAGCAGCTCCTCGAGCTCCGACATCGGCTGTGGTTTCCGGCCTCTCAGCGGTTGATCGACGATGTATGCTCTAATAGGTATCGCGAGTCGAAGAATCAAGAACGGCGCCGCAGCTCGCGCAAGCTTGACGCCTGCATCAGAGACATCAGCTTTCGAGGCTAGGTCGATCAACTCGCGGAAGCACACGTAGCACATCCGTTCTCTTCGAGCGAAGGGGGCATGCTTCACCCTCCCTCGCCGCTTTTTATCAATCTGCTCGAGTGGCGACATATCGGGAAGCAGCTGTTCGCGGGGTTCCAAGGCGTGGACAATCGAAGCATCGAACAGTGACCGGCAGTATGACTGGCGGACGCTATCCGGAAGGGTCGCGTCGCCGAGACGAGGTACCAGCACTTGTCGTAATTGGCCGAAGCTCTCAATGTCGCGGAGCTGATCATCGTGCACCTTGATCGCATCCTCGACGGCATCCACACCCTCCGCACTCATGACACCCGCGGCAATCGCAACGAACTCTGCCCAAAGCGAGGTGTGAGTAACTTGGTCGGACCCTACAGTCTCAGCGAAATTGAGCACGGGCTCTGCCAGTGTCAACGCGACGTCCGTCGCTCTCCGCCACAAAGACACACCCTTGCATTCGATCCGAAAGGAATACTTGGCGATGACGAGTCGTCTCAGGCTCTGCAAGCCTGAAAGCAGCGCACCGGTGTCTACGATCTCTGGGTCTTTGAGGTGCTTGTGCAGCAGCGACCCGAGCCAGTCGATCGCTTCCGCTGCAACTGCCACAAACGTCGGACCTTCGCTTCTAGAGTTCGCACCAGCTGTATCATGGTGCAGCACGCTCAACTGACTCGCAACGGCGACCAGGCGCGAGGGAATACTCGCGGAGTCGGTGCGCGTGTTCTTCAGCAAACCGAGAACCTTCGCTTGTAGCGGACTCATGGCGTTGACATCAGCGCCGTAAGAGGGACCATTGGAATACCGAACGCAGTGATATAGATTGTCTATCATCTGGCAAACTTCAGGCGTATCCATGGTGTCCTTCGTCAAGCGCTGTAACTCTGCTGCAGTCATCACGTAGGCAATGTACGCTTCCTGGTTGCTTTCCGCGGCCGCCGAACCCGATTGATCGGAAACTTCTGGTACGCTTCTCATCCAGATAGCGACAGTACGGGATACCGGAGTCGTCCACACGCTTGTGCGCCCGTCGACCTGTCTTAAGATTCGTAGTATGGCGTCGAATACTGCTGCATTCAGCGCGTGGCTGCCGGCGCCCAGATAGGCTTCCATCGCACTCAGAAAGCCCTCCCATAAGCTCGGCAATTCCGCCATCTGCTCGATGATGCGTAGATGTTGAGCCATTATCTCAGAAGTACCTGTGATGATGGTCTTTGACATCTCTTTATCCGGCTTGCCTTCCTGTCGGGACTTGATGCCGGTATTTGACTGAATGTCGGAGATCGGGATGCTAAGGACGACGCTCCGCAGCAACACATCCCACGCAGATGGCGAGAGCTCCTCGCCATGCGATTGGAAGACGCTGCATATGGTGTGAAAGGCCGCATTGCGGACTTCTTTCTGCGTATCGCGGACGACATCTCGAAGGCGTCGCAAGAGTAACACCAACTGCGCAGATCGGGACGTCTGTGCTGCTCGAGAGACCTCTTGCGCTTGGCTCTCGGTGTGTCTGATCGAAGTAGCGAAGGCGTCGAGCGCATGTGGATCAGTCTGGTGGAACAGAAAGTCCGAGACGTTCCATGCCATTGTGATAGTAGTAAGGGCAACGTTGAGATCGTCAGTCTGACTCGTGAATCGGTAGAGAAGCTCGATGAGCGACGGCACGACCGAAATAGGTAAGGCAGCGAGAAAGTCCGAGCAGATCAGTTGGGTTGCAGCGAAGGCGGTTTTGCCGACTTGATCAGACACGAGGTCATCCGTGATGTGGATCCAGTCGATGCGTGTCTCGGCAGTATCTGCTTGGTACTTCGGGGCGCTCTCGGTACGCTCAAACGCACTGCTGATGATCGCAATGATCTTGTTCCAACCTGCGATGAGGGACTCGCCACAGCGCTCTAGCATAGAACGAAGAACATCAAGGACGTGTCCCTGTATTTCCAAATCAACATTGGTGAGATCACCGTCGCCCGAGTAGATCCCGTGGACTAGTTGGAGGAGGACGGCAAGAGCGCGTCGCTGGACATTCGTGCGCAAGTCCTCCTCATCTTCCGTTACAGCGGCTACAGTCTGCGCCGCCATCTTACATAGCACTTCGGCGGCGCCGCGGCGAGCGTCCCTTGGTCGAGATGCGCTCGACGCAATGGCAACTAGCTCGTCGACGAGGAATGTCCAACCGCTGTCCTCAGGCTCGTTGGCCGTGAAGCGAGTAATGTTCAGTTCAGCCAAGGTACCTAGTTTTGGGATGACAAACTTGTAGTCCCTAGCTTGTAAGTCGGCGAAGGTGGTGATCCCTGGGAGGCCGGACGTTGTTCGCTTTAGCGGGTAGGTTGGAGGTGGTGAAGCAGAGCTTGCCTTGGGGGACGTCATACGTGCTGCACTATTGTCGCCAAGCAAGCGTGTGAAGGTTTCAAGAACAACTATGAATGCTTGATTTGGGTAGTCTGCTGTGCTTTCAAGTAATCGGGAAGCTGCGCTTTCCACGGCCGAAACCTCTGTACTGAAGGCTTGGAAAACTGCCGGCGAATCGGTGCTTTTGGCCGATGCTGTGCTTGAATGCCGCACCTGCAGTGCGGCTGTGCTCAGGATGGCGTCGGTCTGTCTCAAAGCATCTACGATGAAGGCAAAAGCCGTATCCAACGTAGGGCCGAGAGCTATCGCCAGATTCAGGAGGGCCCTCAGGCAGAGCAGGTTTCGGGTCGTCAGCATGGAGCGGACAGGCTCCATGGATCCTCGTCGGTCGCGATCAGTCGACAGCGAAGACGCCTGGCTGACAAGGCTGTCCACGCTCAGCAAGCTCATGGGGTTGGAGAAGAGGCGAGGACTGCTCGCAGTCGGCGACTGCGCCCCATCTGCGACAACTGCATTCAAGATGTGAGGAGGGACCGCCGACTTGCATAACAACGTGATCAGTGCATCACGGGCGGTACCGAGACGAAGCAATCCGGCGACCTGGGCGAAGCGCTGATAGGCCTTGATTAGATTGCGATAATACTGCTCCTCGAGCGCAGCGTTCAGGAAGGTTGAAGACGTAGCGAGTACAGCTGGCCAGCAATTGTCCACTAGACCAGCAACAGCGCGCACTTTCGCCTTCATTGGGCTGTCTTCGATCTCCGCTGGGTTCAACGGGATCGCTCGCTGACCAAAGGATTGTGATCTTGATAGAGGTTGCGGTTGCTGTTCGTTGATGACTTTCCCGTCGATGGCCGATGGTGGCTGCGGCTCGGACGGGTGAGGGCCACTGTGTCGTACTGTGAGTGGGAGCACAATTTTCGCCATACCGTCGGAAAGACTGTTGAGACACTCTAAGATCATGGTGTATACGTAGGTCTCGGGTAGCACAGGGGCGTCAGTCTTGTCTAGCTGTTCTAAGCAAGCTGTCCGTGGCACACTCCATCGAGAGCTGATGCCAGTCACCCTCGCTTCCGCAACACCAAGCGCCGAGCCAATCATGCCTGTCATGCCTCCAGTAGCTTTCAGTGTGGCTTGTTCGGAGCCCAGATCGCCGACGGGCACTGTCGACTGCTGCCCGAGGCCGATGACTGCTGGCTTCTCAGATGCGACACGTACGAAAGCAGCCAACATGTCCTGGATGATGGGTTTGCCGTTGTCCGCTTGGTCGTACAACGCATAGGCATCTATCGCAGAGCCACCACTGTTGAAGAAGTTTCGAACTACCTCCATTATCAAAGCCCGCCTCCACGGTGCAGATGCATCTGGTTCCAGGTTCTGAACGACGAGACCCAAGGCGACTTCGCACTCGTCGTGATAAGCCAGGAAATAACGCGTCAGAACCAGGTCGAGTATCCTCATGGTGCGGACAGTTGTCGAGAAAGCCAGCTTTTCAGACAGTGCTCTAGTGACGAGTGGCAGCAAGTTGGACCGGATGACAGCACTCAGCTCGAGATGAGACCTAAAGAGCCGTTCATTGCCTTGGATACAGGACCACAAGAGATCCAAGCTTGACTCTGGTGTCAAAGCCGGTAGATCGACGAATTTTGTCTTGCGATCTTCCCCAGTCAGGACCAGATCACGGAATACTCGGTACGCGTCGAACGCCGCGGGGCGCAACGCGATAGCTTGGTCGGCACCTGGTACTTCAGCCACGGTGGCAATTCCAGCAGAACGCCTGTCTTCCGTGGAAACCTTTTCGAAAACGGCAGTGACCAGTTGTTGCAATGTCGCGGCAGCCACACCGCTTACAGTCTGGACGTTTGCACTCTGAAGCGATGCGCAAACTTGCAACGCGACCGCCAGGAGTTCGCCCTTGAGGTCGTCCGCGTAATTTTGAAGGAGTGGCGGCAGTGCCTGTAGGACTTTGAGTTGCACATCGAAGCCCAGCTCGGTGCAGGCGTTGAAAGCATTGAGAGTATCGGTCAACCTAGACTTGGGCAGCCCCTTGGATACGACGAGTCTTTGCAGACAGTATACGCCAGAACCAGCGAATCTGGCATTCTGGGCTGAGCAGGCAATCAAAAACGGCTCGATGAAGGCTGGTCTTCGGCTTAGATCTCTTGTCAGTCAGCGGACCGGTCTGCACAGAGCTATCCGCTTCATCTTACCGGCTGCTAATTGCTGTTCGGAGGTATTTGCGAGACTCTTCAGCTCCTGCAGGGACTTTTCGGCAGCACCTCGTAGGTCGGCATTCTTTCGTTTGGCATCAGAGATGAGTGTGGACAGCTCGTTGATGAGAACGGTCGCATTCATGTTTGCGCCTATCGGGTAAATCTATCATAGTGGATTCGTCAATACCCAAGATACCCGCCCTGCACCCTGTTATTATACAGCTTTGCGGGCTCGAAGTAACAGCGGCATGGCAAAGTTCGCGACTGTGCTATCGCTACGAACATAGTACCTACGTAGGTAGATGTACATGTGGTGAAGTCGTAAACGTGGCCCTCCCGAACTTCGGCCGTAGCGCGTGCGCACGTGATATGAAGTCCGCGTGATATGTGTTCCGATTTCCGAAGACCACTTCGCGTCTCCTCGTCGACACGGGTAAAGAATCGTCATAATACATCGCCACTCGCGACAAGTGTAGCGCTTCGTCTACTTGAGCTTCATTCACATACGAGCCTAGATCATGCGTCGACAATCGAGAAATCCGTGGACAGCACGTGCACCAGAGTTGTCATCATCGCTTGATGCTCGGACCGCCCCTGTAAGCCCTGTTTATTACATTGACTGTACCTACATATGGTCGGACTTGGACGCTTTCCACCAAACCATCTTCACTCATGTATACCCCTAAACTGTTAGTGTTGCATGCGTATATCGTACTATCCATACATATCTGTTGTTGATACTGCATCTTGTTATTCCCTCCGCTAGACGCGCGGCCCTTTCATTTGTCAATACACTTCGGTCAAGAAAACGCAAGAGGAAGCCTGCAAGCGCTGCGCGTACCGTCGCGCTGAAGAGCAGCTGTCTTGGGCTGTGCATCACCTTGATCTCAGCATAGAGCGTCCCTTGGAGCGTTATATGGGCGATTAGACGTCGCTCAGCTCCAGCGTTGGCCGGAATCGTGGAAGGTATGCGGACCCATCTTCGGAAGAGCTATGCTGATATTTGGACCCCAGGCACCACGGAAAACGACACTGAAACCATAATACCGTCTTCGCCCCCACCCCCTCACTATGACAGCTCTGTAGCAATCCCACCGACGCCTGCGGACTCTCGTAGTCCTGCGGTCAGACGAGACGAGAGCTCCTTCAGTCCGGAAACTGCGCGTCTGCCACCACCCCGTACACCAGCCAGCCCTCGCAGCAAGTTCAAAGACACGAGCTCGGAGTACTATACTGCAGTTTGGGGGTCACCGTATCAGCTTTCGCCTTCCCTGAGCACGGCTGTGTCGGAACAACTGGCGGGTCAGGACATTATTGAATCTTCGCCTGGCGGGCCGATCTTTGGACTCGAGCATTTGGTGCCTAGTCGGCTCGGTGATTCGAGCTTGCCGAGTCTCGGCCCAGCATCTTGGGGGACACGACGTTCTGAACTAGAGGAACAGGATCTGACGCCGCGGTCTCGCACCAAACATTGGGTGCAGCTACCGCAGAGGCAGAGTTCCGAGGAGGTGCGTTGGTGGAGTGACGATTCCCGAAGCGTCTTGGCCGAAACGACGAGAGGAAAGCAAATAGCATCACCTATCTCCGTCACTAGCGCACACGAGCAATCCCGCGGAAAACACAAAGCGCGAGGATCTAACCGCACACTGGACCAGCAGTCCTTTTGGAATATTCTCCGTGGACAGCGATCAGAAGAGATGTCGAGTCTGTATGCTTCACGGTGGGCGACTACGCCACCGGTCCCTGAGCATTCCGAGGCGAGTCAAGATCAAAACAGTGGGGGCCCAGCTGGGAAGATGAGTGATGAAACGCGGCTTCGCGATGCCAAGGAGCTGGAGTCCGAGATGTATGCTTCGCGATGGGCTGCTACACCTCCTCTGTCGGAACTTGCCGATGAGGCAGAGCGATCGCAATCGTCGAACGAGACCGATCAGCAGGAATCGGTGATTCTGGACGTAGGAGCATCTGCTCCGAATGCCCTCCACCCTCAGCATGGAACTAGGGACGTAGACGCAGCTACGGTCGACAAGGCTACCTTCGATCCCGCTCTCGGCGCAGCAAAAGGCGTTGTGGCGCGTGACACTGCTGAGGAAGGTCTCGCAACAAATGTGCCTTCGCTCGATTCTTCGCGCTCAGAGCCACCACCACGACCGAGAAAGCGCGTGAGCTGGCACGGCAAGACATGCATTATATCAATACCTAACATTAACTTCGACAAGCTGGGTTTGCCACGACCCATGGGGTCTGATGAACTACAAGCACGCATGCAGCAATTCGAAGATGCAGGTTACAGCACGCAAGGCTTTGATCTTCCTCTTGGTGGAGATTCCAAACACGTCGGCAGTTCTGTGAAAAGTATCTACCCCAACGAGGTCGAGTGTCGCGTGGAGGGAAGATCACAGCGACCCAGGGTGTCTCTGCCGGATCTGAAGACATGGTCTGATTACATGAATTGGTTGACAGAGCAGAGGCTGGCTGCATTGGGTGTCAGTACTGGGCTCGATGAACCATCGCCAGCACCTATGCGAGACACGTTGCGGCATCCGTCTAATCAGTACCCGCCCTTGCCCTTCTCACCTCCACTCCCAACCACTTCGGCTGGCAGCATGGGTGGCAGACCAGGACTGGTGCGCGGACATTCTCATACCATGTCTGTTGCTTCACCAATCTCACCCGGCGGCGGACCTTTTGGGCACATGCATCGTCACTCGACTTTCGCGGGCCCTTTCGGCTTCCCACAACAGCAGCAGCTGCAACCCCTCCAGCAACGTACAGGCCAACAGATCATGCCCAGCATGCAATCGCTGTCTTCGCATCTTTCCAGTTTGTCTGGTCAAGCCCGCGTGGGATCCCCCGCGCACCTTTCAGCTCTGCGACAAGATCTTGGTCAAGTCCGGGGACCCTCTTCCCCTCTCGGGCAGCAGTCGTTCCTGCCACAGTCATCAAATGAGTACAGCAGGAGTCTGATGGAGGATCAACACAAAAGGCAGCACATCCACGCGCAGTCGGTCCAGCTCCAACCAACGCGAAGTGCATTCGTACCGTACCTACCGCAGCTAAGCAACATACAGCAAACGCATGCTCTACCGAAGCTTCCGGAAGGAGATGACGAGGAAGAGCCTTATGAAACCAAACCAGGATCAGAAGCACAATCCGATCCCAATGCTTCAACATACCTTCCGCCACACAAGAGAGCCCAGTTTGATGCCGATATTGCAGTGCCGACTCCGATAGGCCATCGCCACAACATCAGTGAAGGCCTCGAACGCGAGATCCTTGAAAGCGAGCAACGCCGCGACACGGGGAAGCGTGACTATATTGAGGTCACTGAAGAGCGTGAAGTGCATCAACCCGTTGCCAATGGCGGCTACCACTGGACAACGATGCAAGCGGAGATGTCTACGGAACGCGAGCCTCAGAAATCAGATCACCAGGTACAAGAGGACGCTCGGTCGCACAAGAAGAGCGCGTCTCGCTTTGACGTCGCGGCTCCGAGTTTCACGTTCAACCCAGGCGCATCCTTCCAGCCTGACAACATGCCCATTAACTTCGGCGCGCCGAGCTTTGACATGGACGTGCAGCACGCCAATCGGCTGGGCCACAACCGTCAAGCGTCCTCCGGTCCGTTTAATGTCGCTGCTCCTGCCTTCATGCCAGCGAACGCACCGGCCATGCCCAAGTCCGATTTCAGTTTTTCGGCCCAAGGTCCGTCATTTGACCGAGACGGCTCCAGGATGTTCAAGGCGCACAACCACACGGTTGTGGACGACCTGCCGAGCATCTTTCGCAAGGTCGACATTTATGACATCGTGAAGCCTGTCAAGAAGTCCAAGGCGATTGCGATCGTTCGTCCGGACGAGGCTCTGCGGGAGTCTTCGGGGTCCGGGACGGAGTGCGAAGATGACGAAGGGCGGATTACGCAAGGCGACGATCGACTGAAGAGGCAACGCTTTGGTGGCGACGATGGTGACGAAGTACCTCGGTTTGCCGAAGTCACGCCTATGCCTGCGGACCTCGCCCCTGCGTCAGCCCCTTCGCCTGATAGAGCTATACACGCCGAAGTAGCCTTTGACAGTTCGGAGATCGAGAAAGACAAGGCCATTGCTGCAATTGCCGACAAAGTTGCAGGCAATATGGAAGCTGAACCCGAGGTCGCACTTGCTCATGGTCAGCAAGCTGTGGAAGCACCGGGTGCGTCACATGGTTACAAACCATCGACGTCGCTTTCGGCGCTTGCCGGATCTTTCGAAACGGCTCCCAAATACTTCCACGATCAGATACCTGCGGAAGGACATGAGCACTTTGCATCCGTTGGTGAGCTCGAAGACGGCGAGATCCAAGAGGATGAGCAGCAGACCCTTTCGCCTGCCGGTGCTCTGACGGAGCAAAGTCTCGCATCTGCTATGTTTGGTGCTCAGTTACAAAATCCGCAATCGGCATCCGAGCGAATCCAAAGCGTTCCCTACCCTGAACCGTCCTTTGACGAGCTTGATGCCATTATGCGCCAACTGAACGAAACAGAAGATTTGCCACCAGCTGCTGAAGAGCGTGCCGTTTCTTCGCTATCGCAATTGGATGATCATACGGCGCCTGGTATTGCCGAACAGTCCCGTGGTGATGCGCCAAGCCCGAATCCTGCGCGGCGACAAGCTCAACACGATCTACTTGCAGACTCCGCTTTCGCTCCTGTCAACGGCACCGATGGCTTCGAGCGGGCTGCGGAGGGGTGGGCTCATGTACACCGTCTTAACAAGGCCGAAGATGTGCCTGCAAGTGACTGGTCCGACATACTATCCCCAAACGACCAAGAGAAGCTATACGAACGTACTCGCTTCTTTGACACACGTATCGATAACGTGATAGATAAAGTCGTCGAGCAAAGATTGCTACCCATCGAGGACAGCCTACGTAGTATTCGGAGCATGGTCAACAAGCGCAGTCGGTCGGCGACCGACCATGCTCCCCCCAAGCGCAGCTCTTCTGCCGTCGAGAGCGACGCCGACGACGAGGATGACCTCGCCGATGCACAACGCCATCGCCCGATCTCACGTGGCCGTGACAAACGAGTCGATCAGATCAAGGCCGCCTTGGCGGAAGCTTTGCGCGAACAGAGCCCGCGACGTTCACAGCCGTCGTACGATCCTGCCGAGTTTCACTCGGCACTTGCGGATCTGAAAGTCTCGTTCGCTCGAGCTGCGTCTGCTAGTTTGAAGCTTGATGATATCCGTGCCGTTGTGGAAGATGTTCTTCACAGACAGAGCCAGGCCATCGTTGGTATTCCTTCCAATGAAAGCAGAGAAGCCTACAGACGTGAAGTGTCCGAGCTGGAAGGCCGTCTCGATCAGACACTCGCAGGCGCGCTGGAGGAAGCGAACTATCGGCGCGCTGTCGAAGAGCGGGAAGCCGAGGCGAAAAGGATGCTTCGTATCGCCGAAGATCAGCTGCAGCTCCTCCGTGACCGTAAGCGCGACGAGTCCACGCGTAGCACTGCCCTGGAGAACGAACATCGCAAGCTCCTCGATCGCACGAAAAGTGCTGAGAGCGCTCGAGATGAGGCAGAGGACAAGGCCAAGAGCCTCGAAGCTGAGAACGAGGCAATGCAAGCCACCTTGGAGGAATACCGCCTCTCCAGCAGTAAATGGCGACAGGATCTCGACGACGGAAAGCGGGAACGAGAAGAGCTCGAGGACACCATCGCCACCATGGAAGCTCAGGCTGCGGAGAACCAAGAGTCTAGTACCAGCATGAAGCGCAGGCTCGAGAAGCTGCACGCTGATATGGCGACCGCTGCTGGGCAGCTCATGAGTGAGAAGTCTTCTTGGAAGGCATCAGAAGACCACTACCGAGCAAGGTGTGAGGTCCTTGAGGTGCGGAACGCTGCATACATCAGAGAACGGGAGCAGCTTCAAGACGAAGTTCGTTCACTCCGCATGGCGAACAACGATGCATCCGCAATCACGGTGGCTCTTGACCACCTACAAGCATCAAACGCATCGCTGGAAGCTGTTGTGCACAAGCTACAAAGTGAGTTGGCGGAACAACAGTCGCTTGCCGCTCGCTTTGAACGCGAGTTCCACGACGCCAAAGAAGCTGGTCGTGCCGAGGTGCACCGAACCCGCATGTCAATGGAGATCGACGTTGCCGCTGCCAACCACCAGGTCAACACTGTCCGTGCTGGGTTGGAAAGCGAGCTCAGCAAAGTCCGCCTGGAGCTCGAGAATGTCAGAATGGAGGCAGAGACTGCCAAGGCTCGTCATGACCATATGCTTGAGGAAGAAGAAAACACGAGACGTGAAGCATTGCGCAAGGTCAATCAAGCCAGTAGCATTGCCCTAGACGAGGCACGTCAGAGGCACGAGACGACCGTGCAGGACCTACGTGTGCATCATACCCGCAGTCTGAACCACGCGTCGGAAGACAAGCAACGTTCTGAATACATTTCCAACGAACGACTTGCGCTTGCTGATGCCAAGTTGCAGCACTTCCAGGAACGAGTGCAGTATCTTGAGGAGAGGCTCGAGGTCGCAAATGCCGCTGCACATGCTGCAGCGCTCAACGCACAACCCAGAGCGACTCCCATCGATCATGGCCCAAAGCCTTTGCCGGAGAAGATATCTCCACAAGCCTTGCGTGAATCTATCTTGGTCCTTCAGGAGCAGCTGCAAGATCGTGAAGCGCGCATCGACCGCTTGCAGAACCAAGTCGATAAAGAGGGCTCCGCAACGCTGAAGGAGCGCGATACCGAAATCACCTGGCTACGTGAATTGTTGGCAGTCCGCAATGAGGATCTCACAGACTTGGTCGGTACTTTGTCGCAACCCACGTTCGACCGCGATGCAGTACGCGACATCGCCATCCGTATCCGAGCGAACCTGCAGATGCAGCAGCAAGAACGGGAACGCTTTGCACAACCACCACAGTTCCTGGCAGGCCAGGCTCTAGCCAGCTTGTCAAGCTTCGCCACGCCGAAAGCCGCTCAGCTGACCTCTGCGTTCAACAAATGGCGCAGCACCATGGAAAACTCCTCGCTCAAGAACGCGCAACGGGGTAATGCTGTGCCAAGGTCGTCTACTCCGTCTAAAGAACCGACGTCTGTATCACCTCTTAACTACGCGGCGGGCCTCATGACACCTCCGGCCAGCAACTTAAGGACCACCCCGACGCTAGCCAGGATGACTTCACTGCCGCCTGCACGCCTGCAGTCTCGCAATGCCGTCCGACCTACATCCGCGCCGCTCGCCGAAGCACCCCAAATCACAAGCGAGCTCGAGCCTACCTCTTTCGACGGACCCACTACGCCTCTCTTCCGCGAGCAGAGCTATGACCAAGACGCCGAAGACAACAAGATCGACCTCCCAAGCTTCGAAGACGACAACCTAGACGTCACCGATTCCGAGCCGCCGGCTTTCCGCAGCCTGGAGTCCGAGCTGGAACTCTCCTCCTCACCGATGCCCGAAACTGCATTGTGATGCCGATCCCACAAAGAACGAATGGACATTTAGTGCGTACGGGCCTGTATATTTCCTATGTGAATGATGCTTCGAAATCTATATTTACCATCTAGAGCGTGGATTTTCGCCGCTCGCCAATCGCTTTGACTTGCATTTCTCTGGCGCACGATACCCATTTGCGAACAGACTGACCTTTTTTGGATACTTTTGACAGTTTGGTTTACATAGTGTAGTGTAGTATATACTAAGCTATACATCTCATCGAGCTTGAAAGGGGTCTTCAGTACGGCTCGTCAGTCTCTATCGTCTGGCTGTTGCCATCCATTAGCCAGGCACTCTCACCCACTCTCACTCATGACTAACATGTGATCTCATCCTGCCTGCTCTCATTGCAACAGCAGCTTCGCTGGTTGTTTGTACCATGCTCCCATAGCCGGTGAGCCCGGCAGTCCATGTAAAACATACCGTGGTCCGAGAGTTTCCCTTCTCATAGTACAAAGACGCGGTGATTTAATGCGAGGTTGACCAGACTTTTGAACGATGGTATCGAAGACCACGGCCCTAAAGGGTTACTACGTAGGGGTAAGCGTGATGGCGTGTAAGACAGCATAGCCTTCGCTGAAAGGTCAGTCGGATAAATTCAGTTGCGAACAAGCTCGGCGGTGAGAAGGGTCACTTGCAATTCCCATACTCTTCTCCGCCGACAACGTCGAGCCGTTGAAGAAACCCATGACTTGGAAAAGGCACTATCTCGCCAATCACGTCTAGCAGACAACCTGCGCTGGCATGTGTCGACGAGGCCATACCGTCGTCCTTGGCTCAGCGCCAGTATACGGGTGGCTTTTTCCATGACAACCATGAAGGACAGGGTGGAGGTACCAGTCATGCAAAGTAGATCTCCCGAAAGCTGCTCAACATGCAACGTCGGTGTTGGGAGCGATGCATGGTTTGAACGGCTTACAAGCGAAGCCTCTCCCAGTGTCGAAAGACACGTAGCTGAAACCCCTTGCACTCTCGGCGTTCGCACTCCGTGACGGCAATCGCGCCTGACAATGAGGTAAGGTTATCGCACAGCGTTCGCGAAGGGCTGGGAACTTTCAGAATAGTCCGTCGGTAGAGATGAAGAATCCCACAAGGTCTGAGGATCCGCTTCATAGCTGCACACCAGCACATTGTTCGTTGTGCAGGTACACACTTTGTTGATATAGGTGGCAACAAAGTTAGGTTTGCAATCAGCCTTGGCCGCGCAAGCAGAGTCTCCTCTGAGCGGACTGGGCTGAAGGTTTCGTGGCCTCTTCTTCCCCAGGATTCGACGCTATGGACGTTGGCGGCTGTGCAGATGCGATAGCCATTCGAATTTGTTGCGTAAGAAGCGGTGTTTCAACGGACTGGGATGGGCCGCTGCAGGGGCCTACACATGGAGGTCCCGCGAGGACTTGACTCTCGCTCAGTGATCGTTGAGTCTCTTGCAGTCTCGACTGCAGCAGTTCTTGCTTTTGTCACACTAACGACCCTTTTGGTAGGGAGTCGTCTGGATCATCTTCGCTGGCCTTCTTCGATCGCTTAGCCGTTCCATCCTCGTCCGTGAGCCCATCGCCGCTGCAGCGCCTGCGTTTCACGCGTTCTCCATCTTCTCTACCTTCTTGTTGCAAAGTGCAGCCGGTCAATGCTTTCTGTACAAATAGCGCACCGCTGGTACCGGTTCCTTCACTCTGTCTCTCAGACTGCCGGCTTTGGCCATTGTCTTGGGGTTTAGTGACTTCCAGCCGCTTTCCTTTGTCGATATCGTCGTTTGCGGGTGACTTCATATCCCGCTCGATCGCAGGGATCTGCTGCTCTATCCAGCGCAGTAAATGACCCCAGCGTTCTACGTTGGCTTGTGCACGGCAATAGCTCGCCGTCAATCGAAGAAAATTGCGGAATAGTCTGTTGCGTCTCTGGGTTGACTCGAAAGTCAACTTGGCCATGTCCAGTACGGATTGCGCTGCCAGCAGCCGCGTCCGATGAGTTTGCTGTAGATTTGGAGAGCCTCGCAAGTGACTAGGGACCTTCTCAGCCTGCCGTAGAGCGGTGGTCGCAGATTGTACGGCTCTCTTTGCGCTTTCTTCCTCATCTATGGCCGCAGACTGGTCGATAGTCTCGTGAAAGTTCTCTGGCGTCGCGCCAGGCTCTAAGACACTTGATTTGACCAACTTGTCCCATATCCGGTCACGCCGTTGCTGAATAGCTTCGACGTCGTATGCTTCTGGATCGTAGTAAGAATATTCAAAACCAAGGTATTCGAGCCAGGTCGTAAGTCTGTCCTGCTGTGAAAGATCGATCTGTAAAAGGCATGACCGTGTGAAACCATACCGAGCAAACCGTTCTTTCATCGTGTCGGCGTAATTAGAAAAGCCCCACTGCCCTTCCAGTGGACCTTCCTGAGGAGCCCAGCGGGAGACGTAGGCTTCCCATGTGTCGTAATCTCCAGCCCAGATCAAGGTCGTCTCGTCTTTGACATTTCTTTCTCTGATCATGTGCTGGACTTTGCGGAAACGGTTCCATCTCCTCAGTTGCCCTTTGCAGAAAGCTGTCCTCCGGTCTTTGCCGAGATCTTGTATCCTATAGAACAATATGATATCGTGATAAGCAGGATCATCAAGGTAATGTTCGGGGTTCCTAATGAAACTTTCGAGCATGTCATCAGGACATGGCACACGACAACCTGCCCTTACCAACCCAGCATGTGCCGCGAGCTCTTCCTGCAGGACCTTGAGTGTGGATTCCTCTTTGGTCGGCGGGGGGGGCGTCGAATAACCGGGGGCATATTGATCGGAGAATGTTTGGACCGGGTCAGCCAGCGCCTCCAGGCGCATAACGACCTGGTCCAGATCGACGCCCTTTGAACGGAGCGCTTCGCATGGGCGTTGGGCTTTCGCTCTAGCGACAGATGTGAGATGAACCACAGATCACACCGTTACGCCAGATTCCCTGCTCACCTCAGTCTCTGAATGAAACCCGACGATATATTCTCCGGATCGCACACGGTCACCATCCTACAAGCGGGGTCAGCCAAACATAGCAGAGCGTGATGTCGTCGCTTCGAGAAACTTGCCGCCCGTTCTCCCTCAAATATCGATCAAGCGCTTCGTCGGAATACAGCTCGATCTCGTGAGCGAATGGCTTCGACGCCATTTCTGTCTACATCACCGTCGCCGTCGCCGTCACCTGTTGAGCCATAGTCCCTCCGATACTGAGTGATGATCAGAGTGAAGTGTGAGTGAAGTAGAGGATGGAGGATGGAGGATGGAGGAAAGAGTATGGAGAAGTGGGGAATCACGTGAGCGCCTGTCTCATCGCGATGAGCCGTGGACCACGCATGCATACTGTATATCTAGTGACATGCGGCACATGCCCCTCGCTGGGGCTCAAACTACGCGGATCTTACATGGTAACCTCGCTTAGATGAAACACTGTGATGAGCGCCGGCGCGACAGTCACGTCTCGTTGCGATGAGCGTCGCTCGATTGGACATAGGAAGCCAGAATGAACGACATTTTCATATATCTATGCATAAAAGGCTGTTATGAGGCACAGTACGCTATCCGCTCGTACACAACGCCAGCAATGATAGGGGCGGTCCTGCTCTGCCCTTTACCACCACGAAACCCCGCCCTTCTATCCTTCTTTTCGACGAATCCTCTGCTAGGTTTGTTCTGAGGGCACTTCAACCATGACAGATCTGATCGCACGCATCCTCCCCTCTTATGTGAATGGTGTGGGCCGCGCAGTTCGGGTTACCCTAGACAATCGCTATGCGCGAGCCACCCGAACGTGGCAGCCGGGAGTTGACGGTATCGTCAAAAGAAGAGCAGGGCACAGATGTGCAGGAGCACCTCAGCGGTCCGGCATTGCGATTGACCTTCGATTGTGATATACGATCACCGGATGTGCTCTTCGACTTTATGGCGAGACCGTGCGTTCCGCGTCTCGACCGACTCTTCTGATCAGGCTGAGCTGAAGGTCTCGTCGTGGCCTTCTTCCGAGTACTCGACGAGAAGGGCATTGGCGATTGTGCAGACGCGGTAGCGTTCCTACTGTGTCGCGCGATTCTGGTGCTTCAATGGAGCGAGCCAGGTCGCTAGGGAGGTCGTACCAGGAGGCCCTGCCAGACCTTGACTCTCACTCTATGATCGCTAAGCCTTCTCCGATCGCCTAGATGGTCGATCCTCATCTCTTATCGGCTTTGAGGATGATAGGCCATGTCCCTGTCGTTCTTATACTGGGTAATGTGACGACAGCAGATACCATTGTACACTGTACCATAATTCATTACGACATTGCTGCCCGGAATTCCATGACGGCCAGGAGGACCAGGAGGACCCGTATTTCCTTGAGGTCCTCTATCTCCTTGAGGACCCATATCCCCTTGAGGTCCTTGAGGTCCCTGCAGGCCAGGAGGGCCAGGAGGCCCGGGAGGACCCATGTCTCCTTGACGTCCTTGAAGACCTAGTTGACCAGGAGTACCAGAACCGGAAGATAACGAACATATCTTCATCCCAAAACATGTCCAAGCGAAAGAAATCCAAGGTCTCTCTTGCTGCAAGATTCCGAGATTGTGGTTCTCTTGCGTTGGCGCAGGCGGAGTCGCATAAGCTGGGGGATTTTCACCGGGGCCCATTTCGATAGGACCGGACAGCGCCTGGGGGCGAGCCGGAGCGAGTTGTTTGCGATCAACAGCTTCTGCGTGAAGCGCTTTTTCGTGAGGGCGTTGCATTCTGGCTTTACCAGTAATCGTGAGTCGATGAGCAGACTATATGATTGCAATGGGTGCCCTTCTCGCCCGAACCGCTGAACGAAAGCCAACGATGGGTTCGCCAGAATGCGCACGTCTCTGGAAGTGTAGACAGCACGACAACAGCATTGCGAAATGTCCTCGCTCCAACGGACTTGCCGCCTGTTCAGTCCAAGTATTTAGCAAGCGCGTCGGGGAAGCCTCGATATTTCGTGAGGGAATGTTTCCAATGCTGGTGATCTCGTCTGCGTCGCTGTCGCCTTTTTCGAATATCAACTGATGCATGTTGCAGAGCGGAGGGTGGATTGTAGAAGGGAACACTGAAAGCTGGAGGAGGTTAAAGCAAAGCGTGGAATGCGACATCACGTGAGCGCGCGATCGCATGGACCAGAATGATGACTAATCAAACCTGGAGGAACCGTTGAACGTCATCAATCTCGCCAATTGCTCAAACGAGAGGCAAACCACATCAGCAAATGATGCATTTGCCGAGATGACCTGCATGCAGCATGAGCGGAGTGGTAATGCCAACTGCAGGTGGGGAGCAGAAGAGGACGGCGTCATCGGGTACGTTTCTCATCGCCGACCGCCAACATTCATAGGATTACCACTGATAGACCATGGTAACAGCTTTCCACATCGCAGCCGGCCTGGGATCGGGAGCGGCCAGCGCACTCATCCTGCAACCCGCCGACCTCCTCAAAACGCGGGTCCAGCAGTCCCACGCCTCCAGCCTGACGCTCGCCTTCCGCAGCATCCTTGATGGACCGCACCCGGTGCGCTCGCTATGGCGCGGCGTCACGCCGTCCGTCATCCGCACGGGTTTCGGCTCGGCGCTGTACTTCGGCATGCTCAACCAGATGAGACAGTACGCTGCCCGACTACCCGCCGTCCCGATCGTAGCCGGCGAATTGAAACCCGCCGCCACTACCACTACGGGCTCCTCATCTTCCGCCCTTCCCAAGCTGGGCAACGTGGCGAACCTCACGACGGGAGCCCTGGCGCGAGTCGCCGCAGGCTTCGTCGTCAATCCCATCACCGTACTGAAAGTCCGCTACGAGTCCACCCACTACTCCTACACCTCCATGGCCGGCGCCGCCAAGGACATTCTCGCCAAGGAAGGCCTGCGCGGCTTCTTCGCCGGCTTCGGCGCCACGGCCGTGCGCGACGCACCCTATGCCGGGCTGTACGTCGTCGTGTACGAGCAGGCGAAAGTCCAGCTTGGCGCGTTCGCTCCAACCGCTGTGGAATCCCACACGGCGTCGACGTCGACCTCTGCGACGGTGAATTTCATGTCTGGGGTCGTGGCGGCCGTTTCCGCCACGACGCTCACGAACCCATTTGACGCGATCAAGACGCGGCTGCAGATCGCGCCGGGCAGGTACGGCAATATGATCAGAGCGGCGACTCTGATGCTACGGGAGGAAGGCGTGAAGAGTATGTTCAGCGGGCTCAGCATGCGCATAGGACGCAAAGCGCTCAGTAGTGCCTTTACGTGGACCGTGTACGAGGAGCTTGTTAGAAGGGCTGAGAGGGCTCTGGTATGACAGAGGCGGAGGCGAAGTGTATTGGTTGTAATTACCTTCCTTCTCGCACTCAGCTCGGATCCTCTTGATCGCCATCAAACTGATGGCTGCCATTGACATTACCTACTTCGCAGAATTGTTAAACACATATCCTCTTCGATTGTTCATCTCCATGACGCGACTCCGACTACGCTCGTCTTCACTATGTAAGTCCGGAGACGCCGTCAGAGCCCCTGTGAAAAGGATCCATCATCCCCATCGTCACAATAGATGAATGCGCGTGCACTTGAGACGCTCAAGTTCGGATCGCTCCTTGTCTGGATCATTACAGGCCGCATCCATCCGCGCATATAAACATGCATCCTGATGTGCCCTCCCAGAGCATACAGGACTGTTCGGGGAACAAAACATATGTCCGTTTTGCCTCCAACCGTCACAGCTGTAGCCGTGGCAAACTGTACATGCTGCGAGCGAGCGTACCAGCCTCGATCGGGTCCAGCTTGTCCAAATAAGGTGAGCGGACTAGCATCGCCTTCTGATCTACGCTGCCGCATTCTTCGGCGTTGGATGTAGAGCGAGATTGTGACGATTTTGATCGAGTCCAGCTGAGCGTGGTCGAATAGTGGGAGGAGCACGTGTGTCCGGGCATGTTGTCGGACCAGTGTGCAGTGCGACTTGCGCTTCAGCGTTTGGCCGCCTGCGTGTTTGGACAGGAAGCCGTCAGCAACAAAGTAACCTTTCGAAACATGTCGAGGGCTTCTAAGCAAAGGCAAACGCACGTAGCGAGGACCGAGTTCCGCACTGCACTTAGCAGCTCTGCGTATCGTCATTCGAACCAAGAAAAGGGTACAGCCTATTCTGTGTGCTCGGCCTCACGTCGTATCCGTACTCATCCTGTACTCTCCCGGACTCGACCGCGGCTTCTTCGTGCTGAAGAGCGACAGGAGATTACACCGGCTGCCGGACTCGAAGCGATAATTAAGAGCTTGCAAAATCACCGGTAGCTCATCGGGCAAATCATCGAAGTGGTCGAGGAGGAGTTGCGAGACCGCATCACCCGCGTCCGAGTCGAGGCCAGATGGACTCCGGGAGCTAGATGGAGGCCAGAGACTCCGCATCAGGTAGACGGCGGCGGACCGCTTTCCGACTGTCACGCCGCGGGACGTGAGTCTGCGGCCGACGACGACGAGGAAGATCAAGGGCACCAGGGTCTCCTGGGGCATCTTCTTGAGCGCTCTGGCCAGGTGCTGCCAGGCCTTTTGCCGCTTTTTCGCGTCACCTTCGGCTTCGGCGATTTTTTGGTACAGGCCGGATGCCGTCTTGGCCGAGACGACGGCAAGCTCGCTGGACGCGAGGCTGGTTTTGAGCGCGAAGAGGGTCGTTTCCAGAGTATGAGCATGGAGTGCATACATGACTTTGGCCGGCGAGCCCGCGCTGTTCAGCGAATCGCAGAGGTCGTTCGCACGGTCCAATACGTCCTCGTTCTCGGTGAATGTCGCCCTTGACGGAGAGCTCGAGGAGCTGGACGCGAGGAGGAGACTGCTTCCGCACATGGCCATGGCGGCCGGGACGTTGGCCGTGAAAGAGGCGCGCCAGTAACCCTGATACTTGCGAGCGGTCATTTCGATTTCGGCTTTGGGGCTGGCGTTCTTTTTGCCTTCTGCTGGAGGACGCGTGGCGAGAGACGACGCACGCGATTCGGGCCGGACACGGAGTGGCAACGCTGTGTGGTGAGCGGTGGGTAGCTTCGTTGCAACCGAAGCTTCGATTGCAGCCCTGCCATCGGTCTCGCCGTTCCCGAGCGAATTGCCCCGAGATTCCAGCGAAGTATCGAGGTAACGCTTGCCCGCCGAAACATCTGTAGCAGTCATTGGCAGACTATACGTATGGATCTCACTCGGGGCAGTATGGCTCCGCCAGGATGAGGTCGACGCCGTCGTCACCGTACAAGCCGAAGCGAACGAAACGGTGGTATCTGACGAGGCGGGCCGGTCGGAAAGTCGTGCCGAGTCATCCGAGCGACGATTCTTGGACCACCACGTACCCCTCAACCCGTCTCGCTGCTTGGCCGCTCGCACGCTTGTGAGATCTCGACCTGGCATGACGGGCGACGGTGGCTGTGACATGATGCTCGCTGCCCCCGAGGCGATGGATGCGGTCTCACTGCGTGATGCCACCACCGACTTACTGATGCAAACGGCCAAGTCCGGGTCGTCGGAAAGTATGCAGTTCTTCAGCCGCTCGATTTCACGTTGCAAGGGTTCCACCGACGGACTGTATTTCGAAAGGGGTTGACTGGGCGCAATCAGCGCACGTAGAAGCGGTAGTCAATCGACATAGGACTTACTGCTCGAGTGACTTCAGAATGAATGCCAGAGAGACGTTGTAGAGCTGCAGCCTCTCGAGCACCACTGTGAGGCGCCTCCCACACTGCGTCCAATCCGGCCCACTGTTGGCTCGAGAGTCTGCAGCCTGCACGGTAGATAAGTCGCTCTCCAGCTCCGAGAAACGCCTCAAGCAGCCGGTCAGCACGGTATTGAGCTGCTCAAGGGAGATGGCCTCGCATATCGCAATCTTGTCCGATTCTAGAAAACCTCTCAGGCGTAGAAGGGAGGCTTCGGTGGTGGAGACTTTCTGCAGCACGCTCTGCGCGAGTCTGTCCGCATGCGTGTTGCTTGGGATCAAGAGTCTTGTTCTCCGCCGAACGCTCTCCGCTGATCTCAGTAGGCTGACGATGGTGCTTGGGACAGAGGCAAGATCCATACGGACAGGCAACGACCAGAGTGGTGTCAGCGTTCAATGTACCAGTGTACAGGGAGGTGGAGGAGGAGATACGATAGGGCAGACTCATATACTAGGGCCGGACCTCGTCGTGTTGGCAGCTCATCACAAGCTTCCACCGTCCGAGTCTGCAGGTGCACGGGGGGATCGTTGCGCTAGTATAGCAGTAGTGCCGGTAGGTACTAGGTAGGAGGTGGTGGATAGTCCATCCCGCAAAAGGTGCCAGCATGTTCTCGGTCAGACTCAGGTATAATAATAATACAAGGCGGGAGAAGGCGTGGCGTCTGCCTTTCTGGCCGTGGAGCCGCTTGCTGCGGGCATGCGGCATGTTCCAGTCGCTGCATTGGGCAGGGTTGAGAGTCAGGACACTCCTCTCGTCAAGCAGGAGAAACGCCACAGCAGCAGGACTATGCTTCGACTACATATGCTTGTCACTGACTAGCACTGCATGCCGTTCGAGATTTCTCCCAAGGTTTCAAAGGGTGCCGTTGGCAAACGGTGCCTCGAAGCCCGCAGCGGCGCATAGGTTCACGAGCTCGAGCCCTCCGGAAAAGGGATTCCTCCCGTCGTCTTTTCTGGTCTGCTCCCCACCTCAGCGCATGGCGAATCACGCCATCTCCCACGACAATCGCAGGAGTAAGCTCGATGGGCCGGATCGATTGTTTGGCCGCGCAATTCTTCCGGCATGACATTGTGCGAGTAAAACGCAGTCTCAACCAAAAAGTAAGGGCTCAGGTCGTGTCCTGTCGCCAAGCCGGGTTCAACCCGGGCCATGCAAATCTGCGCGTTGACGCCCATCTTCCGAAATACATACAGTACCTAGTACCTACCTAGCTTAGCGAAAACATGAAATTATCACCAGCAAGATCCAGCATCTCTAGAGAAAGTACAGGATTCCACCCCCGTTCTCATATATCACACGGTATGGCGAAGAAACGTAAAGCGTCGTCCCGCGGCGCACAGGAGACGACTCAGAGCCCTAATCTAGACGTGGGCGAGTCGAGGAAACGCATCCGTGACTACGAGGATGTCGCCGACAGCGACGATGACTTCCACATCAATCGCGACCGAGTGTTGTTGGGCGAGGAGGAGCCGGATGCGAAGCGTCGGAGGAAAGTAATGGAGCAGGAAGAGTTTTTGCAAGCTTCGGACGAGGAAGTGTTGGATCACTCGGAGCCTGAGGAGGAGGAAGAAGAGGATGAAGAAGGAGTGGACGTTGCGGTGTCGCGAGGGGCGGATGGAATCTCCGGGTCGGAGGGTTCTGCGGTTGGAGATGATGAGGAGGAGGAGGAGGTTGCGGGTTGGGGAACCTCCAAGGCCGATTTGTACGGCGCCAATGACATCGAGACGGAAGAGCAGGCGTTGGAGGAGGAAGCCGAGGCGCTTCGTTTACAGAAGAAACAACTGCAGGCGATGAATGCGGCGGACTACGATTTCGACGAGGCGGAATGGCAGGACAGTGGCAAGATGGGTCAGGAGGACGACGACCAGCGCGTCACCGAAGTGTTGCCACAGTTACAGCTACAGGTCTCGGACGACATGAAGCCGGCGGAAAAGCTGAAACTTCTCAAGACACGGTACCCGGAATTCGAGCCACTGAGTCGAGAACTGCTGCAACTACAAGAGACGTACCCCTCATTACAGAAAGACGCTCATGACGCGGAAAAATCCAGTGGGCGTGGAAGGGTGCCGAATGCGGTTATTAAATTGAGGGCTGCATCGGCCTATCTGGGCTGCTTAGTGTTGTACTTCTCACTTTTGACGTCGCCTGCATCCAATGGAGCAACCGGCGCCTTGCCCATGCCTGCGACGCGATTGCGCGATCATCCTGTCATGGACAGCTTGCTATCCTGCGGACATACGTGGTTAGTTGTCAAGGATCTTCCTGTTGAAACGCCGCTCTCGGCGACCGCTTCCCAGCCCACGGCTACAGAATCCTTGGTAGCTGAACGTGACGAGATCGACGGTGAAGCGCTAGCGCATCGCACGGAGAATACTAAACCCAGACAACGGAAGAGCCGAGCACAGAAGCATGCTGAAACGGCGCAGAAAGCCGCCGACGCTCGCAGAGAGGAACGTCTGAAGCGTGCGGAGGCGGACATGGCGGATCTAGACGATCTCATCGCCATTGACAGGTCCTCGAAGCCGAAGCGAAGAGTACACGCCAACGCAGACGGGGCGGACTCCGACGTGGGAGAAGAAGCACCCTTGACGACACGGGAAGCGGCTGAAAAAGCGCAACGCAAAAAGAGTCTCCGCTTCTACACCTCTCAAATCGCCCAAAAGGCCTCCAAGCGCGGTTCCGCCGGCCGCAACGCCGGCGGCGACGACGACGTCCCTCATCGCGAGCGGCTGCGCGACCGCCAGACCCGTCTCAACGCCGAGGCCGAAAAACGCGGCAGACGGGACCTGGACGCGGACGCCGGCGCCGACTTAGGCGGCGAAAGCGACGAAGACGACTCCCGCCAAGCAGCAGCCCTCCGCCACGAAGACGACGATTACTACTCCCTCGTCGCCGCCCGCACGGCAGCGAAAAAATCCGACAAAGCCGCTCTCGCCGAAGCGCAGCGGCAAGCGGCCTCGCAAGGCGGACAAGTCGTGCGACAAGAGGCGACGGTGGGACCGGACGGGAAGCGCAAGATCACTTACGCCATTGAGAAGAATAAGGGTCTCACGCCGTATCGCAAGAAGGACGTGCGGAACCCGCGGGTGAAGAAGCGGAAGAAGTACGAGGAGAAGAAGAAGAAGCTGGGGTCGATGAAGGCGGTGTATAAGGGCGGGGAGGGCCGCGGTGGGTATGGG
>Ga0268244_10000108_pt1 | contig 34121 bp, 31 predicted proteins | sample AgamicMgSfe_FD_200258 | JGI IMG/M metagenome (GOLD analysis project Ga0268244, IMG submission 200258) | Agave microbial communities from Guanajuato, Mexico - Mg.Sf.e (v2) (version 2) | ecosystem: Host-associated > Plants > Phyllosphere > Phylloplane/Leaf | place: Guanajuato, Mexico | collected... | reverse complement strand
CACGGAGCTCGTGTCCGCCTTTTGCCTGACGTCCGGCGGCCTGATGTTCATGCTCAGCGCCTTCGACACCGTCTGGGCCGTCGAGTCCAACGGCCTCGACGCCATGACCGTCTTCACCGTCGTCATGGGTTTGACCGGCGTCATCCTTGCGTGGGAGATTGTCCTCTTCTGCATCAAGGGTTGGGCGGTCCGGAGGGAGGCTGGCGGGAAGTCGGGATCTTAAGGTTATTGGCCCAGCCCATACTTATCACAACATCTCTACTCCTGACTTTTGACGATCTGTCTACGCCCAACCTTCCTTCGTGCTCTTCTGGGTTTCCGGTTTCATGTTCCTTCAGCGTATAGCATCCTGTTTCTTTCCCGCACTTATACCCCCGTTTTTATGTGTATTCAGAGATAGATGCGTGTATAATGTCTTAATTATACTTACTCCAAACCTCATGTCCACGTTGCCTGATATTTGTGTGCCCTTGTTCAGGAAGGTCTTGGTCGTTTGAAACCCCCATCACACCCGGCTGACCATCTCTGTTCCCTGTGAGCACAATGTAAATCAAGGCCTTACCAGCCGCCCTACACGCTCGCGGTGGATCTTGCTCGAGACTGAACGCTTTTCTGTGATTTGAAAACTGCCTTCGTACCTGTATCTCTTGATAATAGTAGCGTACGTAATGAATATCATGCATAGAAGATGTTGCTCCTCATGAACTCTTTTCCAGCACGACCTTCGTTACCTCAAGACTCATTTTCGTCCGCACCCGAGTGTGTATGCATACGTCCCAGCCATGAGCCATTTCCTCCATGTACGTTGGTCCCCAAGTTACCCCATCAAGCCATCGTAATGTTCGCTACACAATGATAACCAAACGCCATATCAATCACACCCTATCCCCCTCCATCGACACTTCGCTCTGCCTACTCTCACTCCCAGCCACACTGCTTTCGGCCAAGCTCCCTCGCCGGATCTTCTCCCTCTCCAGCCGCAGCTTCAACTCCTCGTTCTGCAGCCCGGCCTCCTCCAACCGCTGCCGCGCGCCCCGCCGATCCAGCAGCCGCGCCTCCCGTTCCGCCTTCAGCCGCCGCTCCATCTCCTTCAGTCGATGCACCCACCGCTGCTCACTAGGCTGGATCGGCGGTGTCGACAGCACGATGGGCTGCTGGGGCGGCCTCGCGTTCGTCATCTCATCGCGCGGCGTCGACACTTGCTCCACCACGGACGAGGAGTGCGCCCGGTTCAGCAGCTGCGCCATCATCGACCGCGCCGGACTCGCCTGGCTCTTCCCCGTCGTGGAGGAAGAAGGCGCTCCAGCGCTCGATTGCCGATGCAAGTTGTCCGGGCTCAGCTGCGCCTGCTGGTTGTTCAGCAGCTGCTGCGCCATCGGAGAGGGGTGCTGTCGGTGGAACTTGAGCTCCACTTTCAACAGCTTGACTTCGTTCTTGAGTTTGGAGATCTCCTCGCCACCCTTGATGCTTTTCGTGCTCAGCGTTCGTTTGGCTTGCGGTCTCCGGGCAGCGGCGGCTTGTTCTTCCGCAAAAGCGCGTTGCGCATCTTGGACGGCTTTCTCCATGCCGTCCATTTGACGTATGCGTAAGTCGAGGTTGTGCTCGAGTGTCTGATAGTCCCGCGACAGGTCCTTCTCGATGCTACGGATGCGGACTTTAAATCCACCGATCAGGCTTTCAATGGTCTTGACAGCGCTGAGGATGTTCTTGTTGAACGCCGGAAGAGTCCGACCGATGACCTCGACCGATGGTGTCTCCCCGTTGACCAGGCCGTTGGATTGCGCCCAATCCAAGCCGCAGAGAGTGGACAGCCGGTTCCAGAGCGCGAGGAGCAAGCCATTGCGCTCCGCCAGCTGGTCTCGAAGCTGCTGCTCTAGCGCAGCCATCTTCCGCTTGTCTTGACTATATTTCGATTCGAGATCGAGCACGCGCGACTGGTGTTGGGTGATCTCCCGCATGTGCGTGGCCTGTCCGCGCGTTGCTCGCTCAAACTGGTCCAAGTCATGCTTCCGAGATGCGCGCTCTTTGTCAAGCAGATCCGACAGCCTCCTGCTCTCCAGGCTGGTGCTCTCGAGCAGGCCATCCCGATGACGGAGCAAGCGATCCTTGTCGGCGATGTCCATCCTCGCTCGGTCGAGAGTGTTGGCTGTACTCTCGAGCTCGCGCTGGACCCTCTCGATCTCAGCCAGTAAACTCTGCTTGGTCCCGTTGGGTTCCCGGAGTGCTTGTCGCAGACTTTGCTCAAGCTCGTCGAGCTTCTGCTTCCAGGTGCTCGCCTCGACTTCCTTGGCGGACAGCGCCCGCCTCAGCTTCCTTGCCTCGTCCTTGGTTTGGCCGTTCTCCGCATTGAGGTCGTCCAGCACCTTTTGCACCTCTTCCTTCGACTGGTTCTCGAGCACGTCGCGCTGCTGTCGCTCTTCAATTACCCCATGCTCCATCTCGTGGAGTTTTTCCTGCTCGTCTTGAATGGTCTGTTGAGCAGCATTGAGCGCGTCTTCCAGCTCTCCAATCTTGATCTTGTCACTTTCCTGTTCCTCTCTTAGGAACGTGATCTCCGAATGCAAGCTTTCTTGCGTAATCTCGAGCTTGCGATTCTTCTGATCCAGCTCCTTGCACTTCTGTTCCCACTTCTGGATCTCCTCTTCCGCCTCCGCGAGCTGCTGTTCAAGGGTCTGGATGTTGCGCATGTTGGCCTGCTTTTCGTCTTCGAGATTCATAACGCCCTGCGTAATCTCCCGCAATTCCGCCTGTAAGCCCTTGTAGTCATCTGTGGTGTGCTCGAGCTTGGCCTGCACCCTCTGATGCTTTCGCCGTGCTTCTTGCCCTTGTTCGTCCAGAGCTTCGTTGTCCTTCATCAGCTTGTCGATCTCCCCCAGCGCCTCCTGCTCGAGCTTCTCGTACTCCGCCTCCTTCTCCTCGAAAGCGTGGAGTGCTTCATCGCGTTCGCTTTGCAGGGCTCGGAGATCTTCCGCAGCTTCGTTGAGCTCCCCCTCCATCTGCTGGAAGTCGCCTTCCAGAGCAGAGACATACTCCAGGTGCGTCTTGTGCGTCCGCTCGAGCTCCTGGAATCGGAGCTTCAACTCGGCATTGTGGTCTCGCAGCTGCCCTTCCTTCTTCTCCCAGTCGTCGCGTTCGGCTTCCGTCACGTGAGTCACGTGGGTGTGCTCGCTGGCTCGAGACGGGGCACGCTGGTGTGCACGCGAAATGGACCGTTCAAAAATACTCTCCCCAGCCACGGACCTCCCGCCGTCACTCTTACGCTGCAACAACTTCAAGTCTTCAATCTCTTGCTGCAGTCGCTCCCGTTCGCGGTTGCGGGAGGTCAGCATGCTGGTTTGGGCTCCGAGGTCACGTCTCAACTCTGCGTTCTCGTGTTTCAGCTGCCCGACAAGCGTAGCACTAGAGCCCGTCGTCGTGCCGGTAACGCCGTTGGTGAAGTCAGTGTCCTCCGACACACTAGGCTCGTACACGGGCTGGCCTCGGCGCCTGAAAACCTTGCTGGCCGCAGGAGAGGCATGCTCGATCCTCAGCGCCGTAAGCTCCTCGCGGAGCTTCCGGATGTCCTCTTCCGCCTGCTCCCTCCGGCCAGTCTCGGCATGCAGAAGGTCTTGCCACATGTCCATCGTCTCCTTCATGCCAGCCGTCTCCTCTCCGCGGGTACCGGCCATGCTTCGGACATGCTCGCCCATCTTACGCCTCTCGAGCTCCTTAGTCATGACCTCCTCGCGAAGAGTCGTGACTTGGTTCTCGGAATAGTCGAGCTGCTGTCGTAGGTAGAGGATTTCCTCGTGCATTTCAGCCTGCAGTGTCGGATCGTCGGCGACGTCGCGCGACTCGTCATCCTCGGCCGCTTTGCGCTTCAGTGCTTCCGCGAGTCCATCTTCTTGGTCCTGAGCCTTCCGCTCCAATTCACGCATCCTGCGGCGTAGAGTCTGCGTCTCCTTGCGCTCGTTGGCAAGATCAGTCTGCAGCTGGACGTTCTTGTCAATGAGTTCTTTGACCCCGTCATCTGACCGACTTTGGAGTGCTTGATCCAGGAAATGGATTTTGAGTTTCAGGTCAAAGTTCTCCTTCGTGAGCTTGTCAATCTTGCTGTTCTGCTCTTTGAGCGTCAACGTAGTACGCGGACGTTCTTGCGTGCGAAGACTCGGACCAGGCGACGTCGAGCGTACGGGCGATCGGGTCCTAGCTCGGAAGTCCCTCGCAACGGTCTCAGGTACGTGAATGCTTTCCACCCGCTGCGCCAGCGCCGTATCCGTGGGCGCTTCGATGTTATGCGCACTCGCCCGCGGCGTTTCGGGTTGCTCTTCTTCAAGACCGTCGAGCCCACCAGTCAAGCGGTTGCTGAGCGGATGGATGCTCACTCCCCGGGTCAAAGATGGCACGCCTTCACTGTCGCGGCCAATATAGGACACAACGCTGCCTAGACTCGGCAGGCGTGTAAGAATGTCTAGGGGCCGACTGCTCCGACCTGTTGTGCCACTCGACATTGCACCTCCAGTCTGAAGCGCATAGTCCGCGTCGACGTAGGTGTCGCTTCCCGACAAATCGGAGCCCATCGTCGTGGTCGATATTGAAGAGTATTCACTCATTTGCCGGCTTTTGCTGAACGTTGGACGGACATTGAGTCGAGAGGGCGCCTCGGATTGGTCGCTGTGGAAATTGAGCAGGGATGAATGATCAGTTGGTAGCGGGATGTCTTGTGGCGCACGTGATGATCCAGGTCGGACGGTCGAACCTTTCGAGGTCGGTCGTGCGGATGGTGTCGAGCGTCGCGAGTCGTTGCGCGAGCTGATGTCGGACCGTGCTGAGTCGGACGCTGTGCGCGTTGGGATAATGTCCGTCGCGCTGACCGCAGGCAGAATGCGAGCGTGTGTTCGATAAGCCGCCGCCTCCGCCGGCGAAGACGGGCTATGATCCCCAGCCTCTTCGTCATCCTCGACGTCGTCCTCAAGCCCTAACCCAGGTGTCTTGTATGCATCAGCCGGGGTCTCCGGCTCTACGGTCGGCTCTTCCGCGAAGCGTTGGCTCTTCCTGGCGCTGCGAAACATCTCATCCGGAGGCGGCGTACGCCCTGGTTTGCCGAGCTCAAGGTATGTGTCATCGACGCCCAACCCGCCTTCCTGCGTTTGTACGGGCGCCACGTCCGGGAGGAAGCTAGACTCGACGTCCATGAAGTGCCTGCGCAGCTCCCGTTCGTCCATGCTGCCGCCGTCGCTGGGCGCATCCGACCGTCCTGCCAAGCTGTGCTCACCATCGCTGAACATGCTGTGATCGCCGATCGGCAGTGCGGGCAGTTCAGAATCCCTTCGACTGAACGTGTCGTCAGTCTGGTCCTCCTCCTGCACCTCCTCCTCGTCGTCGTCCTGCTGCTCGCTCTCTTCCCCTGCTCCCTTATCCTCACTCTCGAGTTGATCATCCTGCCGCAAATGCCCAGGCGCCATCCATTGTGCCTCGGCCACGCTCGAGCGATGCGCCGGAGCGGGAGCCTGCCTCTTCTCCAGCTTCCTTGGCTTGCGCCTTGGACTGTCGGCGGCGTCGCTCATGCTGGGATCGGCGCTGGGGGAAGCATGAGCTCCACCCGCCCCTGCTCTCGGAGTTGGTGGTGACTTGGGTGGTGTGTATGGTTGTGGATGCTGGCAGTGATGTCGCTGTCCTGAAGATGAAGATGTGGTTAAGTGATGAGATGTGGACGAGAGGTCCAGACAGTGATGTGTGATGTGTGATTGGTTGGGGAGATCGCGTCGCGGCCGTTTCCAGACGCGTTGCGTGGGCCGGTTGCCCCTGTTTGTAGTCGATGCAGCTGGAGCCTGGTGCGACGTGGAGAGATTATGTAACCAATCACTGCTCCCGTCACGTGCGACCTGACGGGAAGTCTGAGGTCAGCAACAGCAACACTCACATGCACCAACCACTGCATACATGTGTACCTGTACCTATGTCCATATCTAGGCATGTTCCTATCCACGTCCAACCAGCCTTGCCCATATTGACTACGCGTGAGGGGTCATTTCGGCGCTGCTGAGACACATCTCTGTACTCGGACATGCACGACAGGTCATCACAAGGAGCGCCGACAGTCGAGACTCGAGAGTCGACAGAGACGCTCGTATTCTCGTCGCACATCAAAGCTCGCCTCATCATTCAATCGGGCGCACTCATTTCTATCGGCATCCCGGTCGGTGGAGGGAAGATAGCAAAACACGGGCCAATCACCGAGCCCTCTCGAGATGAATTCAGCCTCAGCCTCAGCCTCAACCCAGCTTTGCATCCTTCGAATCCTTCCGCTCAGGGCCCTACAGATGTAGACGCCCGTCGTCGGCTTGCTTTTCCCTTCCCTTGACTTGGGACGAGGTACAGTAGGTCCACCGTCCTGATTCCATTCACTCACTCTACCCCCTCTCCACGCTCGACTCTCGCCGTCCTCTTCGTCCACACGAGCGTCGACGTAAGGTGACTTGGGTGACTCGGAAGCGAGTGGTCCGACGTCGTTCGCTGCCAGCGTCGTCGGAAACCGTCCTCACATTCGGCCTGCTGCATTGACAATCACATCACATCTCCTCGAGATGCTGCTCGGACCTGGGTGCAGTCACCATGGTGCTCTGTCGTTGCTCGTTGCCCTAGCATCCTCGACTCGCGCCGTCCGCCTTGACTCCGGTGCTGCCAACACGACCGATCCTCGATCTACCAACGCTGCTCCTTTCGCGAACAGCACCAGCTCAACCATAGCACGTCCACTCACGAGCACTTCCACCGCCAATGTACTCATGACCAGCTCAGCTGCATATTCTCTCGCGATCAGCTCGACCGCATATGCACCCCCGAACAGCACGAACAGCACGAGCTCAATCGCGCTTCCACTCACCACCTCGGCCGCATCGTCATGGAACTACAGCCACGCCTGCTCTTATGTCTATACCCCCGCTGGCACGACGTCGAGCTTCGTCTCCACTACGTGCAAAGACTCGTGCATCGCCAGTTGGAATGACTGGTTCGACAGTGCAGATGTACATCGATACAGCAGCATGTCCACGACGTACGAGGTGTGAGTCGCCAGAAAGTCCTTTCCCTCGAATCGATGGTGGAGGTGTGACCGCAGCGTATGACCCACCGCGGCTGACATGGCCTACAAGCACATATACCTACCATAACATCACTGCAAGCATGACGACCGCATGCGATGGCCATCCAAGGGTTGTCGGGGATCTGACCACCTTGGCCACCGGCACGAGCTCTTCGTTAACCACATCTGAGTACCTGGCCGGCCCAAATTTCACGAAACCAACGCCGTCATGTACCATGGCTCCGCCCGACTGCGCGCAAGTCACCGCGGAATATGAAGTAGCCAGGACCAACTCCTACTGTTCGAACACGCAGGACCTTGACTGCGGCAAGTGCACGATCAATGGTGGCACGGTAAAGCTATCGATGTAACCTTCGTCAATCAGTCCTTCAATTGACCAAATGCCGTCAGGTACAACTCATATATTTCCCCGCTACTGCTGCCGCCAACGCTTCGCGCAACCTGTGCCCTTCCTCCTCCATGAGCCCCGGAAGCCCTACGCTCTGCCCACTGGGTCCGACTCTACACTCGTTTGTCAAGACCAATGCTTACGACATGGCTATGTGCGACTACGCGCTGCCCAACACTACCTCTAACACCCCTGAGACCGCTTCCTACATCGTCTCAAGCGGCCAGACGTTTTATCGGGATAAGGTTTATATGTCTCTCCACACTGTTTATGCAAGGAACCGATGCGGTCCGGTGGGGAGTAACCTGCCCGGCACACTACTCACGCTCCACTCCAGCGATATCTTCACCATCGGAGGCTATCACCATGAGTTCGATGTCCGTGCAACCAGTCCTTCCTACCGCCTTGGCCACATGCTGACCACTCTGACTTTCGTTTTGTAGGACGTCGGCTATAGCTTCAACTTCGCCGATCTGACCAGTGTACCTGCTTACGCGTACTATATGGGTTGTGAAGGAGGGGGTCAAGCTCCGTGCTCATACGACGGCACTCGGTACACCGCTGGACGTGACTTTTTGAACGGCGTGAACACGCTGGATTTCGCTAATGCCGAGATTGAACGCACCGGGGGTAACTTCAGCGCCCAAGCGGTCATATTTGACGAGGCCTATGCGCCCACGCTCTTGGCGCCGCTGCAGCTGAGGACCCTGCAATCTGTGTGGTGGGTCTCGCAACCACGCGCTGCAGTAGCATTCTCATCGTACTTGGTCACTGATGAAACTTAGGGCCGGTTGTGGTCTCAGCCTCGAGGGTGAGTCGAGCAGCACCTGCCTCTCCTCTCACGACGTATGACGAGCGAGGGCCCATTTCGTGACCAGAAACTGATTATACCCTCTCAATCTTAGGCTTGTATGACCCTCCAAAGGCATTGACTGAAGTGCTCACCGAGGCGGGTCCTTCTGGGCCAGCTGGCCAATCTTCAACGACAGCGATGCCAGCTGGTAGCGTTACGGGAACTCTTGCGTCAGCAACAGCTGCCGCCCCTACCACTACCCCTACCACTGCGCCGAGTGAAGCGGCTCCGCCCGGGACGTCCCAGCCTGAGTCCACCCCTGCTCAGCCCTCGACCGCAACGCAGCCACAACCCACGAGCGCAGGACAGCAATCGTCGCAGCCCGATCCCAGTATTGCTCAATCCACAGCTTCGGAAGAAGGAGAGTCGAAAGGGTCTGATGGAACTATGACCGCCGCCGGTGGATCTGCTGCAAGCCCCACTCCCGCAATAGGTACAGTCGCCCCGTCCACTAACGAGCCCGCCTCATCCCCGCGCTCGCAAGATTCGCAGAAGAGCGGCCCTTCACCGAGTATCGGAGGCATCATTGCATCTGTTCTGGGGATGACAACCTCAACGGTGCGAGAAGAGCCGTCAACGCACGACGTACCAGCCGCATCCAGCCAACCGCAGAATGGTGAAAGTTCTGTGTTGTCCATTCTGAGCGCCGCCCAGACTACGCAACCTGCTCCAACACACCCGGGGAACAACGACCCCACTGTTGCCGCAGAGTCTACGCAGCCTACTCAGGCTGACCCGGGAAACAACGATCCTACAGCTGCAGAGCCGACGCAGCCTGCTCCAGTTAGTTCAGACGCCACTGCCGCCGCAAAGACGACGCAGCCCGGTCAAGCCGACCCAGAGAATACCAACCCCACTGCTGCAGAGATTACGCAAGCTGCCCCTGGAAACAACGATCGCACAACCGCCGGACAGCTCGGGACCACGTACACGGATGAATCGGACAACCCGCAGACGGTTGGAGCAGATCCATCGAATGTTGCCCCGGCTCCAGAAAAGGCGACTGTTGCGGTTGTTACAGCGGGTGATAGCACCTTCATTGCTTCGAGACTCGCCTCTGGAAACGGTGCCTTGGTGAACGGACAGACTCTATCACAGAACCAAGTGACGACGATCGGCAGTCAAGTAGTGTCTGTCGGCGCAAGTGAAGTCGCCGTTGATGGGAGCGACGTCGCCACGTTTTCACAAGTCACCCAGCCGGCTGGCAATGCGGTGACAGCGCCAGTAGCATCGGAGGCTGCTTACACACTTGACGGGACGACCTTCACCGCGGGACAAGGTAACAGTGGAGGCTTCGCCGTAGCCGACTCGACCCTCTCGCAAGATGCGCAGGTTACGATATCAGGTCACACGTATAGCGCTGGGTCTGGTCGTTTGGTCGTGGATGGAACGACCGTCGCCGCTACCGCTCAAGCAATACCTCAGGCCACTTTCACGGTCAACGGAGCGACCCTAACAGCGGCCCAGGGCAGTAATGGGGCCTTTGTTGTTGCAGGGTCTACACTGGCACAGGGTGCGCAGGCCACGATATCAGATCACACCTACAGTGCTGGACCGGGAGGCTTGATTGTGGACGGGACGACTGTCGTCGCTACTGCTGCCCAGACCGTACCCCAGGCAACTTTCACCGCAATTCAGGCCAGCAACGGAGGCTTTGTCGTCGCTGGCTCTACACTCTCACAGGGGGCGCAGGCTACCATATCAGATCACACCTACAGTGCTGGGTCTGGAGGCCTAATTGTGGATGGAACGACGGTCGTCGCTTCTGCGGCCCAGACAGCACCCGAGACTACCTTCATGGTCGACGGGGCTATGTTCACAGCGAGCCAAGTGAACAACGGAGGCTTTGTCGTCGCAGGCTCTACAATTTCGCCCGGCGCTCTGGTCACAGTGTCGGGTCCTACGTTCAGTGCCGGAGCGAGTGGCCTCGCCGTCGACGCGACGACGACCTTGGCTGTGCCTCAAGCTGCACAGGTGACAGATGCGGTCCTCACCACTGATGGCGCTACATATACAGTCCTAAAAGCTCCTAACAACGGCTTTATCATCGCGGGCACCACGGTATCGCAAGGAGCCCAAATCACGATCTCGGGACACACGTTCAGTGCTGGACCAAGTGTTGTCGCGGTCGATGGGGCGACAACAGTGACCGTAACCCAAGTCGCACAGGCTACTGGTGCGGTCCTGATCACCGACGGAAATACATACACGGTTCTGGAGGGCTCTAACAACGGCTTGATCGTTGCCGGCAGCACGTTGTCGGAAGGGTCCCAAGTCACGATCTCGGGGCATACGTTCAGTGCTGGCCCTAGTGGTGTCGTGGTCGACGCTACCGACACGGTGCAGTTCAGTCAACTCCCGTCCGATATCGCCGTCGCACCCGCGAGCGGTGCCGTCGTCACGGTTGGTGCCAACACCTACACTGTCGCGGCGCTGTCGGGTGGCAGCGCCGGCGCGGTTACATTTGCGAGCCATACACTCTCTGTCGGTGGACCCGCTATTACCGTTGACGGTACACTGGTTAGTGACGGTTCTTCTGGGCTTGTCTTGGGGTCACGCACCGTTCCGCTTTCGAGGTTGTCGACGGGTTCACCAACAGGCTCTGACCCATCCTCCGCGCCCGCGGCGACCGTGGGTGCATCTGGGTCCAGTACTAAAATCGCCTCGGCCGCCACGGACGTTAGGGCTTCAAGCAGCGTCGCTCTGCTCGCATTAGTAGGTTTGTGCGTGTACATGGCGTAGATTAGAGGGTAGATGTGTTTACGGTAATGAAAATAGATTGTCAGCGTACGCCCGTTCACCCAATCTACAGTTTGTCCCTTACTCCATCCTGTAGAGTGATAAGATCAGACGATGACAACTCAGTGGATGGCTGAGCCACCAAGGTCTTACTGTCCGATCGCCAGGGTAGGAGGCAGTATGTTCTGTCCTCCGCACACCGACCTTGTGTTCCTCAACCCCCTCGTGACGATACCGGGGGTACACACCAGGGGGCGCGCAATGTTTTCCCAGACCTATCACTCTCCCTACATTCTCGACGGACAAGCGCTCCTCCTTCAAACCGACGATGACGCTATGCCGACTGTTGCGAAATTGGATATTGTGGCTTCATAGGAGACATGTCTAGATGGGATGGCAAGCCGAATGTACGTTTGGACGTGACGTGCAGGAAATTGGTTCACCGGTATGGCAGAATGGTATAAGGGCTGTCATCATTGTAATCGAAGGTGACGGTCTTTCTCAAGCGCCGCAAACCTCGCATCATACTCGACCCTCTCATGCGTCTCTACATGCGTATGCCTACCCGACAGGGGGTGAGAAGCGGCAAACCCTATCATCACTTGCCCAGTCTAACTCCCGCGAACCTTCTTTCACTCTTCCACCTCGCTTCATGCCGGTATAATCCAGTCCCGTTTCGGCGGAATCTCAGGCATGACGCCATCTTTGAACTGGCCAGTCCGATTCGCATGTTCGTATATGTCCTTCAAAACGGCGCCCAGCTCACCCACGTACGCGTCTGCCGGGCCTTCCGCGGCTACGTTGGCGGTAGCAGCCGCTGCAGGCTGAGCGGATGGTGTTGCACCGTTCGGCCGGCCGAACCCGCCCATACTGGTTTGCTGAGGTGCCTGGCCGAACGGAGATGCGGTCGTCTGCGTGGGTTGACCGAATGTGGTGTGCGATGTCTGTGATGGCTGTCCAAATGCCGGACTACCGGCAGGTTTGGCGGCGAATGGACTGTTGTTCACCGCTTGCCCATTGCTTGGGCCTCCGAACGGGGTAGTCGCGTCGGTGTTCGGGTGACTGCGCGGCGTGCTCTGTTGCTGTGAGTGGCCCAACGCAGAAGGCTGGCCAAAAGCTGACGGCTGCTGCTGCACGCCTCCCAATGACGACGGCTGACCAAAGCCGGACGCCGCCTGAGCGAACGGAGATGGCTGGTTCGTTGGCGCAGCGAACGGGCTTGGCTTGGGTGATGCAGACTGCCCAAACGGTGATTGTGCCGTGCCTAGCGCAGATGCCTGGCCAAAGCCAGGGGTAGGCTGCGAGGGCGTGCCGAATGCAGGTGCGGAGGCCTGCCCGGACCCCGACTGACCGAAGGCTGGGCCCGAAGGCTGTCCGAAGGCAGGTTTCTGACCACCAAGTGACGAAGGCTGGCCAAATGCTGAACCGCCGCTACCGAGTGAAGAAGGCTGACTGAAAGCCGAGCCGCTGCCGCCTGGAGCAGTCGCTTGTCCAAAAGCCGGCTTCTGACCCATCGACGATGGTTGCCCGAACGCTGAAACACCTGCCATCATAGAGGACTGGCCGAATGCTGAACCTTGGCCCTGCGAGGATTGTTGCCTGAAACCGGAGGGCTGCTGCGCTCCGAACGATGAAGGCTGTCCGAAGGCAGAGCCTCCAGTAGCTGAAGCACCACCGAATGTTGATGCAGGTGCCTGTTGGCCTGATGTGGCCCACGGACCGGTGCTCTTCACGACTTGGTCGATACGATTTGGGTGCTGGTTTTCGCCGTCAACGACATACTTGACGGCGCCATCGAGATCACTGAGGATCTTCTGCGTCTGCTGGTTCGCATGATCGCTTGCGACCTTTTCGGTTTGCAGCTGTCTTCTGTTAGCGATGGCTTCGCCTGCACCGTACATTCAAGTCAAGCACTTACGTAGCTCTGCTCGTTCCCACTTGCTCTCGCAACGTAATACTCCAATCTGACCTCTTCGAAACTTTGCTCGATCGCGCCTTCTAGAAGTTGACGGGGCGCGTCTCTGCCGGGACCGTAAGAAGACAAAGGCCAGATCGGTCGCTCGCCACCTTGGTCATTTGGGGTGAGGTCCGCCTTGATCGTGTCGTAGCTTAGGTAGTAAGGCAGTGGTTGATTGTTGCTCTGTCCCGGGCGATCTACGAAACTGTGAGCACTCGGCCGATGTGAGTTTAGAGTCATGGTTTGTATGATCGTGGTGGAGCGGAAGATGATGATCGTGGTGATGCGGCGCGATTGAGTATTGCACGTGAAGTCCGAAGCATGAAGTGAGGTTGGATCGGAAGAGCACACTTACATCGGTCAGCCCCCCCGAGCGCCCCAGAACGACTGCGTCCACCAGAGTGGTTGCTGGGAGCTTCCTGCAAAGGTGCGAAGCGATTCTGGCCGGCGTCTTGTTGGTTCCTTGGGTGCTCGTTCTTGCAATTGTCCCCAAACTTGCATCTCCCCTCGAGGAAGAATTGGCAGACCCTACCGCCGCTGCTATTGCGACTTCCGAACATGACGGTGAAGGAGGTGCTTCGAGGCGCGTGTCAAGAAGATCGACGATAGAGCAGACTCCCGGGGTTTGTATGAAGAATGCGTAGGTAGGAACGGCTTGAACGGTTTTCGCCGCGTCCGAGCACTTCAGCGCGTCACTTGGTTCGTCTCAAGGCGGCGTCATGCTGCGCTATTGTATCTCGAGTGGAGGTTCCCTTTCAAGCCGACATGCTCGAGAGGTTTAACACGACAAACGGTGGCAAGGCTCGCATATACCGGCCTGGAAGGATGTTGAAGGAATGCCGCGCGTGAAGCTCCACGGCGCGACTTTTCCGCTGGTCACGACCGCATCGCACCTCATTCACGAAAAAATAGGCGGATACGTGTGCGTGTGTTTTGGGGCTTGATATGGAAACGGATTGATGGTCAGGTGATTTAAGACGTCGTGGTGGATTGTTCGTCTTGTCCGTGCACGTGACGTGGGAGGGGGAACGCCTTTGCTTTTGCAACTTGACGTTTTGCGAGAAGCTGTTTTCGATTAGATGTGAACACAATGTCGTTCTCATTGTTGTCGTCGTTCACTACAAGACATGTCCTAACACGATGACGGATTGGACAGCCACAAGTCTTCAGCCCATCTACGAGTCCTACGTGTGTCGCTGAGTTGGGTCAACGCGCCTGCCGGTCTTCGACCACAACACTCCTCCCCTTCACCCATCACCCTCCTCCTTGAATCGATGTCACGCTTCGGACATGATTGAACGAATCCAGTCAGCAACTCATGCACCCAGTATCCGCCCTCACCTTTGGCATCTTTCTAGCTGGCTACATTACCGCGCGCTGGGACCTGGTCACACGGCTGTATGAGCTTGCCATCTTTGCCTGGGATCACGGGGTTATCGTAGGTACAAGTTCAAGACCGGGCATCACCGAGCCTCCCCTTCCTCACACTGACGGAGCGACGGCAGACACGCGCGGCCAAGGGCTTTGCGATCCTCTCCATCTTCTTCCTTGTCTTCCTCATCCCCATCCAGCGCGTTGCCGCCAGAGAGGCCGATCTGGTCTGTTCCCCCACGATTCGGTCGATTGACCCCTCAAGAATCAAGTCTGACGACCCGCAGCACCCGCGACCGGTCGAGACGGGTATATCAGCACGAGAGCAGCTGAGAAGGCGGGGTTCTTTTTGACAAAAGGGTCCGCAATGGGATTATGACCACACGCAAACATGGCTTGATGCGCGTCTTCTGGCCGTCGGATGCGCCGAGAGATGACATTCCGGGTGTCTTGGTGGGATGGCGGAACTCGGACCTGGACGTGATGGTGGTGGGCGTGCTTCAGGGAGTCGATGTGGGCATACGTCGCGGCTCGGAGGCGCGTGCTGTTGGCTAACGACATCTGATGTAGGTACGCAACGTCGAGCATGCATTGCGCGTGCAGTCACTCTTCCGAAACAGCCCTCACCCGATACAAAACATCCTCGATCGTTGCGGTGGGAAGCCGCTCAACGTGCTTGGAACCCTGAACGCGTCCAACACGGCAGTGGAGTTTGACCCGAAGCTCTTAACGCTCCGCACTCAGCTGCCGGGCGAAGGTCCTTGGATCGAGTGTCGTGGTGATGCGAATGTCTGCATCCAGGTCATCACATTCGATAGGCCTGATCCGAAACGCATGCAGTATCTCTCCACGGCACCCATCTCCCTGGCTCTCGGAGACAAAAGAGGCGCTTTCGGCAGTGTACCACCTTTTGACCGGATCGACAGAGAGGAGGAGGTGGAGAGGAGGCGCAAGGAACTGCTGGTGGAGAAGCTGAAAATGCACACGGTGGTCCGGCATCAGCGGACACCGAAAGAGCTCGCACTGCCCATCATCATCGAACAAATCAACTGTTCGGCGGAGATCGATGGGCTCATGCAAGGTAACATCGGCATGGTGGGCGTACGTTTGAAACGCAGCATGAGCGTCAGCGAGCGGGTTGTGGAAACTGCGAACAACGTGTGGGAATCCATTCTACTGTGGCTGAAGCAAGCCTTTCTGCAGCATGTCTGGCCCGTTGCCTCGCAGGTATTCGTTCTATGCCTGATGGCGAACCGTGTCGCCGCCGAAGTGTTGCTTTGTGTGGTTGACTGCAGGCCACATCAAGGCTACGCGGCGCTCAAAGACGTCTCCGCGACCGCGCAACAGGTCGACATTCGACTACAGCAGTTCTGCTACTGGCCTGCGCAATACCTGACGTTACATCGGAGACGGACCGACTGGGAGAGCATCGCCAACAGCCACCCGGAGTACATCCGTTTCTTCAATAGCTTATGGCTGGTGGCGAACGACATCATCATCGGCATCGCAGTCGGCTCGTATATCTTGGAGAATGCAGACATGGTCGCCGCCCAGATGGATGCCGTCCTCAACACGTACTCCATTGAAGGTCTGCAGCGGATGATTACGTGGCTGATGGACTGGCCAGCGGGCCTGAAGCTCAACAACGAGCTCGCGAAGTTTCTTGGCGACCTGTTCCTCTGGGTCATCGACTACTGGAACGGATGCATGGTGCAGTTGCGTCCTGCGCTGCCGCACATTATCCGCGTGATCGGCATGTCTAGCTTCGCTGGCGCAAGCCTTCCCATTTCGCTCTTCTCGGATCTGGTCTCGCTGCTGACTATCCACATCTACTCCTTCTACATCGCCTCCGCCCGGATCTACAACTGGCAACTGACCATCATCATTTCCCTCTTCCACCTATTCCGTGGCAAGAAACGCAACGTTCTCCGCAATCGCATCGACCGCTGTGACTATGACCTCGATCAGCTGCTGCTCGGCACCATCCTCTTCACCCTTCTGTTCTTCCTCCTCCCCACCGTCGCCGTGTTCTACGCCACCTTTGCCGGCGCACGCATCGCCATCATCGCGCTGAAAGCGGCACTCGACACATGGCTGGCTTGTCTGAACCACTTTCCTCTCTTCGCAATCATGTTACGGCTGAAGGATTCCCGGCGTTTACCTGGTGGTGTTCGGTTCGAACTGCGAGATACCCCTACTGCGTTTCTTTCGGATCCTAGAGTACCCGAACTCCGGTCGGCTCCGACGTCGTACATCAAACTCAAAGTAAGTTGCCGGCTGTGTCATTCTACGAACGAAGACCCTGCTGATGCGATCCTCAGTCGGTTCCACTACCACTTTCCCAGACCTTCTCGCAGTACGCGCAACTTGGCGATCGACTTCGAAAACACTACTTTTCCCCGCGCGTGTTCTTGTATCTCGTGTCCGGCCAGTTTGTGCCGCCTATACATCGGAAGAACCTGTACAGTCTGCAGTACAGCATGCTGCCAGTCCAGCGCGTTGGCGTGGGCGAGTTGTGGCGGCTGTTGAACGAGGGCAGAGACGGCGAAAACATTGCTACAGCAAACGGGCACGATGTATCAGCGCATGGCAGGGCGAAACATGGCAGGAGTAAGCCAGGCCAGGGTTATTGGTGGAGTAGATAGGATGTACATGACTAAACCTGACCGAGTGTTCGTGAGATCTGCTTCACCATGAATCTAATCGCTAATGTCACCACTGCCGCTATCAGGATCGTCGCCCACCACCTGGCCAACCTGGAAGACTCTTTCCATCGCCTCGCCGAAGAGATCAGGGCTGAGTATCTCATCTTCCCGCGCCTTGCCCTTCCGGCTAAGCTTCTTCCCTTGCCCCTCGCTGTACGTGTCGAAGAAATCCTCATAGCTCATCATGACTTGGTCTCGTACCGCCGCCACCAGTGTCTCGCGTGTCCGAGCATCTTCAACATATTCAGCCAACTTGACCCGTAGCCCAGGCACATCCTTCTCGGCGAGCCCACGCACGGTGCGAACCGCTTTCAGGGCGTCGAATTGCTGTTTCGCTTTCGCCTGTGACATGGTCGACGGTTCGACTGGTGCCGTGATATGGCTCGTGTAGCCGTTGACAAACTCATTGATCACCGTGCGCAGCCTGCCGTCCAGTTCTGCTTTGGCGTCGAGCATGTTCTCGACTACTTTGGGTAGGAGACCGCCGCCGACGGCACCACCAACGAGCCGCATCCAGGACGCCGGATTCCAGAGGGCGCCACGGTCACGGAATTCGTGGAAAGTGTTCGTGACCGAGGAAAAGTCGAATTCGACTTCGGGAGGGATGAACTCGATATCAAAAGAGACAATTTGCTGTTTCAACTGCAGCAAGTGCGTGATCAGGAAAAGTCGGCCGTCTTGTGGATCCTTCTTGTTGGAGATTTGCTGGCTGGCGCTCATGAGTGAGTGGATGGTGGAGTGGACGATCCGATGCGCAAGGTCGTCGAAGACGGTACTGTTGACCAGACGGTAAATGCGGTGGAGGAGCCAGATCGCTTCGCGAAGGGTAGCGTACCACTGCCGCCCTCCGCTACGGTTTGCACCCGGTGTGAACTGCTTGCTAAATATGCTTTCGACGTCGTCGATGTCTTCTTTGCCGCCCGGACTTGCAAGGCCCGGAGTGCGAGAGCCCGAGAGGACCGGGCCGTTTTTCACGCCATTCGAATTCGTACTTCCCAATGGTTTTGGCCACTCAAGCTCATCCGCCTTCGGACGATAACCTTCGATACCATCACGCAAGGCTGTAAGGGCGAGAAAGACGAGCCTTGTCTGTGCGTCTTCAAGAGTGGGTCGCACCAGACTTGCATAGTCTAGTGTTCGCCCAAATGACTTTCCACCTCGAGTAGGACTCTCGTCATCACTCTCGGCATCGTCGTCCTCCTCCGATTGGGCGTCCATATACCTGCCCTGGATTGTGGAACATAACTCGCAGAGCTTTTCGAGCTTCGTCTCGTGAATTATCTTGGGACGCAGATAATCGTACATGGGGTCCATCAAGCTTTCGAGGAAATCGTAAAGCGCACCGTCAGTCTCAAACCATTCGAACCAGAGGTCGTGCTCGTCCAAGCAGATGCCTCGCATGAAGGCGATACTGGCGCGGGAGAAAGCAAGAACGTCGGCTTGGTGCGGCGTCGAGCCAAGCTCAGCCAGCCTCTTATTGACCAAAGGTAAGACGAGCCTTCCCCGAGTGGCGGAATACGATTGATACAGCTCACGCATCAGACCGGCATACTCAGGCTCGCGACCAGCGTCCACGTCATCGGGTGTCGGCACTGCTCTCTTCTGGATTTCCAGACCCAACGCTTTCAGCTCCGGCGCAGGCACGCGGAACTTGGCATACAGAAGTGCGGAATGTGTTGTCTCCTTGAGTTGTTCGCCCTGGATGCGCTGGCCGATGTCAGAAGCAATGTCCCCAAGCGACTTTGTGAAATGGTGGCGGATGAGGGTCAATGCTCGTGTCAAGAGTAATCGATACCGGCTTCGATAGGTGGCAGCTTCCTTGTGATTGGGATGAGACTCCATGTAGGCCAGGCAGTTGTCCAGGTTGAACAGCATCTCTGCGAAGTCATGGCCTCTGACCAGGCTCGCAGCTCCGGGTGCGTTGAGACGCCGGGTGATCGGCTCCAGAAAAGTGTAATATCGTGCATTCTCCTGTACATCATTTGCAAGCGTCGTCAAGCGCCTTTGCTCGGTAACAAGCGACTCGCACTGCTGTCGGAATGCATCGGTCTGGGCTTCCACTGACTTGAAAGATGAAGAGAGGGCAGCCAGAAGCGCGAGAGTGTCCGTTGTGGAAGATAGCACGTTGTCCAAGTGGGAGCTGGAGATCTGCACCAGGCCGTGATATGTTTCGTAGGCGGCATGGCTTTTCTCCGCAAACCTCTCCTCCAGAGCAGTATACTCGGCATCAAATCCCAGTTCTACATCGTGTCTGGGACTCGCATGGTTTCTGCGAGGTGGGCTGTGACGGGCGTCGACCACAACTTGATCTCTTCCATAAGCCGTCGCGACGCCGTAGAAGTCACTGTAGCTCTGGGCTCTTCGGGCCAGGTTTGCTTCCGGAGGCCCGCTCCGGAGGCTGCCATCTTCGCTCGCTTCCGCTATGGCTTCTATCGCGACATCAGCCTTTTCCACGGCCTATGGCGCAATCAGAATGGGGTGCACCGGGCTTGTGGCAGGTCGGCTTACGGGCTGTTGTAGTAGAGAAGCTCGCCGCTGGTGCTGAGGCTTCGCCCTGATCGAGGGTGAAGTCGATGTGAAGGTGTGGAACCACGCGTCGTCCATGGCGGGCGGATGCGGACGACCAGAATGGCGGGCGGATGATAATAAGTTGTCGAAGGCAGCGACACGGAACACTTGGCGTTGGGGGTACATACAGTGGTGTTCGTTGAAACGGACATCACCCCCCTATAATTGGCGGTATTAATTTCGATATGTAGCGCTTGAGAATACCCCTTGAGAGGTTTTTGCGCTTTTTGATCAGGAAGTACGATTACCGCTATTGACGAAAGAGGGGCACCGTAACTGCACATTACATAATATACAGCTCACGGATGTGTGTCCCTGATTTCCTCGTCTCTCATCGCTGTGACCTTGGCCCGTCGGGGCATCTGGCCGGGGCGTTGAAGCGCCAGGACAGCCAGGGCGGCGACTCCATCATGAGGCTTGCCAAAGTTCGTCGTCCGGCGAGCTCGCCCAATTCACCTGGACCAGGCAGATCACACCATGAGCAAACGTCGTTGGCGCCCGAGCTGCGTTCGGCCGCCCTTCAACCCAGGTGGATCCAGAAACACCTGCTGCTCTCGGCAATTTCCCTCATAAGTCGATTCCGATCACGCAGCGGCAGTGTTCTAATGCTGTCCGGCGGACTTTGCGTTAAGTACGGACGCCGCCTGGATCTAGTCGAGGCGCAAACGATGATCTTTATCTCCCGATGCAGCAACGTCCCTGTGCCCAAAGTGTATATGGCATTTGAACACAAAGGCTACACTTATATCCTGATGGAAAGGATCCGTGGCACGCCGCTCGGGCGGGGCTGGTTTCAACGATCCGCTTCCTCAAGACTCAAAGTCCTAGCAAGCCTACGGGACGCAATTATCGAATTGCGCACGCTTGGCACCAAAAGTTCTGCCATAAGCAGTCTCAATGGTGGTTCGCTGTACGATCCGAGGATGCCGTGCATCGAAGGCCGGTTTGGTCCTTTCCGAAGTATCGAAGAGTTCCACGAATATCTTCGAGACGGCATACAACCTCACGACGACCACTTGCCCGGTCTCAAACGGCTTATCGACCTACACGGCGAGCAATGGGAAGGTCCGACCTTCACTCATGGCGATTTGAGCAGCCTAAACATCATCGCCAGGGGGGACCGCGTTGTGGGTATTGTCGATTGGGAGACTGCGGGCTGGTACCCTACGTATTGGGAGTATACCACGGCTTGTCAGGTCAACCCGCAAAATGCATTCTGGAGCCAGGAGATTGATCACTTTCTGACGCCAATGCCGAAGGCGCTCGAGATGGAGCAGCTTCGACAAAGATATTTTGGCGATGTATGAGCGTTTTCTCATTCAACCGTCTCCTTCTGCTGAACCAAGTCAAAGGTCGGCACCTTCGTGATGTCAAAATTGCCGGTACCGTCGAACCTGTGCTGGTCTTTCTTCTGTTTGCAGTACGACAATGCCGCATGCCGAACAGTCTCCCATGCCACCACGCTGGTCCCCAGTATGCTCGTCGATGCCTCGAGGCTGGAGAGAGCCTCTCTCACCCATGCGATGCAGTTCCAACCTTCTTCCCCCCCTCGGATAGCGACTCCCTGTAAGCACCGAGCGAGTTCCTCCGACTTCTCGATTTTGGCTATCAGGACCCGAACCAAAATCATCTGAGTCGGCAGCAGCGATATAGATTTCTCTTCGAACGACCACGCGAATCTTCCATCGGCTCGCATGCGATTAACAGCGTGATAACGTGTGCCCTGATCGTCTTTTCTATCGCTCTTTGGCCCGACCAACAAAGCCCAGTGATAGCTAGCCATGGCCCATGTGTCAATGAAAAAACCCGCTCAGCGCGTCGGCTGCGCAGCGTACGTGTCTTCTCCACCCGGCATTCTGCTGGCTCCTCCTCGGGCATAGAGCGCCACATATAATCGGTCCTTGTTCGACAGCATCGGATTCGCTCTCAGAACGGGCTCGCAACGACTCCGGCTGTTGTTGGGCATGTTGGAGGGTTCGAGAACCACTTGCCTGGCGGAAGATTCCGCTCCTCCAGTGGCCCAAGCTCCAAGTCTGATGTTCCAACGTCGACTGATTGAATAAACACCCAACTCCTCATAGCGAACCACCAAGCCTTCATCGGTAGCACCATATTACACGGCCACCACACTGTTATAGTCAACATGCTGTCTCTCCGCGCCGTCGCGCGCGCCGCCCCACGCAGCGCTGCTCAATTCGCCAGCACATCCTCCTGCTCAACTCTCCGACCCGCCCTCCAAACGGCCCTTCGCTCGTCACGAATCGCCACTCGGATCCCCCGCTACTTCAGTATCTCGCATTCACGCTTCGACGATGCCTCGCAAGAACTCGCCGCTAAGCTAAGCGATGAAATGCGACTTGAGTCCGAAGAGGACTCTTCTCCCGCCGACAGCGACAGCAACATCAAGCACTTCCTCGACCAGAACTCGCAGTGGACCATCGAGGACAACACAGGCGAGCAAGAGGTCCAATTGAAGAGGAAGTACGACGACGAGGAGATCACCGTAAGCTTCAGCATCGCGGATTTCAACTCACCCATGATGGATGGCGAGGACCCCGACGAGGCGATGATGGACGACGAGGAGGACATCCAGACCGCGCAGAGCGGTGGTGCCAACACGAAGGGCGCGGTGAATCAAGGCCGCACGAGTGGCGGAAACATCAAGGTTGCTCCAGAGGACAGTGTTGCGCCGGGTGACCGAGAGGACATGAGAGATGCGGAGGATGAGAACGATGGCCAAGCGGCCTTCCCGGCGAGCGTCAATGTCTTGATCCAGCGCCCCGGCAAGGTAAGCATCGACCTTGCTCCGTATCAGTGTCTCGTACTAACATGTGTAGGGCGCGCTCCGTGTTGGCCTCATTGCCGACAGCGGTGTCTTCAACATTCAAACCGTCACCCATCTCGACAAGTCCATCGCCTCCAAAATGACCAGCACTGAGCTCCTCGGCCATGCGCCCGAGTCCCTGTATGCCGGTCCACCGTTCCAGCAGCTGGATGAGGACGTCCAGAACCTGCTCGGAGCGTACCTGGACGCGAGGGGCATCAACACGGCGCTCGCGTTGTTCGTGCCGGAGTATATTGATGTCAAGGAGCAGAAGGAGTACATGGGATGGCTGGGAAGGGTGAAGGAGTTTGTGGAGTAAACTCTTGCTAATCGACGTGGCCGGAGAAGTGTGTAAGAAAGGATGAGATGGGGCGGTGCGTTGAAATCAACATGGACGCGAGTTTGCCAGAAAGGAGCTGTGTTGCGCTGTGAGGCGAAGCCCTTCATGTATAAAGTAAATCATTCGAGTTCTCCGCTTTCGCCCTGCTGGCGTCGAGGCGTATTTGGTAGGGTCGCAGAAGAGACTCTGGCTATACATGGAACTATGTTTCCTGTGTTCGAAGGCTGTGAAGACATTCCTTCGCCGACACATGTTCTTTGATCATGCACCTTGACATGGCCCTGCTCATGAAGCTGTGGCATCTCTCATCGTCTGCCATCCACTTCTGTCCCAAGGAGCCAAGGATATTGCCCGTTGTGCATCACCGCTCGTACCGACACCTGCAAACCTTCTTCCCAACTCCTCAACCTCCATGTCTCCCGACGGAGGCACAGCCTTCTGCGCCATCTTCAGCGCCATTTTTGCGGCATACGATTCCTCGGAATATTTTGACAGCCGTGCCCAGGTCTGCGGATGACCTGGCTTAAGTAGGATCGCCGCCTGCGTCGCTGTCGTGTCGTCTAACCCGGCATCCGCTGCTGTTGTTAAACCCGCGAGAGCGTGCAACAACCCCTCAATCTCGTCCTGCTCGAGATTACTCAAACCATCCTTCGTCCGTAGATTCAGTAGATCATCGGTTACAGCTCCAGCGGTATCCACGTCGTCGTTGATTGCGGCGATGGCTCCAAGTAGAGTCACGCTACCGATATGCTCCGGATGCTTCTCCACACACTCGAAGAGTTGTTCGCAAGCTACGCTTTTCTCATCCGTTCCACCGTGCGCCCACAAAACTTTGACGAGGAGGCAGGTGACGTCGGGGTCGTTGTCGCTCTCGTGTAGGGCGGTCCTAAACATGCTGATGGCTTCGTCATTTCTTTGCAGGTTGTGTGACGCGAGACCGGCGGTCAGATGGGCAAAAAGTCTAAGTCTCCGCCTCGCCTCGACGTCGAGTCCGCTGTTGTCAGCATCCGAGCTGAGGTCGAGCGCAGTCTGGGAGTTCTCCCTCGCTTGGATAAAGTCGCGGGCAGCGAGCTGGTTTCGGGAGAGATCACATTTGGCTTGCGCGAAGCGGGCGAGTGATGAGAGGGTTTCCGATGCTTCGTACTCCGCTTCTGTAGATGCACCAAGCTCGGTCAAGGCATCGATAGCTGCGGAATGATCGCCAACCCGTTCCAGGAACAGGGCGGCGAGGTGGCGGTACGGCAGATTATGCGGACTTTGTATGCAAAGCTGCTCCAATGCGAAGATTGGCTGTATGACATCAACCGGATCGTTCGACGCTGTTGGTGAAGATAATAGGTGGTCAAAGCTGGAGGTTGAGTACTGCCGTCTGGTGATGATCGACGAGGAATCGGATATCTCGAACGCGTGCGTAAAATGGCTTAACGCTTCTTCGGCGTCGCCCGACAGGAGCGCAATGAGTCCTTCGCCAACCCAGGCGTGTGCGTAGCTGGGATCCGTTGACTGCGCTCTGCCAAACGCTTGATGTGCCAAGGCATGGTCGTGTTGCAACAAATATAGCACACCCAGGTTCGTCCACACCTTCACATTCAGCTCGTTTAGGTGCAGTGACCGCACAAAAGCATGCTGTGCGACTTTTGGGTTCAGAGTTGTCGTGACCACCCCGAGAGCGTTCCAGAACTCTGAGTTCCCGGCCTCGAGCTCGATGGCTCGCTTGAAGCACCGCACGGCCGTCCTGAGAAACTTCTTGCCAGGCTTGGAGTCGCTGCACGTATGGGCTCGGTGTTCGATCCAGCCAAGATTGTACCAACCTACAGCTTGCGCGTGGATATCATTCGTGCACGCGACAATAGCGCGCTTGTACGCGAGAATGCTGGCGACGAGAGCGTTGTGAGATTCGCCCAACGTCTTGTCATCACCAAAACTGTCCAATGTCACCTCGTCAAGGTCGACAAGTTGACCACTCGACTCTTCTCCAGGAGCGTTCCGCATGAGAGCCCGAACATCCTCAGTGGGAAAGCGTTCCATACCCGACTGCACCCATGAAAAGACAGAAGAAGCGTCTCCGACAGCCTTCCACACGTTGAATGCGTTCACCCGATCTTTAGCAATCGAAGTAGCAGCGCGAAGGGCTTCGTCTGCACTCTGCACTGCTTGCCCGAAAAGAGCAGTCTCGGGGCACCTCCAAGCCTTCTCGACGAATGTTTGCAACAGCGACATCTGCACGCCGAATTCACTCGGTCGCTCTTGTAACACTTTTTCCAGACCCATGATGGCCTCGTCGTACTCGCCGAGTTCGCGGTGGACGTTGGCAAGCATGTACCACGCAAACCACGTCTCGCCACTGACACTAAGCTTAACGTCATCAGGTGGCGCAACCGCGTGGGTGAAGGTCCGCAAGGCTGAGTTGTACCGTCCAGAATTGTGATAGCTTTCGCCCAAACCGACGTACGACTGATACTCATCGGGACGTATGCGTAGCGCAGCTAGGAATGACACAATGGCCTTATTATACTCCTGCTTGTTCATCTGCACATATCCCAACGCAGAGTAAGGCCAGCTGATTCCCTTTCTCTTAGATCCGGGTGGCGGCCTGGCCCTGCCGGAGTCGATTACACGTTGCGCGATCACCTCTACAATCTCCCAATCGCCTTGGTCCGCGAAAGATCTGGCGAGCTTCTCCGCAGCGTCCGTTTCTGCTGCAGAGAGCTCGAAAGCCTTCTGGTAGCATTGGCGCGCGCGCTTCTTGTCTTTGGCATACTCAGAATAGTAGTCACCCAAACTTGTGTAGGCGGGCGCGAAGTTGACGTTCGCTTTGATGGAAGATAAGAAGTATGCGTAAGCCCCACTACGGTCCCTGCGAGCTGCCTTTGAGGTGTCGTTTTGCCAAATGCACACACCGATGCGGTACTGAACTTGTGCGCGAAGGTCCCGCGTTCGCGGATCATCCGATTTAAGTGATGGCAGATAATCCGCGAGCTCCTGCCGCGCTTGGGAGTAATCGCCGCAAAGTGCTCGACACCATGCAAGTTCCGTCCCTACCTTCACGTTGTCCTTGTCTTTGTTCAAAGCCTGAGTGAAAAATGTGATGGCATCGTGATAGTCCTCTGTCTCCTCGAAGATCAAGCCAAGACCGATCAGCGCAGGGGTGGACTGTGCCTTGCGCTGCAGGATGGTCTCGAACAATCGCCTCGCTTCTAGGTGGTTCCGTGGCGCTTGATAATGCACCAGTGCTGTGCCCAACACACTGCTCAGCGCGTCTTCGGTATTCTGCATACTCATGCCAAGCTTGAGTGACTCGGACGAGACGAATGCAAGACCGGATTTGGTAATATCTATAGCACTTTCGTATTCATCCAGGTGCAAATAGTATTCGCTGACTAAACGGTATGCCAAAGTTGACTGCTCGGTAGCAGCAGTCATCCCATCGGCCATGAGCAGCAAGCGGTCTGCCGCGCTGAGATTTCTCGGCCTCGTCATCTCCCCGTCTTCGACTTCATTCGAGGGTTGTGGAAAAGGCGATAACTCGGTGGAGAGCCAAGTCTGCAAGATATTTGCAAGACCGGCTTCGGGGAAAAAGGCCACGTAATCGCGCAAGATATGAACGTCAAAGTCATCCAGATCATCCATGTCTCGCGAATCGAGGACGAGATCCCATGCCAAACGAAAGGGATGCTTGATCACGACCATGCCCTCGGCCAGCGTGAGGACCTGGTCCAGTTTCGTCGCCTTGCGTTCCATTGGTAAGACCACGAGCGTCTCGTAAGCACGTTCCAACAATTTCTCCTCGTATTGTCGCCTGACTTCATCGTCGTTCGACCAATTGATGACTTGTTGGTAGATGTCTTCAAGCCGGCTGCTGGTCAACACCTCACGCTTCACCTCGGTAGTCACTTGGCCCACTCTGGCACCAATCCGGGTTCGTCGCTCGCTGATTTCACGCTTGATGTGTTGCGCTTCTTCATCCTCCGTGATCTCGGCGATGCGGACGTACGTGTGGGAAGGGTGCGGTACTCGTCCTTCTAATGAGTGGTAGACCGGACTACCGGGGAGTTCCACTTCCAAGGCCCGCACATATTGCGCAGCGTTGCCGTGTTGTTTGGCAAACAGGAGGAGCTTGTCCACGATGGTCTGACACCTGTGCTGGTCGTCCGCGTTCGCAAAAACTCCCGCCGCATGCACGGCTGCTTCGCGATAGTCGTCCACCTTGGCCGAGCCTTGAGCCTCGTAGACGCTACAAAGCCCAAGCCAAGCTTGACTGTCGTCCGGCTTTGACTTTGCCGCGGCGATGTACGTCTTTGCTGCGTCGTCGATTTTTTCCTGCTTCTCAAATGCTCGGCCCAGAAACAGTCTGGCGAAGTAGTTTTGCGAGTCCGATGCCAGCACGGTCTGCGCCTCGACGATAGCTTTGCCATAGTCTTCAGCATCGAGCGCCACTTTCGCGGCTTTGAGATTCGCTTTGGACATGGTGTCGAGTGGTCTGCATCGCCGTCGTCTTACTCTGTCGATCAACGCCCGCGAGATACTACCAATGTACCTAGGTAGTTTTCGACTTGTTCCAGTCCCACTTGCAAGTGATGTAGACGCTTTTGCGGGATCGAAAGTGACCGTCCGTGCTCAGGAGTACACACCAACACACACCCGCAAGGTCAACTAAATGTACACGACGTTACTCGCCCATACTGCTTGAGAAGGTCATGCAACATGGAGATCGGGGGCGAGTGGACCGCGTCTGCTCTCTTCTCGCCGTCAAAAGCGCGAGCGCAACAGGCTCAAGCCAAAGACTGGGCCTTCATAGATGCATGGCTCGCGAAGAGGTACGGCTCGAAACGGTTGCCCGTCTACGAACGCAATCAAGACACGCTCCAGACCCTTCTCGCCCTCGCAACATACAACGATACCGCCGATGAGCAGCAAACTCTGGCAGAGAGAACACAGAGATCTGTCCTACAAACGGTTGTGAAACGCCACACCAACGAAGACCGCACGCTACAACGAGCACTGCTCCAAACCATCAGTGAGGCCGGAGAACGGACAGTTGACGCGCTCTCGGAGCTAGCACTGGTACTGCACTCGAACGACATCGTGACCATGGCAAAAACTCTTCGCGAGATCACGATCGAGCATTTCCAACTACGGGAGCGGAATAAACGTGCCCAAACACTTCAGACCATGCTGGATGGCGAGCTTGCTCGTGTTGGTAACGTGCTGAAAGACATCAAAAGCGACGTCCTTGCCACTCCCCCGGCTTGGCCAAAGCAGACTTACGAATGGACGAGAACTGCGAAACACCTCAAAACCAAGGTAGCGGAGTACGACGAACGTTTGAGCGGGCTGCAGCCGGCTTATGCACCTTCCGTATCGGTAGAGCAAACCGCACGGCGACTGACAGACTTGGAATCGCACCGCATCGCACTATCTGAGCTGGAGATGGAGCTCGATGGCTTCCAGAGCCTGCCATCCGACGGAAAGGCGGCTAAACCCAAGCTAGAGACTGTCCGGGACAGACTACGCAAGCTGACTGCTGAGCGAGACAACATCTTTGAGCATCTTGTAGATCCCGATGAAGCCAGCAGTACGCTGTGAATGGTCGAACGTGAGGCGCTCGCTCATGTCGAGAGGCTCTCCGGCTCAGTGTCGCCGTCCAATTCTGGCTCGGTCCTTAGAGTGGTTGGCTCTGTAGGTCACTAGGTACCCTCGGCTTCACCAATTCGGAAGGCCAACCCGACATCTACCGCTCCTGTGCTTCGATCCGAATATATCGTGGCGGTTAGGCAGTTTGTTAGATAGCCCGGTCTTTGCCGCTCACGATCGGCCGGATGTACTCTCATCGGCATCTTGACGACCACTCGACTGTATCTGTCAGGAGACTTGGGTGGCGTGTCGCAATCGTAGAGATGCCTGAGCTCCGACGAGTATGGGCGAGCAGTCAGACGGACGCGACAGGCGCTGGATCAGATCACGTACGGAATCACTCTACATCGTACAACGGGAGAGCTGTCTCTCAACGATGTCAATGAGTCTGCCGTGCCGCACTTCCTTTACGGCTTCCCTCATACTGGCAAGTTTTTCCGCTTTGTCTGGTGGAGTTGGCATTTATGGTTTGCGCGTTGCTTTGTAACGTAGTCCTTGCATGCTCCCCGTCCAGACCAACGCATCTCAAAGAAATAGTCTCGCGCTTTATTTATCAATGATTCTGCTACCAAGGTGAACACATGTATCCCTCTTGGTGGTGATGATGAACGTGCCGAACTCGTCCGGTTGGGAAGCCGAGACCGGCGGCCTCTTGCCGAGATCGCGCAGGACTTGACTACATGTATTCCACCCCGCACTCATCAGCAACACTGCGTGCGCGAACCCGTTCTCATACTACGGTTGAATCTATGTGTGGTGGATGGCATCGCAGCTCTTGCGTCCTCTCCTCTGGTTCTACCACGCCTTTGGACTTGACTCCATTCACGAAGTCGGTCGCAATGCTTATCTCATCGTCCTGGCGCGGACGTGTCGCATGTTTGCCTACGGCACCAACTCCCTCATCCTCGCTCTATTCTTTGCCGAGCTACAGTTCTCCGACGCGCTGATCGGGCTGTTCATGACCCTGACGTTATTTGGAGATGTCTTCCTTGGACTTGGCCTCACTCTCGTCGCGGACCGAGTCGGGCGGCGAAAGGTTCTGTTCGCCGGTTCGCTCTTGATGGTCTTCAGTGGCATTACTTTCGCTGTCGCCGAGAACTTCTGGATCCTACTCATCTCCGCCATCGTGGGAGTTATAAGTGCTACTGGGGGGGACTTTGGGCCTTTCCGTGCGATCGAGGAGTAAGCACTTACCTCTTCAAAAGGTTCGTCTCTGACTCTGCCTGCAGGTCCATTCTATCACAGCTCACTACGCCGAAGACGAGATCAGACGTGCTGGCGTGGTATGGTCAGTTTTGTCTTGTAAAGGGCGATCGTTGCGAAGCATGCCACACGCTGACCACCTGCCAGTCACACTTGCATCATGGGGCTCTGCTTTAGGCAGTGAAGCATCTGGTCGCGTGATCCATCTGTTGCAGACCCTCGATGGGTGGACGTTGCTCGACGCTTATCATACTCTTTTCGTCGTCTACGCCGTAATGGGCCTAGTAAATGCAGGCTTGGTACTGCTTCTGTCTGACGCCTGCGAGATCCATTCGAAAGGAGAGACGTACACGCAGGTTCCGCAGCATGAGCCTCAGACGGACGTCTCACTAGAGGACGACATCGAGCTCATCGAAAGCCCGGGAGCAAGACCACGCAGCGAATTCAAAAAGCCGCAGGTCGGGTTAGGAGTCTACATGCGCCAGTTCTCTCAGATCTCCTCGCCAACACGAAGGGTCATGTACAAGCTCTGGTTTCTACTCGCCATTGACTCGGTAGCCGATGGTATGGTACCGTATAGTCTGACGAACTATTACATGGACTTCAGGTTTCACCCTGCAAAGTCTACCCTCGGAGACGTGACATCAGTCGCCTACTTCCTGGGCGCGTTTGGAGGCATCTTTGCAGGCCCACTGGCAAAAAAGATTGGATTGATCAACACCATGGTCTTCACGCACATCCCCTCGTCGGCAGCCGTGTTATTATTCCCTGTCTCAGGCAATTTCGCACCTACGGTGGCCCTACTTTTCGTACGGAGCGGATTGAATAACATGGATCAGGCACCGCGATCTGCCTTCATCGCAGCTGTAGTGAAGCAGGAAGAGAGGACTTCAGTCATGGGTATTACAGCCATGATCCGGACCCTCGCCGCTACCGCTGGTCCATCGTAAGAAGTCCTTGGAACTGTGATGAGTGATACGATCTTTGTTGACACGTTGCGCAGATTTACAGGCCTCTTGGCGGGCAGCAAACGCTTTTGGGTTGCTTTCGTGATCGCAGGTGCATGCCGCTTGATATACGACGTCGGACTGTACGCAATGTTCGTCAACATGGAGCTGTACAAGCACGAGCAAGATGTCTCAGGACATGATCCGGTTTCCAGAAGAGGAATTGGCATCTCTCAGTGAATTTAGCGACCACAATGTATACGACGATGGAACCGCACCGAAGGATGCTGAAATAATACAATGAGCTGTATGTAAACCCGTGAGCATCTTGTAGATTCCGATGAAGCCAATGGCAGTTCGAGGCAATCCATTCCCTGCTAGCAGTTGAATGCATCGACCTGCCTGTCGTGGACATCGGAGCTCATTCCTTGCTCGTTTCCTTTCATGATTGCCAAAGGCGAGCCCAGGACCTCGATCGATACTGAGCTTGTTGTGACGCGGTTGTGACTTGGCTGCGCTGACGCCTCATCTCGCCGTACTCGGATTCCTTGCCCACGATGATGGCTTCGGGTGCGCTTGATTGGTTCAGGTGATGTAGTCGTGTTGATATTGAAGAAGAAAGGAAAGAAGCTGAGAGACGAGGAAAATACATGTGCCAACCGCGCGCTCGTTAGCGTGCATGTGATTCTGCCGAGTGAAGCGGTTCCTAGTGTGAGCGACGAAAGTGAAGGGTGAATTGAATGAAGTGAGTATCTTGAGATAGTACAGTGAGCTACATGTGATGGCCACTCCCCGGACGTATGATGCACCCATGTGCTTACGTATAGGTCAAAGGTATGTCGTGTCCCTGCAAGTTCGGAGATCGCTGCAAGATGTCCCATCATCAGGCACAACCAATGACACGGCGGTATGCGTCGTGTCGGGGCCTGAAGCGTCGCGCCTGACAAAAGCCATCTCGGAGACGGTCTTGCACTTGATCTACGCTGCTGTTCGCGGCTTGAAGGGTCACAAGGTTGCCAACTCTGTCGGTAATGCGTCCGATGGCTTCGCCGTGTGTGGTCATGGCACGCTGGGAGAACAACAATGCGCTCACTGGTTCAACCGAGCCCTAGATGTAGGCATGGAGCCGCTTCGCGCGTCTCGATATCCTTCGATCGGCCATCCAAAAAGATACAATCGATCTGCAGGTCATTTGCACCACCGTTTGTGCCCGACCGGGTTACCGTAGGCTTCGCAGACCGTCTCCTGGCCACGGAAGATGTGATATTGCATACACCCGTCAAATGTACTTCTTTCCCGGATCCGCGCTCTCCAGCAAATCCATCGTCTTCTCGTACATCGTAAACACGATGCCACCACTGAACACCAGCCGCCCCAATCTCGGTACGGCACCCGACCAGAACTTGAGTATGCCCTCGTTTTTCCAGATCTTGACCGCGCAGTCAATGCTGTTCTTGTACAAGCCTTTCGCCTCCAACGACTGCATGCGCGTTTTGATAGTGTCGATTGGTTGGGTAGCGTAGACAGTGATTGTACCGGCCAGACCGCCAATGGCGAACGTCGCCGCCGTGCCCAGCTTTTCACCAGGAGCAACGTACGACTGAGCAGCTTGCTTGAGAGAAGTGTAGGAGCTGAAGCGTACGGCGGAGTTTGCGGCTTGTCGGGCGGTGGTGGGCACAAAGCCCTTGAAGAAGCCGCGCACGCCTTGCTCGCGGAAGATGACACCGGTACCGTGGAGAAAACCGTTCAACCGTGGTTGTGCCCGCTTGCGATCGTCAATCAATTGCGTCTTGATGCTCTCGAACGGCGTGACGGCCAGTAAAGACTCGGTCGCGCCAGCCAGGAAGCCCGACACCACCGTCATCGGCCCGGAGATGTTTCCCTCGGCGTCGGAGAGCATCTGTTTGTACTGGTCAAAGGCCACAAACCGCACGCCCGCCTTGATGCTGTTGCCAATGATCAAAGTCGTGCAGCCCGCATACCACTGAGCACCAAACGGCGGCCATGGTAGTCTTTGCCCGGTAGGCAGACGCTGGTTGAGCTGGATACGAGTCTTGGCGAACTCGGCTGGATAGGTGATTGCGATCTCGACGGCGCCGGCGGTACTGCCTGCGATGATGGAGCGAAGCGGACTGGGCTTTTCTTTCTTGGAGGATGTGGCGGGCGCGCGGGCGCCAATGTTGGGCACCGTCGCTGTGCTGGCCATGGTGGGCGGCGGTGGGCGTGTCTCTTCGCACGAGGTGAAGTTGACACCGCTTTCGCGGGACAGCCACGGAATCTACTCCGCTCCGGTGGACGACCACTGATGACGGCGCGACCGCAAATTCTATCTTCTGATGTTCTGCGGTTTACGGCAGAACTGGTACGAGCAGGAGTGTGCTAGTACAGCTACATTCGAGAAGCAAGTCGATAGACAAGTTCACCGACTCCTCGCAATCGCCAACATGGGCATCCCATACTCGAAACAAATCAACGCGGCCTTTGATCAGGTCTGTCACTTAGCGAAATACTTGGAAGACCGTCTCGGAGGCTTATCACGAGCAAGGTCACTCCTCTTGTCGCCGCGGGTTTCGATGTCCTACAAACAACCCGAAACATCTCCGTCTTGCTGGCCTTCATACAGGTCCTGACCGCCCTGCTTCAGTTCTGCACTGTCGTTGCGCTGATTGCGCTGCTCATCACCGTCAACCCGGATCTGAATGAAGAAAGGACCGCATTAGTGACGCCTGCGGTCCGTCACGCCGCCTCGTGGTAAGTCTCTCGAGCGGGGATCAAGTGATGGCGCACACCCCTCGGTCGCCGACCTGCTTACACCGGCCTGGTAGGGTCATGCCTGGCTCCGAAGGGAGATGGATCTTCAAGGTCACCGGCTGGATGATACTAAGTGTATGGCTCCTCGTCTGCAGCGCAGCAGCGTACTATTACTCGAGAGACCGGGATGTAGCAAATTCCTCGATCCTTTCCGCCTCGAGATCACCGATCGCAAACGAGGTCGAGGTCAGTACGGGTAAGGATGTAGATACGCTTAAGGACGGGAAATCAAACCAATAGATAGAGAGCTCGGGAATAATTATTTTGTAATATGTAGTTTAGGCTATGGACATAGAGTATATGAAATATATCTTGATATACACAACTGTTTATCTATTAGTTGACTCAGTGATTTACAGTTTTTAATCTATATAACTAAGTAATCTAGAGCTTAGCTTCTTTTAGTAATAAATAGGTATATCCTACTAAATCCTAGGTACAAAAGTTACTAAAATAGATTAGAGGGATTCTAAAGTTAATATAATTTTAATAGATCATCTTAGTACTTTATAACTAGGATTAGAGAAGATAATAATCTTACTTATCTAGAGATTTTATATAGTATATCTTATTTAATGTTACGTTCATGCGGCGCAGCATCAGAAAGGAACATCAGAAAGGAACATTCGGAGCCAATCAAGGATTGAAGGGCTACGTCAGAAGTCACGTGAGCGACCAGCCGACCAGTGACACGGTC
>Ga0268244_10000105_pt1 | contig 34634 bp, 33 predicted proteins | sample AgamicMgSfe_FD_200258 | JGI IMG/M metagenome (GOLD analysis project Ga0268244, IMG submission 200258) | Agave microbial communities from Guanajuato, Mexico - Mg.Sf.e (v2) (version 2) | ecosystem: Host-associated > Plants > Phyllosphere > Phylloplane/Leaf | place: Guanajuato, Mexico | collected... | reverse complement strand
GCCCCCCATCAATCACCTCTCGCGCCATCATCTGTTTGCGTGTGTGCATATCCTTCACCACCGTCGTCCGGCCGTACGTCTTCTCATCGATCAACTGCTGCGGGTCGAGCTTGGTCCCTTCTTCCCGGTAGTTCCGCTCGAAGCGCATCAGGGCTTGGGGGATGACGCCGTGCACTGCGTCTGGGCCGGACAATTTGACCAGCTCTTTCGCCAGCTCGCCCATGATTCCGACCGTGCCCCCTCCGTAGACGAGACGAATGCCATTGTGGTGGAAGATGCGGGCTAGTGACCGGGCGGCTTCGACGTGTGCTGGCGAGGTGCCGGCGGATGATCCGCAGCTGGGAGGTGGTCAGGCTTGGAGAAGAAGGTGGAGTTGGCGGAAGATGTGAGGTACTCACAACACACAGACGACCGGTTGTTTGTGCTGCGATGAGCTTCCTGAAGGCGCAGTGCCATTCGAGTGCTTCGGCTCCGACCTTGGGTCACTTGATGCCATGACCGAGGAGATGAATGAGGCTTGCGAAGGAGACGAGGAGAAAGTATGGGGGTGCGCGCTAGTTAGGTAGGAAGAATGCTCTTGTCTGATGAGATATGCGGTTGCGATGCAACCACAGGTATGTTCGACGATGAAGCTAGACGTTTCCGCGTGCTCGATTGAGGTGGATGTGATTGGTTTCCGCCCTTTGGACCTACCGTGAGTTGGCTACGAAGATGACTTGCGATCCAAGGTACGTGCAGAGTGGATATTCCGCGAAGAGGGCATCGCTCATCATCAAGCGACTGTCTCTCGATGTCTTTGGGGGAATCTTGGAATAGCCTGTGGCTGGGTGCTGGAATATTGGGGCACGCACGGTTGGAGGTGATGGCGTGTGGCGTCAGGAAAGTCCAGGGCGAGGCGAGATGGAAGAAGCTCCGTGCTTGGGGGAGTCGCTGACTTCAGTTGGCTTCACATGAATTCGACACGGCTTGATTGTGTAATCGGCAGGTAATCATCGTTGAACTGAGGATCGCCTAAGAATATCCAACGGCATGCACATATAGCTTTCAACCACTTCGCCAACTACCTGTACACGACCTCGGACACAGATCCGAGACAGTCAAGAAGCACACGAGCGCCGTAGCTGCTACCGGCCGGATGGCGGCCGTCCAGCTATGGGACTACATCGCCAAAATCGTCTCCTTGGGCGACTCTGGTTCTGGCAAATCTAGTGTGCGTTTCTGATGTCTTCCTCGACCCCCAGCACCCTCGCTGATGACGAGTAGCTGACCATTCGACTCTGCGAAGGCCGCTTTGTCTCCCACCACGATGTCACGATCGGCGTCGAGTTCGGCAGCCGGATAGTCCCCGTGGGACCTCCGGCGAGCCTGGAGTATAACATCAACAACCCTGCAACGCCAGCGTCTGAGCCACCAGCGACGAAAAGCTCCAACAACAGCAAAGCAGCCAAGGATGCGAAGAAAGAGCCGCCGCAGAAGCACATGAAACTTTCCCTGTGGGATACGGCGGGCCAGGAAACGTACAAATCCATCACGCGCTCCTACTTCCGCGGCGCTTCCGGAGCACTACTGGTGTTCGACATCACCCGTAGGCAGACGTTCGCGAGCGTGACGTCCTGGCTTCACGACCTGCGACAAATCGCCGAAGACGACATCGTCGTGATCCTCGTGGGCAACAAGTCCGACCTTGCGCCATCCTCGACCGTGTCCGAGACTTCGAGCAACGCTGCCAACAAGCGGCAGGTGACGCAAGAAGAGGCGGAGGAGTGGTGCAAGCAGAACCGAGTCATGCGGTATGTCGAGACGTCGGCGAAAAGCGGCGACAACGTGGAGCGGGCGTTCTTGGAGGTGGCGGAGCGGATCTATCAGAACATCGAGGCTGGTCGGTACGATCTCAATGATCGGAGAAGTGGCGTCAAGGGGTCTGGCGCGGGTGGCGGCGCTAATACATCTCGGACCGTCAACCTTGGGATGAGTGACAGGAATGCGGCGAAGAAGACCGGCATGGCTGGTGGGTGTTGCTGAGTTTACGGCGAGGTAAGGTTGTTATGCACGGCGTTTGGGAAGGGTAGCACAATCTTCAATGCTTCTTCTGTACAGATGCCTGAATGCATGGCTGAATTTCCAGGACTCGTCCTACTGTCACGTACTCCACACGTGACAACGCGCTAAATCTTATCACCAACGACATCACCTTCCCACGACTTCCTTTCTGCACCCAACCTTTACCACCACCAACACCAACCTACCTTCTCTTGCACCAAGCTTTGCAATACATTAACCAACATCGAGTTACCATTGAACGTCACCACAGCTCGACTCACCCGCGGCTCTCGCCGAGACGGCCTTCAGACACCTTGGCTGTAGCTTCACTCCTGTGGTAGCATCATCAATCATTCCACATCAGCTTCACTCCGGCGAATCCTCCCAAGCTTTCAACCACGACGGTGCTTGCAACAGCTTCACTCCAGTGGTAGCATTCTTAAGCAGTCAACATCAAGACTTACAGTAGCTTCTTCACGGTAGTACAATTGCAAAGCATTGGACTTCAAGGCGCTTGCAACAGCTTCACTACGGTGGCATCATCCTCAAGTTTCACCGTCCAGGCACTTTGTCTACTTCTTATTTCCTCCTGCGTCACAACATCACTGAACTCTCGTCAGCTCCACTCCGATCATTGCCACTCGGACGAGGTGACGCCGATCTCTTCAGGGTGTGAGAAGCTGACCCAATACTCTGACACAGCTTTCGAGGGTCCGCAATGCACGACGACTTTGGCTGTGGCTATGTTGAGCCTTACGAGTTCGACGATCCGCGTAACGAGCCTCGACCGGACTGTGTCATTTACCTGCCTATCTTTGAGAGACCGAAGGCTTCCATGGATGAGGCGGTAAGTGTCCTGCAGAAGCCTCTGCAGGAGTCGACATATCGTAATCCAACCATCGAAGCTCTGAAACGCGAGGTTCAGAATCGGACAAAGGAGAATACCCAAGAGCAGATCGCATTCGCTGTAGCTGGAGACATGAATTCAGGCAAGAACGGGTCGAACGTGCTGCGTTAGTCTTGTGCTAACAGCATATAGGCAAGAGCTCAGTCATCAACTCGGTTCTCAGCATTGGCATCATCGCGCGCAAAGTAAGTAGATTCCCGAGATCAACAGTAACCCTTACTGACCCGACAAATAGGGCGACGCGGGCGGAAGTTGTACGTGGGTCGTGCAAAGGTTCATGAAGATGTTCCCAGACCAAAGATCACCGTACGCAGCCAAGGTCCACTTCTTTAACAGCAAGCAAATACGGGACATAATCGCGTCGTTGTTCGCAAGGTACTATCGCGCAAGCGGTAAAGATCGCGACGGATCTGACGAAGGAGAGGACCATGGCGTGGAGGACTATGGCGAAGTTCGTTCCGTTTTGGATGCGTTCATGGCGCTCTTCTGCGACCACGCCGCATTCGAGACACAAGAGGCTACCAAGGCCTTCCTTGGTAAAGCGGACGCAGAGGATGACAGGGACATGCTAGAAATGCTGACAGCCTGGGCCCACGATGTCGTCTCGCAAAGGCTCCAAGGCGAGGGACGAGAATTCGTCACAGTTCATGCAAATACGCCAGAGGAGCTACTCTTCAAACTGCAGCCATACACCTACACACTAGGTGGCGACGATGGCAAAGGCGTCGTCTCTCTGTGGCCTCTAGTGAGTGTGATAGACTTTGGCTTCAAGCATCCTCTCCTTGAACTGGGAATCGTCCTGGTCGACACATCTGGACGCTCGGACGCCAACTTTACTCGCTCGCGAAATGCCGCCCTGTGGCAACAAAAGTGCCCGTACAAAATCATTGTCGCGGAGATAGCCCGTGCAAAAGACGACAAGTCGCTTCGCGAGGGGTTGGCACTGGCCTATCGCACTCGAGGCTCAGGGCATGCATTGCTCGCAGTGACAAAAGGCGATCAAATCGACGTGGACGCCAACGTGTACGGGTCGCCTTTGGATAACAAGAGACAGCAGAAGCTGAAGGACGAGGCCACAGCTCTAGACAACAAGAAGACCCAACTTAGCCAGCAGCGGCAGCAGCGGCAGCAGAAGACCGAAGTGGGAGATCGATGGGCCGAAGAGGAAAAAATCCGAGAAGTTGCCGCTAATCTGAGATCAAAGGTTGAAGAGCTTGCTGGTCTACGCATGGCTATGTGCAATCGCTCGGTACTGCACACTGTTCGGCAACAGTACAAAGAACTTACTGGCGACCCATATCCGCTTCCGGCCTTCGTGGTCGGCAACGAGGCCTACAAGAAGCACCAGGCAGGCTATACAATGGACGATAAACCTGCGATGGGCGTGGAAGACACTCAGATTCCATCTCTTCGCCGCCGTATCTACCTGCTACCAGCCGAGGGCAAGCTAAAGGAGGCGCTGCATCTCGCGGAAGTTCAGCTCCCGAGCCTGGTCAATTCATTTCAACTGTTCTGCTCGAAGACACACATGGCTCGGAAGCATGAGATCGAGGCCATTCTTTTGCAACCGAAGAGCGAGCTATCGGGTATCCTGCAGAACATCTTTGAAGAACTGAGAGCAGAGGCGCAAAGCTGTGTCCTTGCGCTCATGCGAAAGAACGAGACGAGATGGATTTCCGGCGCGCGCAAGCTTTGCAAAGTCTGGAAAGAGAATAACCAGGCTGGCCAGCTAGCTCTGCTGAGGGAACATGGCTACAAGAAGGGCACTAAGCGGGGTGGACCGGACATCAACTACAACCTTGCGCTCATGAGCATCGAATCCGAAGCACTGCTAGCATATCTCGGCAACATGCAAAACGCGATCCTGCCGATTATCTCGGATCTCGACAACTCTATCGCATGTATGATCGACAACACAAGAACGAAGATCAGGGGTATGTCAATGGTCATACGCATAGTCTTCTGAGATGCATAAGACTGATAGTTCCACAGACGACCCGCAGAGCAACTTGATGGTACTGGAGCCCTTCCTTGATGGTTTCAGCATCGAGAAGCTAGCACTGAAGCAACTGATCGACCGCGCGGGCCGTGACTTGAGAAAGGACATTAGGTTGGCTCATTTCGCCACATACGTTGATTGCGTCGCGCTGACACGCCATAGTATTATCACGGAGAACCTTGTCTCCTTCTCTCCCGATGCCTACTTTTGCCAGGCCATGGTACCGATCTATGCTCAGGTCTGCCAAATCAAAGGAGGTCGCGGGGCGCCACAGAGGCGCGCCGAATTGTTCGCAAGCAAGGTCAGCAGGGTGAGCGGTGTTTGGCTCGATGTCCACGATCTTGTCGAGCGAGCGCTCAACAAGCTCTTCGTACAGCATCTTGGAAAGCTGTCTGAGGACATCGACCAGGTAATCGACGGCATCCACGACAAGTTCAATCTCCTTTGCGAAGACACAGCTGCGAAAAGCCAGGAGGAAAAGGAACAGGAGCTTGAACTCCGGGCGCAGCTGCAGAGGAGCGTGATCAAGGCTAATGAGTTGATCGCTGGCCCGGTCCGACAGGCTGCGGAGGAGTGCAAGAACTACGGCTCGAAGAAAGAGCAGGAGTCACTGTTCGTGGAGCCTTGAGGATCTTGCGGCTGGACTATGGCATGCGGACGATGGCGACGGGAAGAAATTTGGTCTTGCTGTCGTCTCGGGAGGCAAAAGCAACTTTGGTACCCTTTATCTTGGCAATGATCTCTTATATTCCACTCAATGTAATTGAGATAGTGCATGACTGACTTCATGGAAAGACTGTTCTCATGCTTTGACATCCTAAGATCGAGTGTGGTTCGTGAACACACGTACTGTACCACAATTGTGACTTTCCGTTGTCAAACGAACGTGCCAAGAGATCACCGGTGTCACACGTGCGACTTCTGTGCCTCTCCTGGGGTAGCCCCTGACACCTGCCTTCCGCGCCCGGCCACCAGCCACACTCTCACTCCACCTACTTGCGACCTACATAACATACCTAGTCTCGCCAGCACCGCAGATCATTCTTCGCTTGTGACAGTACCGTCTCTTCCTATCTCTCACACACACACGCAAACACACACGATACTGCAGCTCAGTCTCCCACAAGAACATCAAATCGTGATCGCCGCGCCCCATAGACAAAACGCATCTCATTAAACCGACCCGCCGCATTCATTCGTCGCGACGCGGCGCCCTCGCGCTAGCTCGACTCGCTGCCCTGCTCTCATCCCGTCCGTGCGGAACCTCGACTTTCTCCTCCTCGACACCACCGATCCAGGCAATCCTATACCGCAGACGGTAGCAGCGTCTCCGGACCCGCCCGACCACGCTCATTCACTACTTCACTTCGTGGCACTGGGGACTTTTACGACGACGGACTTTTTCTATCACTTCGCCGTCGAGCATCGCTCGCGTGGAGCTCGAATCCTAGCTGAGAGCTGAACCGGTGCGCCGACGCTCGCTCGCTCGCTCGATCAGGATGCCGACTCAGTACGGGTGAGTAGATAGGTCGATGGGGATGTAAAGGAGCTACGCTGACCATACGTCTTTGCCCGACAGGAACTTCCACGATTTCTGCCGCGACACCGGCTCGCAGTTCTCGACCTTGCCAGTATGCAACCTCTTCAGCGAGTCGCAAGCGCGAGGGGGTAGCGGGTTCGGCGGCTGCGAACTCCGAGGCATATCACTACATGGAGGGCGAGAGCACCTGGCGAATCTGGGATCCATACTGTTCGCCTTCATTGCGATACTGGTGACGCTGGGGCTGCTATGGCGGTCAGATCGGAAAAAGGCCGCGGTGGGCAGGAGGTAGGTCTTTCGCGAGACAACCGAGCATGCGCCATCACAGACGGGAAACTGACGCGATCACTCGACAGGGAAATGCAGTTTTTCCTCGTGGGCTACATCATTATCGAGATATGCGAGATCTTCTCCATCGGCGGCTTCCCGCTGAACGGCGGAGTTCGACGAGTCTTCTCGGCGGTCCACATTGCGGCCATTGTGGCCACACTCTGGATTCTGCTGATGAATGGCGTCGTGGGATACCAGCTCGTCGACGACGGCACATTATTATCCATCGGCCTCATCTTCGGATCAGCGGCCGCTCTGTTCATCGGCACAGGCTACATCGCACTGGACACTGGCTTCAGCTGGACAGGTTATTTCGACTCGAGCGTAGTTGGACCCGACAGTCCCAGCTACACGGACAATCGCAGCTACTCGTTATACACGCTGTATCAGCTTGTTCCCCTCATTTTCCTAGCGGTCTATTTCCTGCTGGAGACCGTCCTCGTGCTCAGAGTGCTGGGTGAAGTACGGCCGATGAGTATGTCCGAACCTACTGCAGTGTTCTCCGACGCAGCTTGCTGACATTTCACGCCAGTTTACCTCGCCAGCGCAGCCCTCCTCTTCGCCATCGGACAAATCTTCCAGTACGTGGCCAGCGTGCACATCTGCACGGGCACAAACGGAGCGATCAACGGCGGCCTGTTCGAAACGCTCTTCACCTTACTCGCCGTCGTCATGATATGGGTTTTCTGGTCCAGTATCACCGAAGACGACTGGCCGATGCCGGGGACGGGAGGAAGCACTTACACTTGAAGGAGCCTTAATGGGACGCTCAGCCAGCCGAGCGGCCGCCGCTGTGGTGGTGGTGGGAAAAGAACTCCTCAGCTTCGGTGGGATTTTTTGTTTGACGAAGTTTTCCGACTATATGGCAAGCGATGGAGTTCCTGTTTTCAATTGAATGCAATGGGCCGGATGGGGCGGAGCGGAGCGTAGATACCACATCTTTCTGAATACGCACACATAATAATCGATCGACGTCAGTCACTGCACTGCTTTCAGATCATCCAGTTGACGGTAATGGGAAGTCGCTAGAGCTATCACGTGAGAGGCAGCCAATCCTCCAATTTGGGAAAGTGTTTGGCCGAGTTTGAGGATCTCCCGGACATGCCACACTTCCTAGGTAGCGAAAGGCCGTTATGTAGGTACGGCACTGACTTGCTTGATATGCATCCGACTTCCATCTGATTGGCATTAGCCTCACTGATCTCAATCCGGTAGAAGAGGTTTTTGGGATCATAACGTGAGTACACTGATCACGTGACGGCGTGTATTGGCTTGTGGGTCCCCGCAGTCGCGTATTCAAGCTTCGACCTACATGTACGTCCTGCATACAAATGGTGACACTGTTGGTCAAAGATCGCGTTCCAACATGCAGTGGTGTTACACATTCCGAGTGTGAACCGGTCGAGATTCTCGCACCAAGAAATTGGACGACAGCGTCAAGGATCATGGCAAAGATATCGGGCGGTCCGTTCGAGGAGGACGAAGAGGAATCCGTTGCCACTGACACAACCGCGGGAAGTTCGGAGAGAGAGGAATACGAAGTTGAGAAGATCCTAGCCGAACGCGAACGCGATACAGATGGCGAGGTCGAATGGTTGGTCAAGTGGACTGGGTACCACGTCCTCCGAGCAAGCTGGGAGCCGAGAGAGAACTTCAATAACGATCACTTTATCACGGAGTGGGCCAAGCAGAAAAACCTCATCCGTCTGGGCCAGGCGAAGCCATTCGATGTCGAGAAATTGCAGGCCGATCAGGATCGCGAGGCGGAGGCGAGGTTCTTGAGGCAAAGGCGCAGGAAGGCGAAGCGGCGAGCGCGTGGTAGGGTGCTTTCGAGTGACGATGACTATGTCTCCGACGCGGCAGAAGATGGAGAGGGAACTGTGTTGCCTGTTGGTACGGACAGAGCGGGGATCGAAAAAGTTACTGGCGCTAGAAATAAGAGAGGCATCGCCCAACGCGTCCGTCAGCGACGTACTGACATTCCTTCTTCGGGAGCACAAAATGATAGCGGCTCGGACCAGGATATTTCCGACTACAACTCTCTCTTCGAAGAGCCCTCCGAGCGTGCTACACTGACAGTGACAAAGCCGGTTCTTCCAAAGACTTCAGCTTCCGGCCCAGCAGCACCGCCAGCAAAGCTGCAGAGCCCTACTTCGAACGTTGACAAGGCTGCACCACCTCTTGTGCCGAAAGACGTACCGAGTACCAACAAAGTGGTGAAGAGCAGCAAGAAGCGGACCAGCACCGGGGCTTCGATCTTCACGGATTGGAGTGCAGAGAAGAAGAGAAGAGGCCGCGCTCATGTTAGTGGCGAGACCCCAAAAGACTCTACTGATCCCAAGTTCACGCATCTCGCCATGCAAAATCGATATCAGAAGTACAGTCGTAACGAGCCGGCGCCCAATCCAGATGCCTTGACGATAGTGGACCCCAAGACCGGCAAAGCTCAACAGCCCAAGGATCCGCCAGTCGTGCAACCCCCTGATGTTAGGAAAGTATCAGAAGGGGTAAACAATACTTTCGGTAATCGGAGTCCGCTACCGTCCCGCGATGCGCCAACGACGGTGGTCCCTCGCGTCGGTACAACTCAACCGCCTACCAATTCGTCGGTTGCATACCGCCCTCGTGTCACTAGGGAGCCCGAAGATATACATAGCGCTTATGGTCGGAGGAGTCCACCACGTCGAGAGCGGCAAAGAAGTCCAACGCCGCCTGAACGGCGGAGGACGTCAGAGCCCGCCTTAACTGATGCTCCTCGAGGAGTCCAGAACATGAACGGCCCCTCTGGAACTCGGACCACGGCCCCTGTCTCAGCAGACTGGCGGCGTATCAGAACTTGCTGGTGGTGGCAGCTCGGAGAATGCAAGTATACGGCAGAGACGTGCAGGTTTGCTCACTGGAGGATGGCCGAAGGCGACGAGGACGAACCACAGTCTGTTCCGCCTGCTCCGCCTCACCGGCGTGTTTCGTCTGTTTTACCGGGGCCTGATGTTCCGCCAAGGCCAGCTGGAGCATTCGCTTCTAAGGCAGAAACGACCTGTTACTTTTGGCGTAGGGGTAACTGTCTAAAGCCTGACGATCAGTGCGAATTTGCACATTTTGATACGGGCGTGTATGCCGCTGCACCTGGTAAGTATAAGACAAGCAGCGCCCAACTTGACACGGACGTTTTTGCGCAGTCTCCTACAACGTCCGCTTCCGACACTGCTGCTTTGGAAGGTCCTGTGGCTATCTCCGTTGCTCCGATGGCACACATGCAGCCTGAACCCTCCTCCGCTGTCCGAACAGCTTCAACGCAGGGTTTGATCAGTGAGGTCAGCAAAGTACCCATACTACCTTCCCACGGGCCTACGAATACTGGCATCGATCAGCCTGAGGTGAATTTCGACGTCAGCAACCTACTCGCGCTGGACAAGACGGACGAGCAAGGGGACAGGGGGTCTTCATCTTCATGCCACAGGAAAAGCGAGCAGAGTTCGCCGCGCTAGGCAAGTACATGGCCCATCTAGGGTGTATAGTCTACGACGACACCGCAAGCGACGCGTGGTCTCACTTCCGCCGGATCTACCTCAAATCATGCCTGATCATGGTACACGAGACCACCAAATTGTGGGAAATTCCGGGCCTACACAAGCTGCTGCAAAGCACGAGCGCCGGTCACGTCAAAATGGTATTACTCTCCATCACACAAACACTTACAACACTCGATGGTGCCATACTGGTGCCCGAATGCGAAACGCTATTCCCGCACGGCGCGGTGACCTTCATTACCGACGAAGTTCTACAGTACCGCCCAGACAAAGCGACCGATATCATCCAGCGTTTCCTGAAAGACAACGCCACCAAGCCCGAAGGCGCACAAAACAGCAAAATCGCTACGAGGCCCGGTATCAAAGATTGGCTAATCCAGCTTGTGCAACAACACTCTAGCGAGCGCGACACTCGCTGGCTGGAGCTGTACGCGAGCATCTGCCAACTGTGCCCCCCGGAGGCAGAGGACATATATAACCTACCAAACCCTTTGGACTCTTCACTCCTTATCTCTAGCCCGCCCGAGAACCTCCCGAGCTTCTACGAGGCATTAGAACAGGACGAAGCCAAAGCCACGGACCTGATGATTAACTGGTTCGCGGGCTGGAGCGTCCTTAACGCAAAGGACTTTCGCCGGTTCGTCGTTTGCTACGAGCCGAAAGGCGCGAATTTTGTGGTAAACCAGGTCGATCCCGATTCGCGTGGCTGGACGAAGAGGTATCAGCATATTGGCGTGCAGACGCCGGACGTGATTATTGAGGCGATGAAGGCGAAGAGATGATTGCGATGGATGGGGAGTTTTGTTGCGGGCGGATTTTCGTTCGATGATTATGCATGATACCCCTGTTACGCCTTTTCCATAGTATGAGTATGTATTCGGTGAAGTCTGCTTTACCCTTGATTTATCTCCCAACATGTATGACTTACATACCCTTAGGTGATTGTCAGCGACTGCACATGGTCGCTAAATCCCTCAATCCAGCGCATCGAGGCGTCTCCATGCTTCAATGTTCATCCACCGCAGTCTCCCACCGATCCAACTTCCACCCTATCCACAGTACGTGCGGTAGCCACAGCCCTCGCGTGGGCGGTGAAAGTAGCAGCATTGCCGAAATGGTGAAGTAAATATTCGACAATGGCAAGAAGACGAGATCTCGTCGTGCTCTTGATTCCAAACCCACGCTATGCACTGTCAAGTCTGTACACTTCGTAGGGATACATGTACCCAAAAAGCCAGCGCTATGCTAAGCAACAGCAGCGACTCCGTCAAGCGCCGCACACAGAGGTCTACAGTTCGGACAGGTTGTAACTGCCGGATCTCTTACATGCCCATCATGCTCATCATGCCGTTGTTCGCGTACGCCTGTAGGCAGTGTCAGTACGTTGAACGTTTGTTTTGTTCTTCACCGCGACGCACCATGGGTTTGATATCAGGGTGCGGCACTGCACTGAACTTGTTGAACTGCAGCTTGTAGTCCGACTCGATGTTGATGTACGCGCCCTGATTCTCCGTCGAATCGCAGTACCTCGGCGCGGAAAACACGGTGATACACCTGCCGTCGTGCTCGACCTCGTAGCCCTCCATGCGAACCTCATGACTGCGGATGACAGCCTCGAGGCCGTTCTTCTCGCAGAACCGCTTGGTCACGTCCGGGCCGAACTGCAGGCCGACGCCACGCTTGGACGGGCCCCGACCCGGCATCGTTTGGGGATCCGTCCACAGCATTTCCATCATGAGCCCCGATTGGCCCGGCTGTCTCTGGGCGTGTCTGTCAAGCTTGCGGATGTCGTCGAGGGAGATGGCGTCATCTGAGAAGAGACCGCCGTGGAGGGTGAGGTATTTGTCGCCGATCAGGGTGGCCAGAGGCAGGGCGGAGAAGGATTCCGAAAAGAGCTTGAAGACCCGCTCGTTGTACTTTGCTTTGCACTCGCCTTCGAAGCCGTACATGCGGTTCATGTCGTCGGTCTCGTGGTTGCCGCGGTTGAGGAAGAAGGAGTTCGGATGGAGCCATTTGTAACAATACAGTAGGATCACAACCTCTGTTGACCAGCTGCCGCGGTCGACAAAGTCGCCGTTGAACAGATAGGAGTGTGTTTCTGATGGGAAACCGTTTAGTCTGAAGATTTCGAGGAGGTCGAAGTACTGGCCGTGAGTGTCACCGCACACTGTGATCTTGTTGTCGGGTTTGACATGCGTCTCCACCATTGTCGGCTCGTCGTGCACAATCTGTTTGACCGCCAAAATGATCTGGAAAAGGTACTTCTTGTGGATCTTCTTGCCGTTCTTGAAGCGCTCGATCATGTCATCGATAAACTCTTGGGTCATCTCCTCCTTTAACCGCACGCCGTCATATGAGTCTTCCACGATCATGGTATCCAACTCCAGACCTTCCGCAGCTGAAGGTGCGTCGGCGACTTCGATCGCCTTCAGGAAGGCATCGCGCTTTACCATCTTCTGGCATGCCTCATACTGCGCCTTTGCGACCTTGTCCGAGGGATTCTTCCGCACCACCACCTTCCAGTCATGTATCGCATCGCCATGCTTGAGGATAGCGGTATTCGCGACCGCTCTTCGGTAGTATGCTTTTGTGAAGGCCGAGTCTACCTCCAACGCCTTCGTCGCATCGGCTATCGCGTAACCGTAGGCCTCGAGTTTGATGTTCGCTTGCGCCCTATTGCTGTAGAAGGACGGCTCCTTGTCGTTCAGCTCTATCGCCTTGGTATAGCACTCTATCGCGGCCGGCCAGTCCTTGTCCTTGAACGCCTCGTTGCCCTTGTTCTTCATCGCAACCGCATCTTCTACCGCCATGCTGAGCGAGGTGCGACAAGGTCGGAGCTACAGTGACAGTAGGAGGTAAAAGAGAGTATGACACAAAGAAGGGCGCAGGCAGTGACAGTAGATCTGACTTTATGTGCTTGGGCGTACAGACGACAAGATGGAGAAGAAGAAGAGTGTAAGGTAGGGAAGGGAAATGGGACGAGATCTGGGATCTGGATATATTCGAGATCATGGCCTCACTCGCTCCCCAAGGAAGCTTTACGCGAGACATCCCTGCAGCCGCCCGTCTGGAGCACGTGCCACTGATGGGAACCTCAGGCTGTCAACTTTCCGCGTCTACTGCAGACGTCGACTGCATACCTCAATATCAACATCACAGCACTTTAGTTTGCGGTAGTCTCAAAAGGCAATTACAGACACTCTCCGGCGGCTCATCGAAAGCCTGCGTTTCTGCTAGATCACGCGAAGGACCTCCAACAGTACCTGTTGTACCACTTCAAATCGAGAACACGGGAAAACCACAACTCTCCAGCAACAATGTCCATCCGCAGCCTGCGGGCCTGCATGGTGTGCTCCATCGTGCAGCCGAGCACTAAATTCAGCCGCGAAGGCTGTCCCAACTGCGAAGACTTCCTCGAGCTCCGGGGCAACCAAGACGGCATTTCCGACTGCACCAGCCAAGTCTTCGAGGGCCTGATCACGCTCTCGGACCCGGAGACCAGCTGGGTGGCCAAGTGGCAGAGACTGCAGGGCTACGTGTCCGGGACGTATGCCGTCAAGGTGGTGGGGATTGTAGGTTGCACTGCATTTTTGAAGGGAGGTTGATGCGGCTGGACCTGGCTGACCCCCTTTGTAGTTGCCGGAAGACTACATCGCGGCGGCGGAGAATGCTGGTATCAAGTATATACCGTAAGTGTTTGTGAGCGCGTGATCTCACTGGTCTTGGCTGACATCAAAGGTAGACGGGACGGCAGCGGCATGAACGATGAGCAGTAGAACTACTACCAAGAAGTCACGAGCTATGATCGCGTTCGAGCGTGGCGTCTATGCTTAGGGTGGGTTGAGGTGTCATGAGACTTGAGTTGAGTCCACAATCATTCACGTCCAGGCAAAAGCGACCAGAGCCAAGCGTTGTTATAAAATTGAGAGCTAATTACAACTTCCTACTGCCGATCAGTCACTAATCCACCCTCGCCCACATTTGAGACCTACGAAGCGACCGCGACACTAGTGGTAGCATGCTGATATGGCAAGTCGAGCTGCGGCGGCGGAATCGACACCGGGACCTCCTTGAACGACGTTGGCTCGATGTAATCCTTATGCCCGTTGACCCGCAGCCGCAGCTTCCGACTCTCTGCATACACTACGCGCCTCATCCGATTAGTGCTTCCGAGCGGTTGGTGCACCTTCAAGCCGTGCCACGAGTTGACCGTGATCCTATCATCCCACCACACCCTAAACTCGGGGATCCAGGAATCCTGCGGTTCGAACTCCAGCGTCGCGATCTTCTCGAAGGGATACTTCCGCTCGTCCCACTCCACGCCGAGGTCGTCTACGGGCTGCTCGGCGAGGTCTTGCAGCATCTGCGCGCCGAACCAGTAGCTGACTTTGTTCTTCATGTGGAACTCCCGGGTGAACTGGGAGATGACGTTGATGGGCTCGTCGTCCTTGATGGAGGTGTCTTTGAGTTTGAGCTGCTCTTCGCCGAGAGGGAAAACGCCGTACTTGGCCACATTTTCACCGTGGCGGTATGCGGCTTGGCTGTATTGGGGCATCGCCACCACTGGATGCCAGGTCAGCGAGACGCAGTAACCGGTCATCACCATCCCGTCGACTTACTCTGCTGCTTCGGCAAGCTGCTGCCCAACGTCGCCACATCCCCATCCACCCGCTCCGACTGCTCCTTCGCGAACGTCCCCAGATCATTCCAATTCCTCTCCAGCGAGTCCGCGATATCGTACGTCGTTTGCGGGTCCCGCAGCTCGAGGATGGGATAGTTGTTCATCGTCCAGTCCTGCGTCTTCTTATCTTCCCCCCAGATCTTCTCGCCCTCCACGCCAAAGATCTTGATACCAATCCCCCGTGGCGCGGGGATGTTGTCCGGCACGAGCTTGGGCGTGAGGGAGGAATAGCGCATGATGCAGTCGTACGTGCCCGGCTTGGCGAACATGCCCTGGGCGAGGTATTCGGGGAGATGGTCGTGCACGGTGAATTTGCCCAACACGCACTGGAAGGAAGGTTGAGTGTCAGACCTGGAGGGGATCATGGGAGATAGGACGAGGACGTACACCCTGAGTCTTCAGGTGCGTGCCTCGCAGGCAATGCATGTGCTCGTTGAAGTTCATCATCTGGAACCGGTTGAACTGCGCCGCGACCTCTTTGATCTTCTCCTCCTCACCCGGCTGCTTGACTTCGACGCCTTCGGCATCCCTTTGGCGCGTGTCAGCCGCTTATCCCACTGTGTCGTCCCAGGGGTACTCACCACTTGATATAAGTCCCCGGAGCAGGCTTGTCCTGCCCGCCGGCCTTGACGGTGCCACTAGCCATGTGGCCATTGTCGATATTGTGCATCACTGGGCACGACATCCTGTCTGATGGATTGTTTGGTTTTTCAACCTGGATCTCTGATCAATTCCGACAATACTCGCCCGGCAGAACGTCGTGGTCTGTTGTATAGCTTGATATCTAGGGGATTAGCACAAGATGCTTCGCCATCTTCGAGGACAAACCACAAGCTGTATGCTCCCCCCTTCAGCTCCGTCTCACCGAAAGGGTCTCGAACGTCACAGCCATGAGGCTCCGCAGCGGGCAAGCCGTCACAGGCTTACGTCCGGTGGGGGAGGGGATTTACCCCGCATGCGATCCCCAGATCTCCAGATCTCCAGATCTCCAGGGTCGCAGGGAATAGATTTGGAATTCATCGAGGACGCTGGTTTGATCCACGTTTCGGACGACGAAGACAATGCAGCTGCGTGAGGCGTATCTCGTGGAGGGACGTCTCGGTGGTGTGGACATCGAGCGTACGGGGTAAAGACTACGATGTGTGACCAACAGAGGTGACGAAGCTGTTCATTCAAACGCCAGCCTGTGTATGATAGTACATATACATAAGGTACCTATTCTAGTTGACGAGAGGATACACCTCGCCCTTTCCAATGTAAGCAGCACGATCTATCGGGTATCATCGCAATCTATCTGTATGACGCGCCAAAAATCCATCATTCACGCCGATATAAGAAACCACGCACCCCCCAGCGTAAGCAACAAACACAACAACGTCAAAATGCCCGCGCCCGCCTTATCGCTCGTCGTGATCTTCCTCGTGTTGACAGCCGGCTGTCCAACATCCGAGTCCGACGACCCCGTGCCAGCATTGGGATCGCCTTTGCTCGTGCCGCCGTTGTCGGCAGTGTACGGCGCGGCCAGGTTCGCGACGGGGATCATATTGGCCTGGATGGCCGCCAACGCGCTCATCTGCTCTCCAACACCGTACAGCCCATCCCAGGTGGACGTGGTCCACTTGAAACCGCAAGTCTTGCCGTCGTCGCCGCCGTCGCATTGGCCCGCGGCACCCTTGGCGGATGCTTGGATGTATGGCCAGATGGTGGAGGAGGTGGAGGGCACTAGCTGCGCGATGGTGGCCAGCCAGCGCATGCCGTAGGATTTGAAGCTGAGGTTGTCCGTGTTGCATTTGCCCGTGGGTTCGCAGGTGATCTCGACCATGATCTTGTTGGTGGGGAAGAAGGTGGCGAGGGTGGTGTTGAGCATGCCGTCGAGTGGAGCCATCCACTTCTCGTCTTGCGTCTGTATTGATCGTTAGCGCAGTGCCTTCGCATCGTCAATGGCTAACGCAGAACTTACGTGGTTGTAGAGGTATGCTAATCCGTTCATGTATAATCCGTAGTTGTACGACCACTGGGTGTGGTCCGCCGACGTACAGTTCTGCTCGTCGTTGGTGCCGTCAAAGACGGTGAATGTAGCTTCATCGTACAACACCGAAGTTTCAAACCAGTCCCAAGCTTTTTCCGCCCACTGAGAGTACGTCTCGTTGCCGGTATACCGCGCTAACCTGCTCGCGAGCTGAAAGAAGCCACCGTTTGCCGCAACGTTCTTATAGTTGTAGCCGGCATTGACCTGGTATACCTGCCATCGCAAACCACCTCCACACGTGCTCTCGTCCCAGCGCGCCGCCTGCGTGTTGAACACTGCTTGCGCCATGGCGATCCAAGAAGGCGAGCCGGCGGGCGGGGCTGGGAATTTCAACTCGGCCGCATCGAGCGCCGTGAATGACCAAAAGACTTGATCATCGTTGCCCTCATCGAGTGTTTGGTTCGAAGGCATGAAGCTGCCGCTGGTGCCGGCTTGGAAGGATATCGCTTGCGCGGCCTCATCGTTGTAGGTTGTATCTCCAGTGTCTGGATCCCCCAGTCAGCGCATTGAACCTGTGTTGTGGGTCTACCCACGCAGCAACTCACAATACCAATAATCCACCATGTGTGCAAACATCCCACCCGCCTCCCACCAATAATACGGCTGAGGCAGAAGTCCCGGTGTATCTCCAGGATTGTTGCCAGTGTAGTATTTCATCATCCCTTGCGCCACTGCGCTGGCAGCAGCTTTGATCGAATCGGCATTGGTTGGATCGAGAGACAGACTGTCGACTTGGCCTACAGCCAGGTAGGCCAGAAGCCATAACGAGCGTACTAGTTGGTTGGGCATATTCGCCAAGGGAGCCAAGGGCGGCCGTCAGAAAGCTTGGATGTGAGGGACGAGCAGATGGGGAAGCTTGTCACGACAGCACTATCAGAAGTAGGTAGGAGAGATATGAGGATAGGTAAAAGAGTGAGAGGTTGGTCGAGAGGGTGACGCAACGATTCGTACCATTCTCACCTGTGAGGCTGTGTGGTCTCCTTGACCAGTTCTCTCTACGCATCACATCCGGCAGTGCCTCTTTAGCGGACCCTCGCCCTCATCAGGAACGCGTCAGGGACTCAGGGCGAGGGACGCGCGTGTTCGCAACAAAATATGGGAACCAGCCACCAAGCGTTGGACCGTGTGATCGGCTTCGGTAGAGTCGGCACCGCTAGGTGGCCTCTGTAACGGCGGGCAGAGATGGTCTTCTCACATTGACATGGTGGAATGGTTTCGTATCGCGCCATCGTGCGGGTTGTCGTGGTCCGAGGGGTTGATGTGGCCCGTACACATAGCCTCACGCGTTGTTCACTCACACATGCGATGCCGACGTTTGCGCTGGGCTGATGAGGCTGAAGAATCTTCCATCCAGTCTATCTCTTCTTATTAGCGACGGAGATCGACGGCCCGTGATCCGATCCCGTTGCTGGACCCTGAGGGCCGCTTGCTTGATGAAAGACAACACACTTCGAGGGTCCTGTTACCATACATTGTTTGTGCTGACCGTGAGAGTGTTCGATCAAAGCGACAGCATGTATCCGGTCGTGACAGGGCCCCGGCAATCATCGTCCGCAACTGACAATCAGGGACCTGCAATCCAGTTACATGCAGGGATAACCTCGTATGCCAGGCTATCATACAGCATGGCATGACCACCTGTTGCGGCATGTTCTACGACCTCAGACCACCTGTGCTTTCTGCTGTACGAACGAGTGGTTCATTCGCGATCGCAGCTAACGAGAGAGTGGATTGGTATGATGTGCTAGGACGTTTGGGGGAGCATTTCGGACTGATGACGTTTCCAACGACGGCGAGGACAGTGTTCTTTTCGGGCGGAAGGAAGACCTCCTTCAAGATATACCGTAATTGTTGTTGAGGCTGCTGTACAATCTGGTCTGCGCCTGTGGACAGCATTCCAAGGCATGTCGTCGGTGTCAGGATGCAGATATCGAGGACATCCGGCGGCGTTCCATGATTGGAAGACCGCAAACGATTAGCGTCAACGGCCCGCCCCTTGCCCTGCGGCTCGTGATGCTTAAAGTGAAGTCATCGCTTTCATCCGAAAACACTTGACGACTAAGCGGCTGCACTTTCTGTGACTCTACCGTTTCGCCACATCTCTGGAGCCTGCCATCACCTTCCATTCCCATACACAGCCGGACCACATATCAGGTGGTCAAGGCAGTGCCCATGATCCCAAGATAACACCAACTTCCGAAGGTCCACGCCGACCGCCGTGCGACCTTCTGCGTGAGCAAAGGGCCTCGAAGTCGCAGCACTGATGGCCGCGCTAGACGATGAGCGAACTGAGGAGTTGCAGTCGCTCCACGCCATCTTTCCCGAACTCATCCTCGAGAACACGTTCTCTGCGAGCCTCGAGCTTCCCGTAACGCCAACAAAACCACTTCTGGTCCGTTTCGTGCCTCAGACTTCGACCCTCGGTAACCATTGCGACTACGCCCTCGCTGCTGCGAACAGAAGCGCGTACATTGAGCGCGATGTCGAGCTGTCACACCTACCGAGCCTACGGTTGCAGATCACGCTGCCGGAGAGCTATCCCTCGGATGCGCCTCCCGAAGTCCGCTTGAGTACCGATCGAGATTGGCTTCCACAGCAGAAGCTCACGGATTTGGAAAGCGATGCGCAGAAGCTGTGGGAGGAGTATGGACGGTGTCAGGTTCTCTTCTCGTTCATCGACTTTCTACAGCAGGCCGCCGAGGGTGGCTTTGATTTAGACCAGAGCGCAGACGGTTGCTTGGTCCTGTCCGCGGTAAGAGAAAAGGAGCTGGTTCTGTTCGATAAGGAAACAAAGCGGGAGAGGTTCAATGCTGGAACGTACGACTGCGGTATTTGTCTGGAGCCAAAGAAGGGATCATCATGTTATCGCATGAGACACTGCGGGCATGTTTTCTGCCTGCAGTGCTTGCAAGATTTCTACAACAATGCTATCACGGAAGGAGACATCGTCGGTGTGAGGTGTCTTGACCCAACGTGCGGCAAAGGCCCGACCGCGCCAGAGCTTCTGAAACGAAGGCGCAAGGCCGAGCGCACACTGCACCCGCGCGAACTCTTTGCCATGGGCATCGAGGAGAGCATGGTACGCAGATACGTCGACATGAAGCGTAAGAAGAAGCTCGAGGCAGACAAGACGACAGTCTATTGTCCGCGCATCTGGTGTCAAGGCCCGGCTCGCAGTCCGAAATATCCACCTATTCCCGCAGACCTCACGGGATACGTTGAGGCTGAGGCTTCGTCAGATGATAGTGATACAGAGAACGCCACGACCAAAACCGACTCTCCCCACGTCTCCACCGACCGTCTCGCCGTCTGTGAGAAGTGTGCACTTGCATTCTGCCGTGTGTGCTACATGGGCTGGCACGGTCCGTTTGCGCGCTGCTTCCCACGTGATCCTAACGAGCTCTCGGTGGAAGAGAAGGCCAGCTACGACTACATTCGGCAAAACACTTCACCTTGTCCGACGTGCTCTTCACCGACTCAGAAAACGATGGGTTGTAACCACATGAGGTGCTTTCAGTGCAACACCCACTACTGCTACCTGTGTGGCGCCTGGCTCGAGCCGCATAACCCTTACCAGCACTTCAACAAGCAAGGCACCGAGTGCTTCCAACGGCTCTGGGAGCTGGAAGAAGGCGACGAGGGTCAAGCTCCGGGTGATGGGAGAGGTTTCGCTGGCGGACGGCGCTGGGAACAGCTTGCGATGGAAGTGGCACAGCAAGCAGATGAAGAGGAAGCCGCGGAAGAGGCAGCCCGTACAGCGCAAGCCGAGGAGAATGCACACGTGGTCGAAATCCCGCCAGCCGCGCCTGGCGTGCAAGACGCGCCGTTGTTCGTAGCCATGGCGCAGATCCAGCTAAACGAGGAGCCAGAGCCTCGAGCGCAGCCAAGACCTGGCAGAGGCGGCCGGCGGCAGCAGAATCCTCACGTCCGAGGGCCTCCGGCTCATGGCGCCGCACAGGCTGTCCGGAACCATGAGCGCAATCGAGGTCGAGGGCGAGGTGGAGGTCATGAACCTATTCGACGGCGACCCGCTGCGAATAATGACGAGGAAGAAAGGCAGCAGCAGGAGTTGCAGCGTTTCCTGGCGATGGCGCAGAATGATGAGGAGGACGGTTGGGATAGTGATGGGTTGGATGAGGATGATGGGAGATTTGAGATCCGGTAGCCTTGTTTGTACCCTTTTACTCTTGTCGTCTGTCAAATCTTACAAAGACCCTCTCTCCTCACCTTCGCAGGCGTTTCAGCTTTTCCGCCCAGTCGCATTCACGCGTACATCCACAACTTGCCAACGTCACATCACGTGGCTGGGAAACTTACATGCCAAGAACTGATGCGTGCCTTCCAAGTTTCCTTTGCTCACACTTTGGTGTTTCAGAGTCAACCACAACATCACCTTGGAAAGACAATACTCGCGTGTTGCCGATACCAGCGCTCATATCATCTTCCTTCCCTCTCGCGTTACGATCTCGCTGAAATATCAGTTCAGTACTGAACAAGCCCAAGCATTCTTGTGTGCCCAACGTGCACTCACATCACCTTTGGCTGGCTTGATGTTACAGCCATCCACAACACCAGCTCGGGACTGAATGCGCACACGCCTGCGATCTCTCCATTCACAACACCATCAGCAGCTGGTCTGTCTTATCATCCACAACGCCAGCTCTGGACTGCATACGGTCAAAATCCCGTGGCTTTCAAAGCACCACCTCAAACCTCACCTCAACGCGCCAAGGGTTCGCGTGTGCTCTTCCTACACTCACATCATCGCCATTTGTCTAGCTCGGTCATCCACAGCCTCACCATTCGCTACACGCAAGCGTTCGTCATTGAACACGTCACCGGTTGGCCAGCCTACATATCTGCAGCCTCATCATTTGTTGCACGCAAGCATCCATCTGTGCCCACACCATGACGGGCCGCACCGAGAACCCAGAGCTCACTATTCTGTCCAAGCTTTTGGGCAGTGGCAAATATTCCGATCTCCAAATCGCCTGCCATGGACGCAAATTCGAAGTGCACAGAAGCGTCATGTGTTCTGCATCCACGGTCATCGCGGCAGAATGTGACCACAAGATGCAGGAGGCTGACAGCGGGATCATTGAGCACACGGAGTTTGACCCGGACACTGTCGAACGCATGATATCATACGTCTACAAGCAGACATACGACCTCCCAGGCGACCTTGAGCTCAGCATTCCAGTTCTCCCACGAAAGATGGCAGGTGGTCAAGACGAAGAGCCCACCCAAAGTCTCGAAGGCATCAACGCGAAGCTTGTTGCACATGCCAGGGTGTACGGCATCGGCGATTTCTACGATCTTCCGACTTTGAAGCTTTTCGCCAGGAACAAGTTCGTTAATGCCGCCGGAAAGGATTGGAGCCTGGGCGGCTTCATCGAGGTCGTCAAAGCAGTGCACTTGTGCACTGGTACGACCGACCGGGCTCTGCGTGAGGCGCTCCGCTTCGTTGCTATGGACCATGCCGAGCAGCTGGCTGAGGACGACACCTTCATGACCGATTTAGCCGAGCTTGAGGATGTCCAAGATTTCGCTGCCGATATGCTTCGCCAGCTGGTTAGGCATCACACAGTGAGCAGCATATTGCGCGCACATGAGGTCACTGACCTTATAGAGGCGCAAAAGGAGCTGAACTTCAAGCTGGAAGCCCTACAAGAAGACTACGCGCGAAAGGAAGAGCACATGCAAAGCCGCATTGACAAACTTGCCAAAGAGAAAGCACACTCCGAGCAGACAACGCAAACTCTCATCGACGCTCTGGAAGACTTACCGTCAGAGTGCACGAGTAAGCGCTGCGATCGTGAGTTCGGGGCGCTCAGGTTCGAGCAAAAGGGTCACTCAACGTACGGTCCTGGAATGGGTGACTGGGCGGTGAGGTGCAAGAAGTGCAATGCTCGCCTCATAAGGTGATACCTGGCAAGGGGAGGACCGTTATCACCAGCGCGAGAAGCGGATAGATGTCTGCTACTGACTGGTGTCGGCGGTTCCGGCGACTGCGTGAGCATCAGAGAGAATGACTATTATCTGTTAGTCGCAATGGCCCAGTTTAACGATCATTGCATGCGCGACTGTTTGCACTGTAGACTAGGCACGCTCTCAGAGGAAGGAGCAATCCACACCGCGGAGCAGAGTCCGTATCACTTCCCTTTCCGACTTTTCTGCTCCTTGCCTGTTTCGGATCCTGAAGTTTCAGAGTTTCAAAAATTTGTTGTGACATGGCACAGATGACAAACGGAGGTAATTCCCTTGACACGTTGCACATCAAGACCACCAACATTGCACCTAGCTCACCTCATACTGCACCGTGTTTCACGGCGGGTACAACAAAATTGCCCACATCCTGGATAGCATGCACGGTGTATAACTCAAGTGGGAGCCGCAAGTGGGATTCAGCGGTCACGCTGAACGAAAGAACAAGTGAGTGTACCTCATAGACCGCGATAATCTCCCCGTGTCAACCCACGCAATCTCATCCGCGTCCACAATGCAAACGGATCAACGCCAACCCTATCAATCCAAAGCAAACTCCTACCAGCCAGCGCCATCATTAGCCTTGCATCATAATCGTACAATTCATTCCACGCTTCATCGACCCCCTAACGAGTCTTAACTCCCAACTCCACCCCCGTGCTCCCTAACCTCCTTCTTCTCCAACCTCGGCACCTCCCGACTCAACAGAACCCTCAACTCGTTCGAAATCACCCTCTCAGGCGCATTCTCTTCCGTGACCTGATGCTCGCCCCTCGTCCTTTCCCGGCCTGAAGCAATTGCACTTGCACCCGCACCCGCAGTCGACGAACGCCCCAGCGTCCCATCAGATCCAGGCTTTCTCCCATCAGCTGGCGAAGGCAGCGGTAATCTCTGCCTCACGACCGGCGCGGCGGGGAAGTTGCTCTTCTTATCGATCGTCTCGACAATCCTCTGAAAACGACGGAACAGCGCTTCCGCCCTGACAACCGTCGAAAGCAAATCGATCGTCCCACTCAACTCATTCACATACTTCAACACCTCATCGAACCCCTTCAGGTGCTCCATGATGACACTCCGATGTTTCTCCAATATCGCCATGGCGATGAACAGGTGGAAATTGGACGACAGGTAGTCCGTCCACAGCCCTTCCCACAGCCGGAGGATGTCGGCGAAGTCGAATTCCCGCTTGAACCACACGAGCAACATGCGGAAGAAGAAGAAGAAGTTCGTGCTGTCCACTTTGCGCAGGTGCTCGTACAGCGTCGGGTCCACGAGCTGACACAGCTGGTCGAGCGTGAGCAGCTGCACGCGCATGCCGCTCTGGTCGCGCAGGAAATTTCGTTCCATGCGCTCCATGAACCCCACGAACCCCCAGAATGCCACGGCGTCGTCTTGCTCGACGGCGTATATCGGCGCCAGCAGGTCCGACATTCCCTGCACGTAGCCGAGGTCGCGGTTGTGTTCGTTGTACGTGAGCAGCATGTCCTTCATCTGCTCGAGGTGGACGTTGGTCCCGGCTTCGGCGAAAGGCGAGTCCGGGTCCGGGTGTGGGATGTCTTCGCCTGCGAAGAGGGGGATGTGGCGGTCGGTGCGGTGGACGTCTTTCTCTATGTGCGGGGAGACGGCGCGGTCAGTAATGTACGATCAGCAGCTGGGTTGTCTGCGTGGGAAGGGAGAGGAGAGAGGGGCTGGAAGAAGGATGCTTACCGATGCGCATCTTCTGCTCCTTCCACCATTCGCGCTCCTCGAGCGTGCCTTGCTCGTCCACCATGCGTTCCCACCACGCGCCTTTGAGGCGAATATACTCGTCTCGGAGGCTGTTGATCTTGGCATGGCGTTCTTCTTTCGTGCTGTCCCACTCGTGCACGCCGAGCAAGAACAGCCAAGCTTCTTTCCTTACCCCGTCATCAGGCGAAAGACCGCCGTGGAAAATGCGTTCTTTGACCTCGTCGGCGGTCTTCTCCAGCCTGCCTGTCCTGCTGTTGAAGAAGCCGTTCCACTCCTCGAGCGTAACGGGCTTTCTCTTGTCCGCTAGACTCAGACCTTGTGCATCAATATCCAGGAGTTCGAACTCTCCCAACTCCGACTCCTCCATTTCGAGGACGTCTTTGGCGGTCCATATCCTCTGGTTCCGCTCCCTCTCCGACTGCTCTGCAATCCCCATCGCCCACCTCGCAAGGTACAGTCGCGCGGAGTCAAACTCATCCGACACTGTCTGAACCTGCGGATTCTGCATAAGCCTCCTCATCTGCGGCGGCAAATTCTTGTTCTCCGCGACTGCCTGCGCCGTCCTGCGCGTGAACGTCGTAACCTGGCTCATCTTCTCCAAAAAGCTCCACGTCGCCTGCTTCAGCGCCTGCAGGACGGGATCCCCGCCATCCTTACCGTGCTGTTGCTGCGCTGCATCATCTTTGTGTTTGCCCTCCAACACGTTCCGTACCTTATCCGGCGTTGGCTTTCCTCCACTCCCGAACGATAGCTTGTCGTCATTGTTCGGATCGACAAGGTAGATACTAGGCTCCTGAACACTCCTCTCCACCGTCACAGACCGCTTCAGCCATCTCAGCATCTCATCGCCACCCCAAAACATTCCCCCACCTTCCGAGCTGATGCTGAAGTTCTCCCGCTGTAGTCTCTTGCGCTGAGTGATCGTGCTCTGGCACTCCGAATCGTGGAAGAATAACGCCGGGAAACTCTCTCCAGCACGTGTATTGAGCACAATACTCCCGAACCACCAACCCGTCGACGGCGGTCGCACCAAGATGCTGAAGACCTCGCTCAGCGGAACCGCGAACGCATATGTCCCGAGGCTGGCGTTCGTGCTGTGAGAGGTGGTCACAGGGGGTGCAGGTACCAGATGCGATCCCTTCGGCTCGTCTCCGGCATCCGCCATGTCGACCTTCGCGTACGTCGCGCTGGCATCACCGAGCCCGCCCTCCGGTACCCAGGCCAGGAGCAAACTACTCCGATCTGCGCGTGTCTTATTGCTGGATGTAGCGTTGTCGGGACTCGTCGGTGGGCTGGATATGCTGCCCGACATCGGCTTTTGCTGCATCAATGCCAGAAAGCCGGCGACATTGTCTTTTGCTGACGCGCTCGGATGCACGTAGACTTTGCTCTTGGCGTAGAGCAGCTTGACACCCTTGCCAGTCTTGCTGGGCCGGATGGTGCTGTAATCGCCCTCTTCATCGTCACTCATGTCGTAGAAGCTCGCGGTCGGAGACGGTGGGCTCGGAGGATCACCAGAAGCGTCGTGGACTGTTGATGAAGAGGCCATGGTGGGAGATATTCAGTATCCGAAGGCTATTCATCCAGTAAGGCTGAGACGTGAAGTCAACAGGCAGCCGTCAAGGGAGGAGGTGCTGTGGCGCTGGGAACGCGGAGAGAATGACGACGCGGGGTTTCCTGTGGCGGTGCAGCAGGCAAGCATGCACGTGCTTCCACCGTGCACAATACATATGTAGTCCATGTCACATACACCAGATGCCTTGCTACTCAATACCTTATCAAGGGTTGTTTTTGCGTAAGGTACATGGTAAAAGACGACTGCCCTCGCGAATCTCTTGGTTTATTAGTTGAAGGCCTGAGTGTTGGACAAAGAAAGTTGAACTGATAGGAGGTCCCTGAACGCTGGTCCGAGCTTCCCATCCACCCAAATGCGGGAAGAATGTTACGCCATTGGTGCTATTGGTAGGCATATGTACTGACTTGCTACAACTGACTGACCACAAAAGACCACCTTTTGCTATCCTCCCGAGCAGTGGATACTCGACATGGATGCTCACGTACGCACTCGCACCGCCAAAGCCCGATAACATTCATCCGTCCCACGACGGACGACCATGTCCGGCACGCGACCGCCGCAAATGAGCCAACTCGTCCCACCACGCGACTCGCTCGAGCTGGCCTCGCTCGCCTCTTCCGATCACGACGACAATAACAATAATGGCCAGCGTGCCTCGTTTGAGAGCTCCTCCTCTGGCCTGCCCTCTTCGCGCAAGCTCTCCTTCGATAACGACGCGCCCAGCCACAACGACAGCAGACCGCGCGCCGACCGCCGCAGCTACTCCGTCTCCAGCGCTTTCGACTTCAACAGTGCTCTCTTCCCCCTCGCTGCTTCAGGCGCCGGGTATACAGCATTGGGCACGCCGACGACGCCGCACTTTGACCTGGGCGGACAGAGCCTGGAGAGGCACAAGAGTTTGACGTTCTTGAACGGGTTGTCGCTGGTGATTGGATTGGTGATTGGGAGCGGCATCTTCTCTTCTCCAGCAAGCGTCAATAGCAATGCGGGCTCACCGGGTGCTGCGTTGATTGTGTGGGCGGTATCTGGCATTCTGGCGTGGACAGGCGCGGCGAGCTATGCTGAGCTGGGAGGTGCGATCCCACTTAACGGTGGCGCGCAGGTCTACCTTTCCAAGATCTTTGGCGAATGGGCTGGGTTCCTCTTCACCTGGTGCGCCGTCATGGTGCTGAAACCCGGGTCTGCGGCGATCATCGCCATCATCTTCGGCGAGTATATGGTTCGCGCCGTGATCGGTGCCGACGCTATGGACGCAAGCCCCTGGATCAACAAATCCGTGGCGTTGCTGGGCCTCTTCTTTGTCACCGCTCTCAACAGTACCTCGACTAAGATTGGCACCCGCAGCGCTGACTTCTTCATGTTTCTGAAGTTCATCGGTCTGCTCGCCATCACGATCGCCGGTGTTGTGGTTGCCACTTCAGGCCTTGCATACAATAAGGCCTCCCTCCCCACCGCATGGCGCCACACTTCCTGGTTCGAGGGTACGTCTACTTCATCCAGCCAATGGGCCGTCGCTCTTTACGCTGGCCTATGGGCGTACGACGGCTGGGACAACACCAACTACGTCGTCGGCGAAATGCTCCACCCCGGACGAGACCTCCCCCGCACCATCCACACCTCCCTCCCCCTCGTCATCCTCGCCTACCTCCTCGCGAACCTCTCCTACATCTTCGTCCTCCCCTCCGAAATCATCAACCAATCCAACACCGTGGCCGTCGCCTTCGGCCAAACCGTCCTGGGTCCAATCGGAAGCCTCCTCCTCGCGCTCGTGGTCTCAGGCTCCTGCTTCGGCGCCCTCAACGCCACGACCTTCACCGCCGGCCGACTAGTCTACAGCGCCGGCCGCGAAGGCTACATTCCCCAACTCTTCTCCACCATCGGCTTCTCGTCACCCTCCTCGCAACACATGCGCCTCCCCAGACGCAGCGGCCGAGCCAAGAACCTCACCCGCTTCCTCGCCGACGAACAGGGCTTCTTCCACACCCCCATCTACGCCATGGCGCTCAACTGCCTCCTTACGAGCATCTACGTCGTCATCGGCGACTTCACCACGCTCACGACCTTCTACGGCGTCGCGTCGTACCTGTTCTACTTCGCCTCCGTGGTGGGGCTCATCGTGCTGCGGGTCACGGAACCCGAGCTCGAGAGACCTTACAAGTGCTGGATCGTGACGCCGGTGGTGTTTTGCTGCGTGAGCCTGTTCTTGTTGAGTCGGGCAATCTTCGCGAAGCCGTTGCAGGCGTTGGTCGTGTTAGGGTTCCTGGCCGTCGGGATGCCGGTGTTTTGGTGGAGGGTGGGGTTTCGGGGAAGGGGAGGTGGTGGCGGTGCGTTTAGAGAAGGGAGAAGTATGGGTAGTGAGGAGGGTTGGTGGCGGTTTTGGAGAAGATGGGGGCGGACGTGAATGAATTGCTACTGCGAATAGGACTTGGATAGAAGACGTACATGTTGGCTTATAAAAAATGGAGCACTCTACGGCTAGGTACTATTGTTGTCATCGATATTACTGCTTCAACAAGTCGTGCTCCGGGTGTACCTCATACATGTACATTAGTAGAAGTAGTAGTAGTACTATGTACATTAGTAGTATCTACTGTATGCGGCGACGCCCCAGGAACCGACAAAGCTTGTTCAGGGCCAAGCTTTGCTGGTCAAGCAATTTAGCCTGCATGACGCAGCAGGCGGCAGGGATGGTGCACCTCGGTCGCGTGCCGTTTCCTTGGAAATCAGCAGCCATTCAATGGTTCAAACAAGGCGGTGACCATTCGCCGTCTTACCGCTCATCAAGCCTCGAATATAAATATATATATATATATCCATACATGCTGACGCTGCTCCTTGGCTCCCTAACCATTACCCTCCTCCTACTCACCTCCATCCCCGTCCTGTACAAACTCCTCACTAACACCATGTCATCCTCCACAACCCACCTCTCGGGTACACCCCTCCGCACCACAACCGCGCACCTCGACGCCGCCGAAGCCAGCCTCAGCGACCTCACCACCCAAGCCGGCAACTCCCACGCTTCCGACCCCCGAACCCAACTGCACCTCGCCGCCGACCACGAAGCCTCGCACAAATGGTTCCGCACCCTCTTTCCCTACGACTCCCTTTCCGACTTCGAGAACCAATGGCACCTGGGTAACTACGTCGTCGACCGGGCCACGGGCGCCAAGGCCTTCGAGCCCATGTCCATCTACGTGCGCGTGGGCATGCACCTGCTCTACTACGGCTCGGAGCAGGAAAAGGCGTTGCACTGGAAGCGCACGCAGGCGGTCCTGAAAGAGCAGAGCGTGAAGATGGGCCGGCAGTACGACGTGCCCGAGAGCAAGGCCCACATTGCCCCGTTCATCGAGAGTTTCGGCCTGCAGGCGAGCCTGAGTGAGATGGTGCAGCCGGATCCGAGCAAGTATGAGACTTTCAACCAGTTCTTCGCGCGGGAGATCAAGGAGAGCGCGAGGCCCGTGGCGGAACCCGGAAACGAACAGGTTGTGAGCAGTCCGGCGGATTGTCGGTTGACGGCTTTTCCGACGGTGGATCTGGCGACCAAGTACTGGATCAAGGGGTATGGGTTTACACTGGCCAGGCTCTTGGGGTCGGAGAGCATGGCGCAGACGTTTGATGGTGGGTCCATTGTGATTGCGCGTCTCGCGCCTCAAGACTATCATCGCTGGCACTCGCCCACGAGCGGGACCATTGACTCGATCACCGATATCCCTGGCACGTACTACACCGTCAACCCGCAAGCGATCAACCAGGAAGGCACGCTCGATGTGTTTTGCGAGAACAAGCGGTCGGTCATGATGCTCAAGCGTACGGCGACAGGTCGGCCGGTTGCGATTGTTGCGGTCGGAGCAATGCTGGTCGGCAGCATCAAGTACAACCCAGGGATCCAGCAGGGTGCTGAAGTTAGGAGGGGCCAGTGTCTCGGCGCCTTCTACTACGGTGGCAGCACAGTCATCGTGCTTTATCCGCCTGGCGAGGTGGCGCTGGACGCCGATTTGGTGAAGAACTCGTGCGAGCAGAAGTGTGAGACGCTCGTCAAGGTCGGATGGCGCGTAGGGGAAGGGCCCAAGTAAATCAGAGGCGAAAATGATATGCCGGGTCTCGACCCCTTGTGCAGGCACCAAGAAAATCATCGGTCGTCTCTACATCTTCGTCTTTCATGACGAGATCTCGATCGACTCCTGCGGTGTCTGTGATCTCTGTCACGACTCCTCTCGCGATCATCATAGTCTCTTCGCCGTCCGTGTCCGTATCCGTCTCGACTGCGTGATCTGCGGCGCCTTCGCTGGGGCGACCGTGATCTTGACCGCGAGTGATGTCTGTGTCTGTGCCTTCTCTCCCTGTCCCGATCTCTCGACCGCGAACGCGACCTCCGTCTCCGCTTCTCTCCTCTCCCATCATCTCCCCGCCGCGATCCAACCCCGCGCTCTTCCTCCTCTCCGTCCCCCAAAGCCGCCTTCAGCGCCTTATTGACCTCTTTCTGACTGTCGCGATTCATCCCCAACGGCTGCAAATTCGCATTCGCTCTGTCCGGTACCGGCAAGCCCAGCGCCCGCGCCATAGCGTCCTCCTCCGCCTCTTTGACTTTCCTCAGCTCCTCACGCTTCGCCTCTTTCTCTTTCTCCAGTCTTTCCTCCGGCGTCAGCTCCGCGTCGTCGGCTTTGGCGTACCAGGAGAGATCCTTGTTTTTCTGCCAGCGCCCGACGGGCGCCATAAGGGAGTGTCCCAGGTAGTTCTCGCGGTGTTGCGAGGAGCGGACATCGTCCCCTGCGCGACGGGAGAGGCAAATCAGTATGCAGTCGTTAGGCTGGAGGGTGGTGCAGGATGTGTAGGGGCTTGAAAGTGGTGATATTCGATATGAAGCTGCCCAGGTGGGTAAGACTTACATGAGAAGTTCACTCCGCCGCGGGAACCCTCTTTGCGCACAGTCTGGAGGAGATCCATGCTGTTCACTGCGGTGTGCGTCGCGCAGGGGTGTCTCTTGGGATGGGAATGTCCGATCAATTCGAGTTGGTGGCGATGATGGTGAGGGTCATGGCTGGTTTAAATCATCGATAACAGCCTGGAGAGATCAAGGTTCTCCGCAGTCAAGGTGTGGCTGCGGGGTGTCCCACGTGGCGAGGGTGGCTGAAGCTGCAGTCTTGGCAGGGCAATGCGGGACGATCTGGTGAAAGCTGGCCTCGAATAGATCTGCCAAATAGCTGCTCCATGTACGGATCTTGAGAGCGTCCTGTATGCAACTGTGAGCTGGTGAGAATGCTGTGGCACAACACGGCCTACGGGCTTTTGACAGCATGTCTCGCAACGGCACAACAAGATGTCTTTACCAAGTCCTCCAACGACACCCTACTATGGGGCCCCTACAAGCCAAATCTCTACTTTGGCGTAAGACCGCGGGTACCCAAATCTCTCACGACGGGGTTGTTATGGGGAAGAGTTGAGGACTTCACCAATATCCAAACAAATATTCGATACACCTGCGAACAACATGAGGGCATGGCCGGCTACGGCTGGGACGCCTACGATCCGAGAACGGGAGGCATCCAGACGATACATGACCGGGGCAATGGGATCGACCTGGAGACCAGCTTCGTCAAGTTCGACCATGGTAGGAGTGGGTGGGGTGCTAGAATCAAGGGCACGCCTCGAGAGGATGCGGAGCCCGGTGCCGGCAGCGAAGGTGGTGCCCATACGATGAAGACCGCGGTGTGGTTTACGGTTGGTATGGAAGGGCTTGGTTCGGTCGAGCCGCAGGACATCGAAGGGTCCGAAGAAGCGGGTTATGAGCACGACGTTGTATTCAGTGGTCAGACGAACGACCTGGGCGACTTCAAGCTCACCATCACCGAGGCGGAGGGCAATTCGCATCCTCTGCACGCCCACCCTTCATACAAAAGCAAGCCCCTGGATCACACCTTCGTGCACTCGCTCCAAGTCCCAGAGGAGGCTTTGTGGCAAGCAAAGGGTACGTCACACTGCCGCAGGCTCACCCACATGGCGTGGATGCTGATTCTGACCAAGCCTTCCCACAGCGATCATTTTCGGCTCCTTGAAAACAACTGTCGATGGCTATGTTCAAGAATTCACTGAGGAGAAGATGCCACCACCGTGGCAAACTTACACCATCCAGCATCGGCCGGACCAAGGTAACATGCACGCTGTGCAAAAGGTATTCGAAGGAGCATTCGAGTTCGACGTCATCTACACGCCTTCGACAGCCGAGAGGACAGCCAAGTCCGAGGATCTGTCCAAAGCCATTGATGCAGTCGCGAAGTCCTTTGACGCAAAGTACGAGGTCGTCCTGAAGCCACAAGCCCCGTTCGGCGACGCCGACCACCTCCGTTTCAGCAAATCCCTCTTCAGCAATCTCATCGGCGGTGTCGGCTACTTCTACGGTGACCAGGTCATCGATCGCTCGTACGCCACCGAGTACGAAGAAGAAAACGAAGGATTCTGGCAAGAGACTGCCGAAGCGAGAGCTCGCAACCAGCAAAAGACTGAGGGCCCGTACGAGTTGTTCACCTCCGTGCCGTCACGCCCATTCTTTCCGCGAGGTTTCCTATGGGACGAAGGCTTCCACCTCCTACCAATTGTCGAGTTCGATCCAGAGCTGGTGATGCAGATCCTGAGCAGCTGGTTCAACACGATGGACGAAGATGGCTGGATGCCGCGTGAGCAGATCCTTGGCTCCGAGGCGAGGAGCAAGGTGCCGACCGAGTTCCAGGTGCAGTACCCGCATTATGCTAATCCGCCGACGCTCTTCATGGTCCTGGAAGCGTTACTGGACGCGGCTGGGCATAAAGACTCGGAATTCTTCTCCACCCAGCAAGCAATCTCCGGCAACGCCGCAGGCAACGCCCTAGCCAACCCCGAGGCGCTCAAGACGTGGCTCAAGCAACTCTACCCTCTGTTGCAGCGTAACTTTGAGTGGTACCGTCGCACGCAATGGGGCGATCTGAAGTCGTACGACCGGCCAGCTTTCTCTTCGAAAGAAGCCTACCGATGGCGCGGCCGCTCACCGCAGCACATCCTGACGTCCGGTCTCGACGACTACCCAAGAGCTCAGCCACCGCACCCGGGGGAGCTGCACACGGATTTGATGGCGTGGATGGGTATGATGGCCAACTCGATCCACCGCGTCGCGGATTACATTGGTCAAGGCGAGGACTCGGCGCGCTACGCCAAGATTGCCGAAGCCATCCGCCGTAACACCGATGACCTGCACTGGAGTAAGAGGGACAAGACGTACTGCGACGCTACTGTGGACGACTATGAAGACTCGGCGCATGTGTGCCATAAGGGATACATCAGCATCTTCCCTTTCATGACCGGTCTGGTCGGGCCGGACCATGAGCATCTGAAGGAGATCCTGGACCTCATCAGCGACGAGGATGAGTTGTGGTCACCACACGGGATCCGCAGTCTGAGCAAGAACGACGAGTTCTACGGCACTGAAGAGAACTACTGGCGCAGCCCGGTGTGGATGAACATGAATTACTTAGTTGTACAGCAATTGCTGGTAAGCACTACCCAGTGTGACCCCGCACCCTTGATCACTCTACTAATATCACAATGCACAGAACATCGCCACCCACCCAGGCCCCGAGCAAGCGCGAGGCCGCAAGATGTACTCCGCGCTGCGCAAGAACCTCGTCGACACGGTGTACAAGTCCTGGCTCGAGACGGGTTTCGCGTGGGAGCAATTCAATCCGGAAACTGGTGCCGGGCAGCGGACGCAGCATTTCACCGGTTGGACGAGCCTGGTGGTCAAGATGATGCATATGCCGGATCTTAGCAGTGGTGGCAGCAGGAGTGGGCATGAGGAGTTGTGAGCGATGGCTGCGATTTCAAGTAAGGAGATCAGGTTCGTGCATCTGTAGATAGATATATGTACATGGCCTCATGCTACAACGGTTGTTTGGGACGTAGGCACGTGATTGCATATATCACGTGCCAGACTTCACTTCTCCAGCAAACCTCGGTCCAGTCTAGGTACCTTTCCTTCCTCTTCTCGTGCTCAATTCGCGGAACATGGATAAACAACCATGGCCACCAAGCGCCTGATCAAGGAGCTTGACGCGTACCAGAGGGACCCATCACCGGCCATCGCGCGCCTCGAACCGACTTCAGAAGATGACTTACTCCATCTAACAGCCGTCCTACGCGGGCCGGAGGGCACCGCTTACGAAGGTAACTCTCCCCTCCAAGCCAGCAAACCCCGTCCTAACTTCTCTCCCTCATCATAGGCGGCCACTGGCACCTCACCCTCACCCTCCCCCCAACCTA
>Ga0268244_10000103_pt1 | contig 35062 bp, 32 predicted proteins | sample AgamicMgSfe_FD_200258 | JGI IMG/M metagenome (GOLD analysis project Ga0268244, IMG submission 200258) | Agave microbial communities from Guanajuato, Mexico - Mg.Sf.e (v2) (version 2) | ecosystem: Host-associated > Plants > Phyllosphere > Phylloplane/Leaf | place: Guanajuato, Mexico | collected... | reverse complement strand
GATGAAGCGCCCCCGGGACCTCCCAGGGACGACCCACCGAGAGAACCCAAGCCGCTGCTCGATCCGCCTCCCAAACCTCCCAGCGACGACCCGCCGCTCGATGCGCCGCCGAGAGACCCTAGGCCGCCGCCGGACGCGCCTCCGAGACCGGACATACCCGACGAGGCACCACCAGAGGATGAGCCATCGCCACCAGCCATGCCCGACGACGACGCACCGGCTGAAGAGGAGTCATCGCCGCCAGCCATGGCCGCTCCTCCGCCGGAGCCGCTCTGGGAGATGGCCTGCTGCAAGAAAGTGACGGCCGCGGGGACGTCGGTGCCGTACGCCAGGTGACCGGCCGTGACCATCAGGGCGCCGCCGCAGACGCCATCGGATGAATTGCAGAAGACCTTGACCTTGCTTTTGGGGAAGTCGGGGATGCTGCCGCCCGTCTGCTTGTTCTGCGTGTCGCCGTACAACACCACGCCGGCGATCTGGCTTCTGACCGCGTCGCTGAGCTTGGGGATGGATCGCGTCATGACGGCCGCGCCTTGACTGTCGATGTCGTTAGCGGGGTGACTTTTGGCTCAACTTGATGGTTTACCCGTGCGTACCTGTAGCCGCCGCCAACGATGATCGTTTGTGGACACTTGGTGTGGGCTTGGTTGAAGTACTGCTCCGACGCCGAGATGGCGCCTGGCGAGGTCCCGCCGGGATCGGCGTTCGTGGCCAGTCCAGCGGTGTAGCCGCCCCCAACACCTTGACAAGCGACGTCACCAGGCATCTTCGCTTTCAGCTGAGAGCATGTCTTCGGGCCGACGGTCTCACCCTGGAGAGGTGTCAGGACGAATAGGGCGATAAGGCGGAAGGTGTCATATACATACCATGTTGCCCGTCTCGGTCGAGCCGCGAGCAAAGATGAAGGTCTATCCGGAAGTATGAGCAATCAACGGCGTCGTCGACAATGCGGGAAGCTCCACGTACCACTTTCTTGCACGGCCCGTTGAGGTCGTTGGATGTCGTACCACCCTGACGCTTCTCGAGGCTGGAGTATTCACCGGAAGGAGCAGCAGCCGCCATGCTGGCCAGCAGCGCGATGATAGTGGCCGACTTCATGTTGACTGTAAGTGATGGTGGACGGTGCCAGACCGTTGCGAAAATGAATGTAAGGTCCGAAAGCGAAAGTGCGTTGATCTGATGAGAGAAAAGGTTTGTGAGTGCAGTGGACAAGCCTTGTTATAGACGCGCTGGTCGCCTACCAAGGCATTACGTCGCCAGCATCAATGACCTCGGCAAGAAAATCGTGAAACTTCAGATGTTGCAGACGATGAGACGACCAAGCTCTTGGAGCCCAGGATCTTTCCAGAAAGGCAAAACCCTCGACCTCGGCCTTGGGCTATCACTCAAGTCTTTCGATACCAGCTCTGCGAGGGCTGGTGGAAGCGTTGACGTGGGTATGTGGTTTTCATGTGGTCTCGTCGCTCGTCAGGTAGGCGATCCCAGTGGCAATGGGCGCACCAGTCTCACCAGAGCGTCTTACAGTAACAAGCTCCGGCCGACCGCCTCGGAGATTGACCTGCAAATTTGCAGGACGGAGTCGACTGATCTTCCACTCCGAGGCTGTTTCACTGTCCGAGACTTTGTTACATCGCTGTTGGTATTTGCATCAGCCACAAGTCCAGCCAGGCGGTTGGCAGTGAAGACAAAGTTCAGCTGGGCAAGAACTGTGTCCTACGGCATCAGGAACACGGGCACGTCGTGACAGCCCTTGTCGCAAGCGGCCTGCTCAGCTGCAGATGCAGAAGGGGGTAGTCAGGCGGTGACCGCGAGGGGAGTTAGTTCGAGCAGTGAATAGCAAGTATCCCACACACACATGCCAGGTCATGATGGGCCCAGTCCATCCCACACCAATCACCCTCGTTACGATGTCGGAGATGAGTGTGGTCCTTGGTGATGGTGCTGTGATGAGATGCGCATGTACAGACAAGGTTCCACATCATGCCTTTGTTGGAACCTTCGCTGTTTCGAGACTTTGACGGACAGAGGAGCGGTCGGCGTTTCCAGACGACAAAGCTTGGCGGTTGCCCACGGCGGCCACGAGGAAGAGCTCCGCAGTGTCTACATACATGTACTTGACAAGTCAAGATCATGTCATGTTGTAACGGCAGAAGCCGACCACGTGACCTGCATGCATCGCTGTTGTGTACTGCACCTTCGGACTTGAATGCATTGGGCGAAAGGCCCACTATATGGGATCATGGAAGCTGATACAGCCTTTTACATTTGGTATATATTTTACATTTTGCAAGTTCGATCAGCAATGGGCGTTGGTGGTTTAGTGGTAAAATTAGCCGTTGCCAAAGGAGGTGCTAAGCTGTACCCTCCCAATCTCGGCTAGCCCCGGGTTCGATTCCCGGCCGACGCACGTGATAAGTACTTATTTTGGTTTTCTATGCCTCCTCTTACAATGAGGAATGTTATTTTGCTAGGACGGCGTACTCTCCATCCGACATGAATCACAGATCGTGTTGGAACAGGCGGGAGCGGCCATGGTTGGGAGGACTAGCGCACCATCATGTATGCAAGCTGTATACACCTGACCGTAGCAGTGTTACCGAAGGTTGAGGGTGCGAAGAGTTACAGATTGCCTCTGGCACCCAAGAGAACATCACTTTGATATGTTGAGGGGTGCAGACTTCGAGGACATGATAGCAACGTGTTGACGACCGACCACACTTGTCATTCACCTACCGCTTCCTCCCAATCACTGGCCGAACAACAGCGCTGCCTCTGTTCATAGGCTTCTTGACCACCGTTCTGGCCGCGGGCTTCCTCACAGCACTTCCGTTGACACCTCCACCCTCCCGCTCCAGCTGCTCCGCCCGCCGCCCCACCATGCGATCCGCCTCGATCCCCTTCTCCAGCTCCGCCTTCTTCGAGTATTCAATCTCCCGCCTGCCTTTCGTACCCCCGTACCCTTTCTCCTTGACCGAATAAAACACCCCGCCCAGGTCGGCGAGCCAATGCGCGTCGACGGCCGTCACGCACGACATGTACTCCTTGGAGGTGAGGATGAGCTCGTGGTAGACGACGTAATCGGGCGGGTCGCCGGAGTTGTACAGCGCGCTGGTCGGGTGCAGCTGCACGCTGACCGACGTGCGGAGGTTGACGTACTCGCCCAGGCCCTTCCGTCGGGCGGCCTGGTGGAAGTACCCGCTGCAGATGCACTCCCGCACGACGTCGAGATCGTACCCGCAGCTCACGAGCGGCATCTTGCCGCTCGACATGATGTCCGCGATCTGCTGCCGGATCTCGCGCGCCCGGTGCAAGGCCTTGGGATGCAGGAAGTGCTTCACGCACCAGCCGTCCTTGCAGCCGTTCGCCACCCACTGCTGGTAGACGGTGAGCAGGGTGAGGTGATCCGAGTCGTGCACGAAGAACTTCTCCCGCGCCGCATCGCTCTCCTCCAGGCGTTCTTTCGGGCGGTAAAAGACGGAGGGCACGGAGAGCATGGAAACGATGGTCAGCATCTCTTCCGAGCAGGCGTAGGTCGTCGAAGAGAGGATGACCAGTTTCGCCAGCGAAGGGTCCATGGGGAAGGACGTCATCTGCCGTCCGAGATCCGTGAGTTCACCCAGGTTCGTCAATGCGCCGAGCGCCCACAGATCGAAGAGTGAGGTCGAGATAGTATCCTGCGGTGGGGGATCCATGAAGTCGAACTCCAGCAGATCTTTCACTCCTAAGCTTTTTAGGAGAAGGACAGTATTGGCGAGGTTCGTGCGTTGGATTTCCGGAATCGCGGCGATGTAGAACTCGTCTCTGAAGGCGCGCTCGGTGTAGAGATGAAAGGCTTTGCCGGGACCAGTGCGGCCGGCACGACCGGCTCGTTGGGACGCATTGGCTTGCGAGATTGGCGTGATCTGGAGTGTGTCCATGCCCATTCGAGGGTTGTAGACTTTGAGCTTCGAGAAGCCGCAGTCGACAACGTACATGATGCCATCCACCGTTAAGCTGGTCTCGGCAATGTTCGTGGCCACGATCACCTTCCTCACGCCCTGTGCTGCCCTCTCGAAAATCTTCGCCTGCAGATCCGCCGGCATCTGACTGTATATGGGCAAGATGGAAAGCTTCGGCGGATCGTTGAGCTGCGCCAACCTCTCGGCGACGAGCTCACAAGTGACCTCGATGTCCTCCTGACCGGTCATGAAGACGAGAATATCACCCACGGGTTGCGAGACGTGGATGGCCAGGACCTGCCGCACGGCGCTATCGACGTAGTCCTCGCACGGTGAGCGGGAATATTGAATGTCGACGGGGAAGGTGCGGCCTGGGATAAAGAACTCGGGCGCGCCGCCATAAAAGCGAGAGAAACGTTCTGCATTCATGGTGGCAGATGTGACGATAAGCTTCAAATCTCTACGACGAGCGAGGACCTTCTTGATCAGACCCATGAGAACGTCGGTGTTGAGTGCTCGCTCGTGCGCTTCGTCCATGATGATACAGCTGTACTGGTCCAAGTCGGAGTTCGTCAAGCTTTCGCGGAGCAACACGCCGTCCGTCATATACTTGATGGCCGTCTCTTTGCTGGTGCAATCCTCGAAGCGAATAGCATAGCCTACCAGCCCACCCAGGGGAACCTCCATCTCCTCGCTCACGCGCTTGGCGACAGACATGGCGGCCACTCGTCGGGGTTGCGTGCAGCCGATCATACCGTGCCGGGCGTAACCATCTTCGTACAGGAATTGCGTGAGCTGAGTCGTCTTGCCGGAGCCCGTCTGTCCTACCACGATGATAACCTGATTGTCTCGAACGACCCGTAAGAGTTCTTCGCGCACGGCGAAGGCTGGGAGGTATTCACGTTGCTCGCGCAAGGATTTGGTGCGGGAAAAGTCGGACTGACCAGTATCGCCTTTCTTCATGTGCTGGGCGAACTTTGAGCCTTGGTCCTTGGGCGGCTCTGCTTTTCCTTGCGCCACGTTGGGCACTGGGCCCGCCGGATCCGTGTCTTCTTCCTTCACACCCATCACGTTCCCCAGCGCTGTTCCGGCTACTCCTGTCGCCTCTTGCGCCTGCTTCTGTCGCTCCTTCTGCTGCCTCTTCTCCTTCACCACTTTACTTCCTTTCCGCGAGAACACGGCCATGTCGCTCTGCGGGTCCCGCACCGCACTGACGGGCTCGAGCTGCTTCGTGAAGATGGTCTTGCCATCCAGAAAAGGCGGCTTCAGATCGTGGACCAGTAGGTGTATTCGCGTGTCGTCGTTGTCGTCCTCAAACCCCCCGGGAAACCCTTGATCCCGGGTTTGCGCGACGCTACTCGCCAGCATGCGATTCGTCTCCCATGCATCGTTGTCTTTCTGTCTTTGTAAATGCTTAGGGTTGACCCGCGACCGGACCGCCATCTTCTTTTCCAGCAGCTCGCGCTCTCGCTCTTGATCCGCCCATGATACATCTTCTGTGCCGCCGAACGGGTTGTGTGTATCGTCTCCTAGCACCGCGCCGCCTTCTTCGCCAGTATTGTACCAATCGCGATCCAGAGCCGCCACGTCCTGTTCGTTCACCCCGCGCTCTGGTCCGTCGAATTCCTCCCGTGGGCGTGCAGGCGTGCCATCGCGGTACGATCGCGGTGTACTCGCCCGTGATATGGAAGCCGAACGGTCGGCGGAGTCATAGACGTTTCGGAAGTGCGATCGCGGCTTGATGGAGAGATGCTCACTCCCATCGTCGAGACGGCGACGCTTCGGACTATGTGTATCCCTAGCCATGATGCGTGCTCAAACTGGGGCTTGCTGGGAGCTACTCACGCTTGTGGGCTATAGACGGCACAACGACTCTGCCGCTATGTATTCTCGTGTGTTATGGGTTGATGTCAGCAGACTTGAGGTGTCTCTGTACATCCATAGATCTCTCTCTAACAAGCCAAGATTTCGCCCCACACCCGAGGTGGGAGGTGGCACTCGCTAGGCCGATCCATCGGACTACTACATGTACCTAGGTATGTAGGTATGTACTGACTACTAGTACATATCATGCAGCACCTCTTCTGAATCCCCTAATCCGAACGAAGCGAACAGCAAGCGTTGGGCAACTTTCTGTAAGCAGGTACTGAGGCCCACTGAACAACGGTGCTTATGGACCTCAATCTACATGCTCGACAACCATCATGGGCCAACCGACCGTTCCGCGCCAGTAGAAGAACCTAACTGACCAAAAGCTCGATTGAACAGGTGAAAGCAACAGAGGGACACTGTCAGTGAACTTGGGACACGTCAAACGGAAAACCAAATGCGGCTTTGCGAGAAGGGTATCTCAAAGTTGAAAACTTTTCGGCCCGCCGCACGCTCGTACATCTCAATCCTCCTCCATACTCTCCCACCCCCCTTCGCCAGCATTCTCTTCCGCCTCCGCCTCCGCCTCTTCCTCTTCCTCTTCTTCATCCCGCTCAATCGCAATCAAACGCTCCTTGACCTCTCCATCCGCCGGCACGGGCATCTTGACTCGGGTCGCGAAGGCCTCTCGCACCGCTTTGTTGGTGCTGGTATCCCAGACCTGTACCGCACCTTTGCTGCCGGCCACAGCCAACCGGAACGCCACCGGGTCGTCTGGCGCGAAACTGGTGGAAAACACTTTGCCAACGCCCAAGTCCCGACTAACCACCATCGATGGGCCGGAAGATTCGCCGCCGACGTTCCAGAGCTTGACCGTTCGATCTGTGGAGCCTGTGGCGATGAAGCCGGGTACAGCAGGATTGATCGAGAACGACGACAAGCTATTCTCGTGAGCTTGTAATCGCCATTTCGCTTTGCTTTGCTCAGGCGATGAAGGCAGCTGGCGCGCATCGAAACAGTGCAGAACGCCATTCTCGGTGCTCACGTAGAAGGTGTTGTCATCATGCGGATCCCAACGGACTTGTTCGACGTCGCTCTCGACGCCCCATCGCGGGACGGCGGAGGTAGGTGCTCGCATGTCTGCTGCGACGATTGTCCGGTCATAGGAGCCTGACAATATCACGGATGACTGCGTTGGGTGCCACGATAGTGCGCAAACTTTGTCCGCGTGGTGGCTGTACGAGTGAGCGGCGGTGCAGGTGTTTAGGTCCCAGAGCTTGGTGGTCTTGTCCGCGGACGCCGATGCGAGTAGGTTACGGTGTTGCCGATTGGCCGCAAGAGCTAGAACAGAGTCGACGTGATAGGCAGTATTCGCCTTCTTCGACTTTCGCTTCTTCTTCTTCGTGCTGGTAAGGTCTGCCGGTATTTCAGGCGCAGATTGTGAGTTTTGGCCCAGAATCGCGCTAGGGTACATGCAGTCCACCACATCCAGATCCCAAAGCTCGACATCAGGATCCATGGTACCTACTGCTGCAAAGTTGCCTTGCTCCCCATCCGAATTTGGCTTTGTATTCAGCCATTCCACACACAGTGGTACAGCAGGTAACATGACATCGTGGTGTACGTAGAGATTGTCGGCGGAGTCTTCGTAAACGTACATCTCAAGATGGGCCACTTCGTCCTCTATTCTTGCAGCCAGAACCATGTTGTCGGTTGGTAGGATCTGTAGTTCGTCTCGTTCCTCCTCGTCTGACTGATCACCGCCCTCTGGCAACGTTATGTATGGATCTTCATTCTGATCCTTGTAATATGCCAAAGACTTGATGTTGCCGAAGATGCTGTTGTTGCCCCTGTCATCTTCGTCGTCGTCGTCTTCAGCTTCCATCGCTCCGGGCTCGTCGTCATAATGCTCCAAATCGTACTCTTTGAGGTCGTCGTCGTCGGCGGTTTCGTCCTGCACTTGTGCGCCGTTCTCGCGCTCATCGCCTTGGTCAAGTGACACACCACCCGTTGCGTTGTCTTCCGCCTCAGCGGTCCCATTGCTCTTAGCCAAACCCTTCCGAGCATCTTCCAGGTCATCCTTCGCGTCGTCCAATTCCAGCTTGGCTAATTTTGAAATGCGAGCATATTCATCCTCGTCGAACACATACTTTGTCGGATACGCCGCCGCATGCCCCCGTGGCACCCATGCTGTTGCTGTTATCATCGACATGCCGAGAGACGAGATGCTCCAACGATTTGTTTGTGTTCCTGCGACGTCAACGTCAGAACGCTAGTTGCAGTATTCGACAAAATAATTTCGGGCGATCCGCGGAAAGCTTCCGTTGTTGTGGCCTCAGGCTTGCACAGGTCCATACCGCAGCGAGGCTCAACAAATCGCTGCAGTTCCGAGCTTGGGTTTCCACTCCATATTGGCAGTCATTTCTTTCCCCCGGCCTCGCAGTGAGTTCTGTACAGGTAGACACAAGCACATCGCGCCGCTGGGGTTGCCTAATGCTCGATCAATCTATCTGTTCTGTAAGGAAGTCATACAGAGAATAAGGACGGCTAACAGTACTAAGCTGCAGAGCATGTTGAAGGCATCGAGCACCATAACCCGCTGCCACCCATCCTCTGGTGCTACCGTTCACCACTGTAGCGATTGTGACGAATCAATCGACGAATTTCAAGAGCGACTTCTCCGCCTGCCACCTCTCATGCCACCCTTTAGTCCAAACGTCCGTATTCAGCGACACATGCTCCGCCCGTCGATGAGACTCTACAGACTCGGCTTGCTCTTGAGAGATCCGCCGCACCTGTTTCTCAACATGGCGCATGCCGGCGCCTTGCGCATCAACGTGTCCCTTGTTTGCGGCACGCTTCAGTCCCCGCTTGAGAACACCCGGTACACCTGGCGCTGAGTAAGCGAGAGGGTAGTGAACCTGCATCTCCCGATTGTGCACGTTGCGCCAGGGGTTGAAACCCTGTATGCGTGGCGCGCGGCGCAACTGGGGCACGAAAGCGCCGGGGATCTCTGGGAATCTCAACTTCCAGGTCAATGTAACGACGTGGTACTTGAGCATGGCCTTGCCATCATACGGGCCGAATTTTCGCTTGTCAATGTCTGCTGGGCCTTCCCAGTCGTACGATTCTGGTGCACCACTCAGTACGAACTTGGTCTTCGTCGGCTTGCCATCGATGAGGTGGGTCTCCTTTTCTTCGCTCTCCATCCGCTGAATGCGGTCCAAGATCGGCTGCAGCTGGGCCACCTTGTAGTCCAGCGTCTCCAGTTCGAGCCTGAGGGTCGCTGTACTCCTAAGATCTGGGCTGTCGAGGAGGGCTTTGACCCATCGATCTTCTAGACGAAGTGGATCATCGTTTTCCCAGTACCACCAATCAGTATGACGGATAGTGACGTGCAGCATTCTGGGCTGGAAATCTCCCGGAACCAACGGAGTATGAAGGAAGAATCGTCGCACATTCCCCGGGGTGGAGGCGAGTCCCTCGATTGCGAACATCTGCGCGAACATGTGCAGATGACCAAAGTTCCGACGATTGTGTTCCGTAAGACGCCCCATCCACTCCGGTCCTCGCGCGTCCGGAGCAGCACGGTGGTAGTAGAACGAGTGCTCTGCTTGCAGCATAGGGAACGCATTGGCTTCTAGCCAGACCCGCCGACAGGTGAGCAGCAGAGCGATGTCTGTCCTGAGACAAGCGGTGTGACCAGGCCGATAGAAGTATGCCGTCTTCTCGAACCTGCTGTTCGCATCCTCGGATTGAGCTGTAGCATACGCCCAGATTGCATCTCTCAGTTCCCTGGGGAGGATCGAGAACAAGGGCGATGCCTCTTGCTCATGGAACTTCCCATTCGCCTCAAGCTCAGAGAAATCGATTCCAACTGCTCGCTGCGTTGACGCCTCTATAGCGTCTATGCACTTTGTTCTCTTCGGCAGAAGGGAGGAGTCATCAGGAGCCCCGGGGCAAACAGCTTCGACCGAGGCAAGCTCATGAGAAGGTTCGCCAGACATGGTCGCGGGCTTGCGGCTGCTCCGAGTACGAATGCTAGGAAAGAATGAAGTACATAAGCCCAACAGAACTGTGAAGAAGGGTGCGAAGATATATGGAGTCAGTGAATCATAATAGAGATGACCGGTTTCTGGCGACGGTAAGAGTCAGGACGTTGGTGGCTGAGCCCACCAGGCTGCCGCCGGCGGGTGCTTACATGATGATCAGTCACCAGCGGTATCATCGATGTCGCTGAATATACTTAAAACTCGGTGAAGTTCGTGAGATTGCGATGCGATGGGAGAAGACAGATACTATCACATGTATGTATGTACATCCATGTATGTACATGTAGGTGTAGTCACCTTGGTGTAGTGCTGCCAGAACCGAGGTTCGATCGAGGCTGCGACGTAGGGTCACGTGGCATGGAATACCCCGCTGTCTACACCACAACTTAAGGTACATACCTTATACAAGCATATCACCCTGTTCATCTCTCGCCACTTTCCAACGCGTGTCAAATCCAGGAATATAAGCGAGCCATGGTCGAGGTGAAGAAGTTCCACCTACCACCTACCGCGCTGATACCCAACTCCCCATTCCCTCTGCTTCATTACCCAGGACTGCTGGCCGAGAAGACCGACTGCGAAGCAAGCAAGGTCTACGAGACCTTCGCCCGCAACGGCTGGCAAACCCAATGGATCTTCCGCTACGGACCGACACAAACGTCGCACTACCACTCCGCCGCGCATGAGTGCATGGCCGTGCTGACGGGCGCGGCGACCATCCGCTTCGGCGTCGCGGACACCAGCGCCGACCTGGAAGCCAGCACGCACGGCTCTGACCGGGAGGAGGGCGGCGTCGAGGTGCAAGCGCGAGCGGGCGATGTCTTCGTCATCCCTGCCGGCGTCTCGCACAAGACGTTCGACACGACGCCACCGGCTTCATTCGAACTGCTGACGCCGGGCGATGGGCACCGCGTGGAAGCGGAAGATGTACGCAATGCGCTGTCCAACGTCGAGTTGTCGGGTTTCACAATGATTGGTGCTTACCCGCGCGGAAGCGCTTGGGACTTTGCATCTGGTGGCGAGCATTCTCACGATTATGAAAAAGTGTGGGCTGTTCCGAAGCCAGACAATGATCCTGTGTTGGGGCAAGATGCGAAGGGCTTATGTGGTCTGTGGCATTAGGAACGCCAGCGATTCTGGTCCTGCAATCTTCGATGTCGCTGGTGCGGATTTGTTCCTACTATTCGTCTCAGAGACCGCTCGGGTGCAGTTCCTTTACTTGATGTATGGATGAGTGCGCTAGTTCAGGCTCAGTAACCAGGACTGTGGCGTGTCTCTAAGCGATGCGAGTGCGTTCGCCCACAGAGCAAACCTCGCCTCAACTGCCTCTACGTCCGGGTGAAAGGGTCACTCTGCAGGGTCTGAATCTCGAGGTGCATCAGTGGTTCGCTGCAGGCGCGGTGTATTGACACGGCCACCGCATCAATACGAGCCCCGACGTTGAGCTTATCTCGCCATGCTGACGATCGAAGCTGGCGTTACCATTGCCATATTCGTAGCGGTCCTGCCCCAAGTGCCTGGCTGCATGCTTTGAAGTATTCACGCTTGCGTCGTTACCGCAGCCTGGCTCAGGCACCGAGAGCCCGCTCTTGCTAGCGAGTAGCTATCCTTGCATGCGTGGTCTGAAGTCATGCCTCCATCACTGTCTTGACCGTCCGTAATGAGATCAGAGTAGCGGTGACGAGTGGTCGGTGGGCCGGATAATATTCTCCTCACCCAAACCACCTTCACCCTCGTGCAGCACCATCGCCTCCCTCCTGCGCCGTCTCCGCTCCATCTCCGTTGCATCATACTCCACCGCCCTAGTCGGCCGTTCACGGGGAATGTTGGTCCATCCGGCAACCGGCATGCTCACAGTCGGAACCACGCTTCCTCCCGGGTTGCTAACTGAGGCATCGACCGCTCCGCCCAGATCCAGATCGTCATCGAGCCTGTACCACGGTGAAGAACTCCGTAGCTGACCGGCGAGCGTCGAGTAGTCCTGGGTCCCTGCATCAGTATCAGGTAAGGAGATGTGCAAGAAGTCCGAGCCCCATTCTTGCAAGAAGCGGACTGCGGTTTCCGCTTTCCGGCGTGTGGCCATGTTGCTGGACGAGAGATCGCGAGATATAGTTTCGGCCGGGTCAGGCTCCGGTGATTGAAGGAAGCGCGAGACAATGAGCGATGTTGCTGCATTGGCTATGTTGCGATTGGGCGACGTCGCCAACGTTCGCAACGTCTCTATGGAGATGGCTGGGATGCGGTGTCAGCTGTATATTGCCAGAACTCTACGAATGACACAAGTAGTGATATTACAATCTTCTGGTTTTGCCTGTCGCACCGCTTCACTGGTTTGCTGTCCGTCTCTGCTTGGGGCATACTGCACAGGGTCGATCAGGATCAAGGCGACAACGTCTGTCATGTTGCGGCGAATGCGCCAGGCGGCTGCAGTAAGGAAGACGCCGAACCCGAGCCAGACCCAGCGGTCATCGATGCGAGAAGGCATCTTTCTCTCTTCTCACCCATGATGTGTCCCAGTCGGCTCTTCCATTTGCTCGTCAAACTTGTGGACAAGTTTTGTAATAAGTGAATTCACTTTCGCACGAGGTCGTGGCGATCATCCCTGCAGCCACGAGGCATGACCGGCGCAACCCCAGATCCGCGGTACGGCCCGTTTATCTAACGTGAACGCAGAAAATGTTCAGCCTGCAAGGCAAACCTACAGTATTGACTCGCCGTTGTACTTTACGCCTTGCGGTACCAAAACCGACTGAAAACATGCCGCCGTCCCAGCTGAAGCGGCTGAAGAGCTCACTCAGAGAGCAAGGTGTCACCGGTCCCCAGAAGTCCAAGAAGCAGAAGAAAGCGGCTCCGAGCTCTCGTCACGCAGACCGCAATGCCGCCCTACAGCAAATTCGCGATTCTTTCAACCCCTTCGAACTTAAACCCTCACGGCCCGCCAAATTTGAGAGTGTCAGCCACAAGACGGCTAACGCTGCTAAGAACGGCGGGCGATACAAGGAAGTCTTGCATCGACCAGGTGTGACGAAGAGCGCAGGCGAGGAGATGCGGCGGCGTCAGTTGTTGCCTGAAATGCAGAGGCGCAACAAGATGGGCGGGCTTGTGGATCGCCGGATTGGAGAGAACGATGCGACGATGACGCCGGAAGAAAGGGCGGTACAGAGGTTCGCTCGGGAGAAAGGCAGGAAGAAGGGTAGGAGTATGTTTGATCTAGAAGCAAGCGACGAGGAAGAGGGCGGTGCGGGCTTGACTCATTTGGGAAGAAAGCTAGATGAGCTGGACGGTGAAGACTTTGTGGATAGTGTCGCTGGGAGTGAGGAAGACGACCAGGATGGGGAAGAGCTTATGAGGCGGAAGCGACCGCGAGAAGAGGACATGGAGGACGATGTCGATGACGCAAGTAAGGTTGTGGGGCAGCAGCCTGAGCGCAAGAAGACGAAGAAGGAAGTCATGGAAGAAGTCATCGCCAAGTCAAAATTGCACAAGTATGAACGACAGAAGGCGAAAGAGGACGATGACGACTTGCGAGAGGAGCTGGACAACGGCATGGCGGACATGTTGGCGCTTTTGCAGGGCCGTAAACCCCCGCCACCAGAGATCAGCCAAAGTGCTGAGGCTGTGGTGAACGAACAGGGGCCAACGATGAACCCAGATAGGCAACGGCTACTTGATGGAATGGATCGTCAGAAGGCAGACAAAGAGTACGAGGTTCGACTCAAGCAGCTGGCACAGGACACGCGCGCCCAGCCGTCGGAGCGCACTAAGACGGAGGAGGAGAAGTTCAAGGACGAGGCAGAGCGGTTGAGGAAGATGGAGGAGATGAGGGCCAAGCGCATGAGGGGCGAAAGTGTTTCCGAGGACGACGAAGACAGTGGAGACAGACCTGCCGCAAATGTGGGAGAAGTAATCGCGCTTGACGACGATGTGCCTGATGAGGCGGCGGAGTTCGGCTTCACGTCATTCCTTGCGCAGCCGAAGATAGACGAGGAAGTGAAAGTGCTTCACGACGACGAGGACGAGTTTACGTTCGATGACGATCTGCTTGCCAGTGGATCGGATGTAGAGCTTAGTGATGATTCAGGATCGAGCGATGGATCCGAAGGCGAAGCAGACGCTGCTGTGGCTCACGAGCATGAGGAGGAAGACGAGTTCGTCAAAGGTATTCTGGGCGATGCCCACGGTGCCGTTACTGCCACTATCGGCGGTCACAAGCCTCCGGGTTCGACTGGCCTAGCATACACCTATCCCTGCCCGCGTAGTCACATCGAGCTCCTGGATGTCTTCCGAGACGTCACAGTCAGCAACGTCCCAACTGTTGTGCAACGCATCCGAGCGCTACACCACCCCTCTCTTTCCGCCGCGAACAAAGAAGCCATGGCCGAATTCACTGCCGCGCTTGTCGATCACATTAGCTACATGGGCACGGAGAAGCAGCCGTTCCCTGTCGTTGAGCAGCTGATCCGGCATTTGCACAGCTTATCACGCACATATCCCACGGAAATTGCTGAGGCGTTTAGGAAGCGGCTTCAAGGCTTCCATGAGCGTGGACAGCCGACCGCAGGCGATCTTATGATTCTGACAGCGATTGGGTCCATTTACCCAACGTCCGACCACTTTCATCAGGTGGTGACGCCAGCGATCACGCTCATGGCACGATGGTTGGGTATCAACGACCCAGCGGACTCGGAAGATAAGCGCACTATGGGAGCATTCCTCGTTGCGTTGTGTCTGCGCTACCAGAAGCTGAGCCAACGGGTCGTTCCCGAGGCCATACGCTTCACTCTCCGCGCCCTCGCCAGCAAGCCCGGTCCGCAGGTTGACGTCGAAAAAATGCGTCCACACATCGACAACCTGGTCACCATGGCCGATCTGTGGAAACACAAAAGTGCATTCGTTGAGATCTTCTCACCTGCCGTCCCTCTATTGCACAAACTCAGCGCGAGGAGAGAGCACCAATACCTCCAGATCCTCCTCCAACAGGCCCGCCTCCGACGTCGACCCCTGGAACTCCACCACCACCGCCTGCAGCCCATCCGGACCTCCATCCCCAAATTCGAAGAAGGCTTCAACCCGGACAAACACTACGACCCGGACAAGGACCGCAGCGACGCGAGGAAGTTGCAGAAGGAGTACAAGCGCGAGCGCAAGGGTGCGGTGAGGGAGCTGCGGAAGGACGCCAACTTCATTGCCCGGGAGCAGTTGCGGGAGAAGCGGGAGAGGGATGCGGAGTACGAGCGGAAGCAGAGGAGGCTGATCGCGGAGATTCAGGGTGAGGAGGGGCATGAGGCGAAGAGCTATGAGCGGGAGAAGGCGGCGAGGAAGCGGGCGAGGTGATAGATGGGAGTGAGGGGTTAAGGAGCGACGTCTGGTTTGGTGTCTCTATGGTTGAACGCCCCCCCAAGAGGGTAGCAGATCTAGTCAGAATAATGAGGTCTTCACATGTGCATGCATGCTTTCCGTATGTCATGGTGTTGTGAAGTTCTGAGGTGTTAGGCGGACGGACGGCAGACCGCCGGACAATGTGGAGTGCATTATAAGATCACAGATTCGGCGCACCAAAAGGGATGCAGGCCAGTGCACGTGACAGGCGTACGCAATGCGGGATGCCATAAACTTCCATCTACGTAATCTAGGCATATCACGTCGCCGGACCCCATCCATCCTTTATTCCACCCATGCCATGACACCGATGCAGGTACGAAGCGTCTTCGGAGACCCCCACCACTGCACTCGCTCAAGCCCACATCGCCCTGAACTTGACATTGAAGTCTGCGTGAAGCTTCTGAAAGGCGCGCAGGACATCCTTCAAGCCCTCGCTGCTCCCTCCACTCGTACTCGCCAACGTCTCGTTGACCTCACCTTCCAACCTCGCCGCGTTCGCCGCCCTCCTCTCCTCACGCCGATCCAGCTCCTCCACCTCGTCCGCCTGCTCCTCCCAGCTGTCTTCTTTGGCCTTCTTCTTGGTCGGCATCTGGCGCGTTGTACGGTCGGGCATGACGATGCCTGAGTCCGCGGCACTGACGGACGATACCTCGCTCTGGGTCTCGGCAGTGGCGACCTCGTTGTCTTCGGCTTCGTCGTGGATGTCCAGGTCTCCCATGATTTCCAACATGTCCATATCCGTGCCTTCCTTCAATTTCATGAAGTTGAGCAGGCTGGTGATGATGGTGGCGAGCACGAGCGAGAAGTCGTTCAGCAAGAACCAGATATCGGCTGTGCGAATGCCGTTGGCACGCTCGATGGTCTTGACGTCGCCGTGCTTGAAAAAGTCAAGAAGCCAGGCGTTGAGCGGCAGGTCCATTTCATCAGGGTAGATGTCGACGTGAGGAATGACCGCTTCTTCGAGGAACACGCCATCCCTCGTACTTGAGCAAAGATCATGAATGGTATCGAAGTCGTCACCCGAGCCGGATAACGCGACAAATGGGGACCGGATCTTGGTCGGCGGCAAGGTTCGCACGCCGCCAGCGTTGTGGGCGCTACCATCTCCACCAGCGGTGATACCAGTCAACGGGAGCTTCTTGTCCTCCTCATGTACATGCTGGTCAATGAAGGTCTCGACGTATGTTCGGTATACAAGGAGAGTCTGCTTGTTGTGCTGGCGTAGGACCTCCGACGCTTTTTTCGGCAAAGGCGGCAAGAAGACCATGGAGGAAGACGGCTTCACGACCTTTTCGCGGTACTCTGGATCAGCTTGACGACAATAGATCCTATTGAACAGATGAGCCATGACAAGCATGAGCGTCTCCACGGTGGCCGGCTCTTTCTTGCCGATGTCCGCACACAGCTCGTGGAAATACCCTTCCTTCATCAACGCGTGGAAGGCGAACGAGGAGTTCTCGGTGAAGTACAGGTGGCTGACTAGGCCGGCGAAGTTGAGTGGCGCTCCGTTGGCGTCAAGCAGCTGCTGCCTGCGGAGGTACTCGATCGAGAAGCGGAGATGGTGCATCGTCTGGTCCTTGAAGACAGGAGAGTCCATGTACAGCCGAGGCTGCGATAGTAGAGCATTGATGGCGCTCACAGCATACTTGGAGTTCTTGGACTCATGCAGCAATGTGAAGAGGCGAAGTACCAAGGTGGTAGTGATGGGGAAATGGCCGTTGAGATCCGGAAGTCGAGAACTGATCAGCCTGCAGACCTTGTGGCGAGACACGCCCTGGAAGACGACATTGCCCAGCAGATCGAACCCACGTCTCCCAGCACGCCCGGCACATTGGCGATAGTTGAGAGCCGTCAAGAAGACCGAGTCGCCGCTGAAGATCACCGTTTTGCAAGGCATGTTGATGCCGAGCGCTAACGTGCCAGTGGCGACAATGACCCTTAAGAAGCCTTTGCGGAAGAGGATCTCGACTACCTGCCGATACTTCCTGTTCATACCAGCATGATGCACACCGACGCCTCTTTGCAAAGCATCAATCAGCCACTGAGGAATGTTACGGCGCTGTAGCTGACGAACGTAGATCTCCAGTTCGGAGAGCTGCAGTCTCGTGTAATCAGCAAAATGATACCCGTCGCTAGGGGCATCGGGGTTGAACGAATCCCAAGGGCTGGCGTTGGCGTCGGCTGCATCGCGTTGCTGATCGAGCTTGGAGCCCTTCTCCTCCTCGTCTCCTTGGCCCTTCTTGCTGCTGATCTTCGGCTTCTTAGCGGCAGCCTTCGCCTGGGCCTTTTTCCACTCCTCCCAGCGTTCCAGTGTCTTGTCCCATTTGGGACCTGTCTTTTTCTGTGTAAGCTCGGCTTCTTGCAGCTGCTCGAGCACTGCCTTGCAAATCTTCTCGCACATGTGCCGATCGTAGTTGAACAGAATAGCCGGCAGTCCATCTTGGGCATGCAGGCTACACAGCATCGGAAGGGTTGTCTTGATAAGGTCAGTGTGATCATGCATTGATACGGCTTCGTCATCAGCCTCTTCGGCCGCGCGCGTCACCTGCACCTCTTCACGGTCTTCCTTGCGGAAATCAGACTCAAGCTCCTCAAGAACGCGGTCGTACGGAGATGCATCGTCGCGTATCCACTGGCGTAAGACATCTTTCAAGCCAGTCTCCCAGGCTAAGACATCCGCCTTGCGAGCCACGGCGGGCAGTGCCTTCTCGGGGCTCAGCTCCGCTGGCACTGTGTACTGCTCATTCTGATGTCTCGTCATCGCTTTCCAGAGATCGAGACAGTCGCGTGGCTCAAGTGAGAAGTCTTCCGGCATGCCGCGAGACTTGTCTACAAGACCAGCGACAGGATGGACGTGGTTGAACCCTACCAAGCCGTCGAGGCCCAGCGTGCCGAATGCTGACTTCTCTGGAATCCCGCGGAATGCGAACTTTTGCGGAGGCACGTAGTAGAATTTCCTGAGGTCGGAATATCTATATGGATGCCGTACAGTCACTAAGTCGATACCAATGGCCTTCTGGGTATCTGTGAGCCAGTTGCTGAACTCGTGTGGATTGCCCACAGTAGCTGACAACGCGATGATGGGACACGGTGACATGAGCAGCAGTTGCTCCCAAACAACACCATCCTCGGCTTGACCAATAGAATGCACTTCATCGAAGATGATTCGGCGCACTCTGCTTGACCAGGAGTTGGCGTTGGACGGTGCCAGCAGCATGATTTGCAGCACGTGCGGGACCGTGACCAGCACCTGGCAGCCTGTCGGGTTGTTGATCCGGTAGTCGCGGGTGTGGATGGCCCAAACCGACTTGCCACCGTACTTGAACTTTTTGCTGTAACGAGCCTGAATCTCCGCTGCGATCTGGTTCACCAAAGCCTTGGTCGGCGCCACATACACCAGTACACCTTCGTCATCCGCCTCGAGGACTTTGCGCATAGCGTAAAACGAGATGAACGTCTTTCCGGCACTCGTGGGCGCTACCACAAAGGCGCTTTGGTTCGCGTCGATCGTGTCGAGAACACGTCTTTGCCACCCATCGGGTTGGAATTCAACCCTACTGTCAGGTCGTGAGTCAAAGCTGCGCTCCAAATATGGTCCGCAGTATGATAGCTGGAAGTCTTTTGATGGCATCTTCACGCTAAGTCGCTCCACTTTTGTCGGAAGTGCGAAGGTGAAGCCGAGCTTTCTATCCAAGAGCGACTCAGAGACGGCTGATGACACCGGAGGCAGGTCGAGCGTCGAGACAGTGAGCTCCACGCTGGAAGCGATCGTCTTGGTGAGACCCTTGCTCTGCATAACGTCTCGACACAAGTTCCACAACAGCGCGGCAACCTCGATTCGACGAGCCTGCTCCTTGAGGCGGCAAACTTCGATCCAGAAATCAAGGACACAGTTGAGCATATACAAATGGCACTCGGCTGCGATGACTTCGCGCCAAGAAGCTTGTAGGTTGCCATAGTAGTCTTTGGTCTTCCTGAATCTCGATCGTGGATCGGAGTCCGCCTGTAAATTCTTGCACACTGCATGCCATGCGCTCACGATCTTGTCGCTCGCCGACTCTTCTTTCTTAGCCTTCGATGCAGCGATTGACGCAAGCATGGCCTGCTTTCCAGCATTCTTCTGCGCGTTTTTTCCGCCACCACCGCTTTTTGATCCCGCCTTGGCTTTCTTCGACGACGAACCACTGTCAGAAGCATCCGAGTCCGCAGGCGATTGGATTCCTGCCTTTCTCGGGTCGGCTTTGACTGTATCGGCTCCAGGCTCACGGCTTGTCGGTTTCGTCGCACCAACGATAATGCTCTCCGGCTCCAGACTACGGCCGACAGCGTTGGTCAGACTTGCAGCGTACTTCTGCATCTCAGCCATGAACATCTGCTCTCGCTTCGCAGCCCAGAAAGCTGCCTTGGCGGACGCGGCCGTTGGGGGCCCTTTTTGCACGATCGGCTTCTTAGCGTTATGCCAATGAGTCAGCTCCTTGAAGATTCTATGTGAAGATGCACTTTGTTGTCCCGCTACGGTTTCGTCAACGTTGAGGCGTACTGGGCCTAAGTGCTTGTCAAAGACTGTATTGGAGAATGGCATGACAGCCAGACTGGTATCAGTCCGCCCTGGTTGAGTAGCATCATCATTTGGGGCGCCAGATCCATCCCTTGTCCCGTTACCAAGATTGAGCTCACTTTTCGAGCATTGTTGCACAGCCGTCAATAGTTTCTGAAACGTTTCCTGTACTTTGGCGTCCGGTGGAGAAGGCCCGTTCGACAATTGAAGGAAGAGCCGACCGTCAACGTAATCAACCACGTCGGAGGCGGATGCATCAGACTTCGACATGACTTCGCTGCTCCAAGCTGGACTGAGAAGTATAGCTTCTGATACCGATGCCAGCCTGTGGAGAACGCTCTGCGCACCTTCTGCGCCCGGATCACTCTCGATACGCCGTGCTGACAGAGGCAGGTGCGCAAGCAGCGCTTGATGCAACAAGAACACACAGCACAGTGACGGCAAGGCTGACTGTGGTATTTGCGTCGGTGGATCACGCAACAGCTGACTGATGGCCACGACAGCGAGCAATTGACGCTGCGTAAGCTCGGAATTCTGTGCCTGTACTTGTGACAGCTCTGTCGAGACATCCAGCACTTCAAGACCGGGTGTCGTTGGCGCCACCCATTGCGTTTCGTGGCCGGCCGGAGTTCTGTGTCGTGCTTCGAGGACCATGGTCATCACCTTGGTGTCTCGCCACTCCAGTCCATTGATGAGAGCAACATTGTAGCCTCGACTGATGAAAGAAAGGATCATGCAACGAAGAGACACCTTTTGCGAAGCTTGATCGTCGTCTTGCCCAGTGACCTGTTTGCCCTTCTTGTCTAACGGGTGTGCACCGTCGTGCATCATCAGAAAGTACGGCCCCGCCACTCTGAGGTACTGCGCGAAATCCTCGGATCTGTAGTCCTGGAACACATGGACGGCAATGCCAGGGTGTGATTGCGGCAGATTGGCTTGGAGATGCTTGATGATGGCTGCTCTTGCCAGCAAGTACTTCGACGCATGGGCCGGGTCTGATGTGGGCGGCGTGCACAGTCCTCGGTTGCTCTCGAAGAAGACAAGATGGAAATTGCACTTGCGCCGTACAAGGTGCGAGAGTAGATACTCGACGTTGTTGGCCGCATGTAGCATCTGGAAGCCGGGCTCGAAGTCCAATTTGTCGTCGGAGAAACATCGCAGGAGCATCGAGTCGCCCTCGATCATGAACAACTCGTCACCTGCGTAGTCACCCACGAGATCGACTCGTCGCGACTGAAGCTTCTTGTAGGACTCGAGCACTCGGGATCCCAAGTCCTTGCCTTCACCTTCGCCGTCAGAACGCTGCTCAGAGTCCAGATCGTCGTCATCAGTATCATCATTCGCGTCTGAGGCGGTGGCATCGCTCTCAGCATTGCTTGCGACTTCTTCGTTGCTTTCCGAATCCCAGTTTGAGGCCACCTCCTCCTCGTCAGCCGCGCCGTTGGCGCCTGTTGCCTGAGCACTCATCGTGCTGTAGTATCGACGGCGGTATCGAAATGTACGATATGTATTCGTCTAACGGATCAGATACGCCACGTTCATACTGTGATCTCTGGCCATTAAGATTCGCGGAGTCGCCACGGCAAACAAAGGCGGTGGATGTCGGCAAGGAGGTCGATGTAGTGGAGTCTTGAAGTTTTCAATTCTGCCAAAACACACAAGGAGGCGTTGAGACCAGGCCAAAGATCGTGTTTTCACCTTTTCGTCGTTTGCTGGTGTGGCGCATGCCCCACCATGTCATGATGTGCCCCGCCGGCTGTCCCGCTCCCGCTCAGCCAAGCATCCAGGGAAACGGGCCGCCGGGCCGGACGGTAGACGGGGCGAGAATACGTGAAAGTCGGGGCACTCACGAGTAGGGCTGACGAGAAGGAGACATGGTTTACAAGCGGCATCAACTACGACCGTCTCTCAGTCCAGATCCGTAGCTACTTACAAACGTATCTGAGTATGGCTTATGTATGCGTGACAGGGCGTTGTGCGCTGAGAAGGGAAGACAGTTCCCAGTGTACTCTGATCATCTCCAACATCCTCTTGCGCCCCCATTAGCTAACATTTGTCTCAGTTCGGGACCCCTTGGCTGACCAGGCCCGGATCGAGATATCGTCGACCTCCCGCACTGAGCAGGCTGCGGGACACCCATCACGGCACACATAGCCTGTACGCCTGTCCCCTCATCCACAAACGAGGATCCGGCTTTCCCACGCGGTATGCAGTCCCAAGGTAGCGCAGTTCATGCACCTCTCTATCGTTTCTCCACGCCTGTCTAGGACGGTGCTGTCCGCATCTGCTCCATGACCTCCGGCTTCGGAGCCACGTCGCACACCTCGCCACACTTCTTACACGTCCTCGCCCCCTTGTCCTCCTTGAACTCATTCACTGCAGCCTTCAACTGGGTCCCGAGATCCGTGCAGTAAAAGCTCTTCTCATGCACCTTGTCGCCACAGTTATGGCAATACCACCTCAACCGATCCACGCTGGTTTCGGGTCTCGGCAGCTCCAACACTAGGCCGACGGTGTTCTCGAAGCGGACCGGGTTGTGCGGGACGTTGGCTGGTAGCAGGAAGAGCTCGCCTTCGTTGATGTAGATGTCTTTGAACTCGTTCTCCTGCACAGTCTTCAAGAGCATGCGGCCCTTGTACTGGTAGAAGAACTCGGGCGTCTCGTTGATGTGGTAGTCGGTTCGCGCATTGGGTCCACCGACAATCTGGACCGTCAGAGGATCGTTGTAGATAAGGTGGTTGTTGATTGGTGGCTTCAAAAGATGGGAGTTCTCTTCTAGCCTGGAAGAGTAATGGTCAGCACTCAGCCATCTCTCAATTGTCGTACCCTAACTTGCATACCACTTGGGTAGGTTAAGTGGCGATGTGAGCGTTGCCCTCTGCGTCGACGAAGAGAAAGTGGCGCGCTGAAAGTGCTGCCTGATGACCCCTGATGTCTGAGTGATTGCTGGTGTTCGTCGACATGTGTGTTTTGCTGCCGCAATGAGCGGCGCTCTGAAGCTTTGCATGCTGCGAGTCGCGGGCGGCTGCGGTGTTGTTACAGGAATGTAGATGTGGCAAGCGGTCTCGATGGTGGCCAGCACTGCAAGCTTCAGCAACTTCGGACTTGATCTAGTCGCGCTGTTGTGAGTGAAATTTGTATTGTATTCTACAGGTCTCGTTCTGATCACAATGGTGACGGCATGAAGCCTCCATGCACTGCATGCCCAGATGTGTTTATTACATGTAGACCGTACAACGACGTCAGTGCCCGTCTACCCGCTGCTTCGGAGCGTGCCGAGGCCGACAATTTAAAAGGCTTAAACCGGCTGTCTTTTCCTTCTCTTGTCACGCGCGCCGGTCTTCTACATTCTGCTAATCTGTGTTTCCGAAGGGCACAGAGGTACATACAGCATTGGACCAATCTTGGTCGCAGGTCGCATCGTCACTCGTCTTGGAGAGACCTACGCCGTGCGCACGCTAAGGTACATCAGTTATTGTGTCGCGTTCATGTCCTCGCAGACCGCTCTTCCTGGGCAGAATGACCGACGCGACATATATACACCTTGCAGCATTGGATGCCTTGACTGAAACAAGTGATCATGCTTCCGGAAGGGAAATTCGTGAGATTCGTAAGAACGGCATCCGTGCGGTTAGGAATGCAGCGCCCTCCGCGCCGCTTGTGATGTGCGAAGGCCGGCCATCCAGGATGACACGGCGCTGTATCTGTGGCTACGGCGGACAGGTAGCTACCATCAGACGGCGTGCTAATACTGCAAGCGCCCTGAGACCTCCTGTCATGCAGGCTGGCCGTAACTTTGCTCCCATCCCGTTGGTGTTCTCCTGGCGTACATGTAGTATAATAGTTACGGCGGCAGATGTCCTGCGCGTACTCTCTCCAGCAACCAATCGTGCCCTTGGTGGAGAAGCAGCTATGGTCGCCCGCACAGCCGCAGCACCTATCATTGATGGGCCAGTACTCACCTCGTTACCGCGCCAAGTGCGATATCTTGTTGCCGTCGTGTCTAGACCACTTCAAGGGGCGTCGATCGCTATTAAACCCATCTTCGTAACGCCAGTGTAACCGGGGCCTTGTCTCCAGACGGGGGAGAGCTACCAACTTGAAATATGGACACCTTATATATACGGCGATGTTCAGGTGACAGAGTGGACCCCATGATGATGAACATTGACACCCAGTGACCCAGCAGAAGGGTACGGAACGTACTCCGCGAGGATCGGCCCTGTTATATTCTCGAGGTTTGATCGACACCTGCATGCAGTGGTCCCGGCCCGAAGAGGCCCGAAGGAACAGCGGGCCGGTCGCCGCGAAGCCTTTCGGGCAGCGATCCGCACTTCTCCCTTGTTCTTGAGTTGCTGGGTCAGGCTGTGCGACGCTTCTGGGGAGGCAGCGGAGATACCTACGCAGGTTGGGGGGGGGGAAAGTCATATAACATCCCCGAATATGGAGAGTCTTCCCGCCGGACCGACGTGCACTCGCCCAAAGGCTATTCGTCGCTATACCGTTGCCGCCTTCCCCGGACATTGGGCCGTCCTCCAGCGTACCAATAACCTGCGACCGGTCTTCAACGCGTGATGCCTTGCGGATCAGCGAGGGTCGCACATATGAGAGTAGCCGGTGTGCTACGCGAGACATCCTGTGTAGGCAGGGCCGGTGGTTGCTGCCATGCAATCCGCCTTCCGATAGACGAAGCCGGCAAGCCGCTCAATGATCCACCACCCACAAGACCACATCAGCTTCGCGGAACGGCCGTGCTGGGATTGCCCATATGCAGCAGCCTTCCTCCACACGCACGGATCCAGAGGAGTCGTATATAACGATGTGTACTGGTCACGTTTGGTCCCGGCCATGAAGGCTTACCACCGCGTGGGCGAGCTCAACGTCTGTGTCCACTTCTCTGTCAGCCTTCCTTCCCTCTCCTAATAAAAGCAATCCTTCTACCTTTACTTGTCCTTGTTTCCAACCCGCTCCGGCATCGCTCCTACAACGATTCCTCGTAGCGCTTTTTCCTCATGCCGGATTGCGCTCTGATTACCGGCAAGATGCAGAGTCCCGCGGTGAAAAGGCGTCGTGAAGCCCAGGAGGAACCGCGAGTGGCAGCTGTACGCCAACAAACACCACTGAAGATGCGGCAAGACGAGGACGCTCTCCATGGGTCCGTCGTCTTGCCCGAGCCCCAGCGGCAGCCCTCCGTCACCGATCCAAACATTGCGTAAGATTGCTGGCCGCCATATCCAACTAAGCAAGACTGAAACATGCTGACCATAGTCACAGCAATGATGGCCCTTACAAAGAGACAGCATGGATACAGAGCACGTTAGTTTGGACAAGAAATGAGAATCTGGTGGCGGAGAGGCTACAAGATGCTGGCGCTACTCAGGACGACATCAACTGCGCGGTCTATTGCTCTTTACTCTGGAGCAGTAAACCCAGCGCACACAAGGCTACAGGTGGCAGTGCTCATGAGGTGTCTGACGCCCCAGCGCCCATCGACGCACCGCCGAACTGGAAGGCAAAGCCTCCTGTCCCGGGTGATCGCAGGCCACAGAAGGATAACACCTCAGCCAAGGAACGTAAAAAGCACTGAAGGGATCTGGTTTCCTGTCCTGAAAGCCAAGCCAAGGCCCGATAATACATGGTGATGCCAGATTGCAACACTGATAGAATCTGTCTCGCCATGTCTTCGTCGATGGCACACTTCACAATGTACCCGTGCCAAGCGGTACGGACGCTTCGAACGTGGCTATCTCAACCGTCCGGAGTAAGCGGATGGAGCGTGCTCTGAGCGTTCAACTATGGGTTGACGGTTCAGTCTGGAGCAATCCCACTCGACGTCACTGCAGTCGACGGACACTTCGCAGTGATCAACCCAGGCTGGAACCATGCATCGGCGTATCGGCACACAAGAGCAGCGGAGCATACCACCGACACACTCTTCCTCATGGCAAAATCCTGCTGTCACCATGAGGAAGGGATATGACGGGAGGATGCAGGAATAGGGTTTACCACATGGGATGGTCCGAGAATATTCAGCATTCAAGCTGCGGAGGGATGAGCGATCGTTGTTTACTGTGAAGAGTGATCATCTATAGCAGAGAAGAGAATGAGGGTCAGTTGGGGCAGCAGGTCGACGTTTGCAGGATGAGCGCAGGCGGCGTGTATAATTTTGAAAGTTGGTAGGCAAGTCTATCGCGTCTTCTTCATGATCATCTCCGCGCGAGTGCCATAGAAGGCGTCAGGTGAAGAACATCAATATGCTGTGTCGTGAGAATATTGAAGAAGTGTTCTGGAGTCAGTGTCAATCGCGTGAGGAGGCGCACCATTGTAGTGCGTCGGAGTATCCTCGGAGATATAGCCAGCCACAGTGACCCAGCTTGAGTTGCGCTCACGAGCGACCCATGGGGACGCTGCGGGACACACGGTCGTCACTGCAAAAGATACATGTACCACCGACAGACTGTGAGCTAGGCGCACTGATGAGCCTCGGGCGACAAATGTGTTCGAGCCTTCCTATTCACTCAGTATGAGCGAGAACATCCCACCCAACGCTGGCACGGCAGCAATATCAGACAGCGCAGCCAACCAACCGGGACGTCCGTACTACGAATCACTACGTGCCACGCTGCGCTCCACTCTCGAGAAGAAGCGCAAACTAGACGAGCAGGTGGCAGCCATCGAAGACCAAATCTTCAAGAGCGAGGGCACCTATCTCGAAGAGACGGCGAATTCGGGCAACATCGTCCGCGGCTTCGACGGCTGGGTGAAGGGTGTGCAGGTCGGTGGTCGGACCGCGGACGAGAGGCGGAGAGGGAGGGTGCGAGACGATGACCGGGTGTTCAGTCGAAGTTCGGTCGGGTGGATGAGAGTACGGCCGCCAAACTTCCACTGCTACTCGCGCAGAGGGTCGCCCAGGATATCATCATGGCTGACTGTTGTGAACAGGCACAGGAAGGTCCCGACTCGAGTACACCGTCTCATGCGGCGACGCCGACGGCTTCTCACGCGCCACAGCTTGCGACGCGGGGCAGTGACACGCAGGCTGCGGCGAGCGCGGCGGCGAAAGCCCCGAATAAGAAGAAACGGCCTACGGATAAGGATAATGAGGATGGGGAGAAGTCGGCGAAGAGGGGCAAGATCTCGTACGCGCGCGACTGAGACGAGTGGTTTATATTTACAATGCGAGCGTTCGAAGCGTGGTGTTTCTGGCGTCTGAGAGCGGGATTCCTAAGGGCGAGAAGCACGCGGAGCGGCAACTTTGTCATTTTCATTGTGGGCAGTTCGCACCGCACAGTGCCTAAGATATACCTCATCGAACCGACTCGACTGAGCAAACTCACCTTTGTGCACTCAACGCGCGCGCATGCACCAGACACTTACTCGACCGTTCAAAGGCTGGATACTACTGAGTCTGGTGCTGAGAGCTGAGTTGTTCCCGCTGGATCTTTCGAAATGGTATTTGTATACGCCAGGGAACTCCTACTTCAGTCCACCAAGGACATATTGAGGAAGCACGTCAGTGTTGGCGGTCTTCGTCGTTTGCTGGCAATTGATGACAGCGTATGCTACCAGTGTCGCCGTCCAAGTTAATGAATGGTAGTAGGTGATCACGGAGCATGGTACGCTTCGTTATTAGGTTGCAATGTGTATAGGTAGTCCCCTTGAGATGTCAGTGGACGCTGTGAGAGCGGGTGATGTCGATCATACAGTATCCGATCGGCTCAATCGGGCCGGAATCGGGACAGTCCGTCGTATTCAAATCCATCTATCAACGACTCCTTACCAGCAGAGATCAACATCTACAATGGCACAACAACAGCCGGAAGACCTTTGGCTTTTTGGCTATGGGTAGGTATATTCTTATATGCAGGGCAAGCATTGCTTGGTGTTGATGATCTCAACAGATCCCTCATCTGGAAGCCGCCGCCGCATTACGGTATGCATTCGAGAAGAGCGGAATGCCGAAACGTACGCTGAGAACATATGTCCCCAGATCTCAGAGTGCCTGGGTATATCGAAAATTATGTCCGCCGATTTTGGCAGGTATGGTGTGTCCGAGGTGGTGGGACTGGATGAAAGCTGAAGTGGCAAACGGCAGGCAAGGTACTGATCCATCCAACACATCGTCGTTTCACTCCCGTTAACTCGATCTTAGCCAAGACCATCGTGGCACGCCAGAGGCACCAGGACGGGTCGTGACGCTGATCGACCGAGCCTTATGGGAGACATTGACCGATCAGGTACTGCTTCTTTTCTTGATGCATCGACGGGGACGGCACGGCTGACGAAACGCAACAGCATGCGTCCGCTCCCCCTAGAGTCTGGGGTGCCGCATACCGCATTCCATCTCGACACGTCGCCGAAGTTAAGGAGTACCTCGACATTCGAGAGATCAACGGCTACAGCATCCAGTACACCCCGTTCAATCAGGACATGTCCGCCACGTACCAGACCGTGCACGCGGCACCGGATACCGAAGGCGACTTGCCCAAGCAGATCAAGTGTCTGGTGTACATTGGTCTTCCCGACAATCCGCAGTTCCTGGGTCCGCAAGATCCGCAAGCACTGGCCGAGCATATCGTCCGGAGTCGAGGACCCAGTGGAGAGAACAAGGACTACCTCTACCAGTTGAATACGGCACTGGAAGGGCTCAGCAAGGACAGTGGGGATGAACATGTCAGTGATCTTGCAAAGCGCTGTCGTGAGATCGAGGCCTGAGGGTGACGGTTTGAAGGGGGTCGGCAGCATCGATGGATGAGAAGAGGCCAACAGAGCTTGCTCCGGGTGCTGCTGTGACGAAATTAGGACTGTGGTACACAATCTTGCTTAGGTTGGCTAGACACTATGGCGATTCCATCGTCAAGTTCATGAGTGGAAGTCCTGCCGGACTCCATAGAGGCTTCGACACAGTCCGCATTCGATACATATATACGAAAGCACTCTCCTGTACAGAGTAAATGAACCCCGGCCGTAGCCAATCCACCCGTTCGCACGCCTCAACGCCGCTGCCAGCCCGCAAAATGCTCTGCTCTTTCGAATCGCCTATCACTACTCTCACACGACGATCACTCCAATATATCCCGAACATCCCTCCATCTATCTCTTCGCAGGTCCACTGACACCAGCTCCGATCACACTCGGCAATTCCTGATCTCCCATTCCCCATACTTCGCCCACAGCGAAGCCGATCAAGAACATCATGGCCACGACGAACAGAGCGATCAGCCAAAACGCCGAGCTGACGTCCTTCTTTTGACACGCCGGTCCGCCCCACCCCGTCGTGCGCGTCCGGCCCTCGCTGTCCTCGCTGACCGTCGCTGAGCACTGACACGCGTAGCAGTCCTTGAACGGGGACTTGGAGTCCGCGGCAATGTCGGTGTATTTCTTCGTGCAAACGCCATGGCCGGTGCAGTTCCGAGTCGTCGTTTGGCAAGCGGAGAGGGAAGGGAAGCACGCCGGGAGAATGCCACGCAGGGCAGAGGTGGAGTTGGAAGCGAGGACGGAGATTGGGCTGGTGAATGGGTGGATGGGTGCACTGGAAGGTGATAGCTCGAGTGGTGCTTCTTTCTGCGGCCGGGCGCGCTTGTGGAGGGATGATTGCATGGATGGCATTTCGTAGGTCCCCCAGGTCTCGTTGTCAGAAGAGCCAAAGACTGAGTCGAGGACACTGGGTGGAGAAGCGGCGAGGGCGGTGACGGACCAGAGATTGCTGGATGTTAGTTCCTCCACGATGTTCTCGAACTCTTTCTCCGACTCGGCGATGCAAAAGAGGTGGTCGGCGTTCTCGGGCGGGCTATTGCAGCCACGGATAGCGGAGAGACGCTCATCCTCGAAGAGACCCGCCAGCTCGGCTTGGTGTTTCTGCGTTGCGAGATCGACGAAGAGTTCCCGGCTATGCTCGGCAGACGGGGCTGGGGAGATCGTGAAGGCGTGGTAGGGGTGAAGTGACGACCGTCGTGCTGTGACACTGGATCAATACAACGCTCCTTTCGAGATAAACACCCCATACACTGTGTTAAGCTCCGACACATACCGTCAACGTCTTGCGTGCCCTCAAATAAAACAAATGCCTTCTTCGCCTCGGTTTCCACCGATGTGAACAGCGGTGTCCGCGCGCCATAAGTGTTTACGGCATCCAGGACATCGTGTTTGAGTAGGTCCGCCTCATGGTAGTCCTCCACGCCTGCTCTTTGCGCCAGCACTAGCCGTGCCTCGACGGGTGATAAGATGCTGGGTGTGCTAGGCTGCCGATGCGGTTCATATGTGTAGACGTGGGCCGTCGACGCTGCGACTTGCTGAGCGGTGCAGCAGACCACTGCGACAACCACGCTCGATGTGAGCTTCATGACTGTTCGCGAAGATTGACGATAAAGGGCGGCGGCGGTCGTGGTGATGGCAGCTCTTTGCCTTCTTGCTTATGATACGTGAGCTAGGGTATGCGGTGATGATGGAGCCCAGTGATGCCTTAGGCCGAAGTACCACGCCACGCTGCAACCTCACTCCCGCTCCGCAGTCTGGACTCCCAAGGCTGATGTCAACCCTCGCAGCGTGGAGGAGGGCGAGTTGATGTGTTGCGGAACATCACTCGCTTCAGCATCCTAGACGTTTGGACCTGCCACAATAACAAGAGGATCACCACCGACCATGCACCGCCTCCCACGATACCTCCGTCTATGCCAACAACAGCACCTCCACCCGATTCAGCACCTACCATTGCGCCGCATACCCCAATCACCTCGACGACCCTTCAGCCATGCCGTCTGCCGAGCGCGACCACAGACTATATACCGACCCTCAGGCGAAATTGCCCGATATCAAGCCGTGCGCTTCAAGAAGGGCCCTTTTTTCACCTGGCGTCGCTTCGCCACCTTCACGCTCTACGGCGGCACCGTCTATTTTGGCATAAAATTCGTTTTCAGTTACCTACATCTTGATATCACGGTTGAGATTTTGGACGAGGACGAAGACAAAGGGGAGCAGGACGCCCAGCCGCAAGAAGAGGAAGAACACGAAGGTCCCTTCTATGCCGACGAAGACAGCACATTCATCCCCTTAACCTGGGCCACCAAGCTTCCCCGCACCTTCTATCGCGGCAGCGATCCGGAATGGCAGGATTTTGTCAAAATGGCGAAAGACAAACCCCGACACAAGAAGATCCAGGATGAGCTCGTGCGGCTGGTCTACACCGGTTCGACGCAGCATCCCGCTATCTTGCGCCAATTAGGCACAGAGCCTAAGGTTGGGAAATACTGGCTCGACATCACTTTTCCGGACGCGCCGCCTCAAGAGTATGAACGCTCCGGGATCGAAATCGGAGATGGGTTCGTGGCGTGGAGTCAGCAAAAAGTGAGTCCCGAACACCAATGGCGGCTCACACGCGCCCTGTGGCCCAAACCGGCGTTTGATTCATTATGGGCCACGTTTAAGACGGTGTCGGGGATACAGTATCGACGAGTGAAGCAGATGCTGGGGTGGGAAGGCAAGGATCCCTCTTCACCGGAGGAGAGATACAGACATATGAGCAACATGATGATGAAGCAACAGCAGGCGCACGAGCAGAACAGGATGGCAGGGACGCATACGAATCGGAATGGCTCGTCGGTGGACGCGGTGGCGGGCGCTGCTGGTGCCGCTACCTTGGACGGCAAGTCATCTGTCGCGAACGCCGAGAAGAAGACATGGCTTCGGCAAATCCTTGACCAGATTTACGACCCGAGCATAGACTTCCCGATCGCCGCACACGTCTTCGCCTCCACACTCTCCAGATCTTGGAACCCCAAAAGGATGGAGCCGCCGCGAGGTACATTCGTCGTGCACGGGCTCGTCGAAGTACGAGGTGCGCGAGGCAGAATGCTCTTCGATGTTAGGGGCTGCTATGATCCAAAGGCGAGTAAGTTCGTCTTGGTGCAAGCTGCGGTGCGGAACTTCAAGCGGTGGAATCAGTCGCCGAGGGGAGGACCGTAGATGGTCCGCTCTGGGGATCAGACGGGTCCGCAGGTGTATGCTCTTTCGTCTCAGTCTTATCGTATGTGATTGTAGCGTTTTAGCGAGCGGCAGTGTGATCGTCGCAGACGACTGGCGCACATGATTGACACGGCTTTAGCGTTGAGCTTGCAGCGATATGGTTTCGTACGGCGCTTTTGGGATAGTTTTGGTATAGCGTGGCTTGCATGAACGGATACCCTCTAAATGGGCTTTCCTCCATCTGCATTCAGGTACCAAACGTGATAGATGGATCAGCTTAGAAAGACTTGATAACCCTAGCAACTGCTCGGTACACCGCGGTCAGGTCGAGTATTAGGACTGAGCCCTTGTCACCTTGTCGTTCACTCGTGGATCAAGTAAATGCATTTGATCACACAGAAGCATGGCTCTCCGGGCAAACCTCGGCTTTGACGCGCCGGAAACGCGCAGTCTCGATTAGGAAATCACTTCACCTCAACTCCACGCATGTACTTGCTAGTGACTCTCGACCTTGCAAAGTTCAACGCTCTGCTCAGTCGTAAGGATCACACGTGTGACACACCAACATGGATTACGATAAGGCATATGTATTTCAGCCGGAGGGTGCTCGACCAGCAAAGCGAAGGCGTTTAGAGCCACAGGGCATGCAGGCCTCGTGGTATCTGAGGAAGGAGGCATACCAAACCGCATGGCACTCGCAGCAGAAGCGCTACAACGTTCGTGCGGATCTCTCACAAGGATCTTGATCGCCGGGACTAACATCGTACAGACGAAGATTACAAAGCTACACTCCAATACAGTCGCAGAGATCTCGGCCTTCCTTGATGAGACGCTGGATCACCAGCAACTCAACCGTATACCTGCTGGAGTCGTACTTGCTGGGCCATATGCCGGTCTCCGCTCAACACTCACGCAATTACAACAACGGTTCAAGGCAGTAGATGCCCGCCGAACTCTCGTCTCGCTGTCTTCCTCCTCCGGCGCTAATCTCAAGGCCTTGCTGAAGGCTCTAATCCAGAAAGCCACAACACGACAGGAGACCTCTGATGACGACGATGAGTTGAGTGGTGCTAGATCCGGTAACCGTTGTGGACCGAGGCTGCTGAACTACGATCTGCAAGGTCTGCACGACCATGTTCAAGAGCGGCAAATCCAACAAGTGGTCGTAATCCTTGAAGACACTGAGGCTATCGAAGGTCACTTGTTGTCTGAGTTCGTCGAAACATTGGGTTACTGGAGCGACCGCATCCCTTTCGTATGTCTCATGAGCATTGCCACTTCGGTCGAATTCTTGCAACAGCGGCTGTCCAAGGCAGCCGTCAAATGTCTGGACGGAAGGCTTTTTGAAGCCTTGCCGTCAAGTGAGGAGGTCGAGCACGCGTTCAAAGTGATGACCGAGAGCGATGTTCCGATCTGGATCGGCTCCAACCTGGCGGGCTTGAGTCACGAACGCCAGACAGACTACGTTCAGAGCGTAGATGAGTTTACGGACGCGGTGAACTACGCATACATGTCGACCTACTACGCTAATGCGCTGAGCATCTTCCTCGTCCCGGGATTATCTTCCAAGGATGTCTCCTCTGACCATTACGAGGCGGTGCGTAACCTGGACTCGTTCCGGGAGTTTGCCCGGAGATTACTTGCCAACAATGAGACGCAACGGCTCAACGATGTTCTGACGTCTGATCCCATACTATTTGGTGTTGTCAGAAATCTGATAACTCAGGGCAGAAATCGCCTCACCGACCTTACCCTTGCCGTCGACACATTACGCACTGTACAACGTTGTTTGCCGAATACGCAAATCTCTACATATTCCACCTTATATCTGCAAGCCATGAACGGCAAGCTGAATGGCTCAGCTCTCGTCCGATCACTGTTACTGACACTCCGGAAATCACCTTCCCACGCGGCCGTGGAGATCTTGCAATCCATCCTGATATTCGACCTCCCTCACGACGTTGGCACCGCATGCAAGAGTCTTGCGAAGGAGTTGTCGATGTTACTGAAGGCTCAAGGTGGTAGCACGACGCAGTTGAGAAGCGAAGACGATGTCAAAAACTCCACCTTACGGACCACCGTCGTCGCGCAGAAGGTCGAGCTGAGCAAGCAGAAATCCTCGCTTTCCAAACAAGACGCAGCTTACACCGCGATCGTGCGCCGCTTGTCCGACGTGCTCGAGGGCTATTTCACCGACCAACTCATCGACCCGGAAAGTCTCGTGTTCCACGAAATCTTCGTCTACGACCTAAAGTCGCCATATCGCGAGGTCTTCACCCCACGACCTCGCCACGCCATCGAGCGAGCGCTCGCTGCTCCGCACGACTACCTCGACTGCGATTGCTGTGCACCCGAGCAAGGCGATGGCGACGAGGCTACGCTGGCGTCGTCTCAGCCAGCGACCGCCGTTCTGTATCAGCTGTACTTGGAGTCAGGCAACCTCATCAACGTTAGCGACCTTTGGCAAGCGTTTCAGGCGGTCTTGGGTGACCAACATAGCGAGGAACAAACCATGGCTCTCTTCCAGCGAGCGTTGGCGGAACTACGATATCTCGGTCTTGTCAAGAGCACCCGCAAGAGAGTAGACCACATCGCGAAGGCGGCTTGGAGAGGGCTATGATCATATTCGCGAAAAAAACATTTCGATAGTACCTCAAACCAAGACCTCCTCCTAGTGACACGCCGCGCTCTTGGTCACGCTCGAGTTCCCAAATAGCAAATAACCCACGAAAGCCCCCACGCCCACAGCCAACATGATCCAGCCATTGTACGTCATGAACAACAACCTAAAACCACACATCATCAGTTGCCCTCCATCCATCCATCCCACATCGAAGCACAGAATTGCCACTCACATGATGAAGAACGAATAAAACACCTGAACCCCATACAGCCCCGCCTTCACCACCTTGCCCTTCCGCTCCTCCGCCCGAGCAGCATTGCCTGCCCACAACAGGAGTGAGCTGCGTTCGCCCTGATCGGCTTCTCACCGAACAGAAGTAAGAATAAGCCCGCAGCTCGTCTTGGGCGTCTGGTCTTTGGAGGAAAGTAAACGAAGGAGAACTTACGAGGCATGTCCTCCATCACCACCGCGTGCCGCTGCTCGTACCGCCGCGACGCCTCCCGCACCGCCTCGTAGCCCGCCGTCAGCGCCATGACGCCCAGCAGCGACACGAGCAGGGACCAGGGCCCCGTGATGCGCCAGCTGCGGAAAACGATGCAGAGGTTGGTCGTGTCCCATGTGAAGAGCATCTGGTTGCGTTAATGTCGGGTTAGATGGTTCGGTTGGGGGGGTTGGGGGG
>Ga0268244_10000102_pt1 | contig 35141 bp, 34 predicted proteins | sample AgamicMgSfe_FD_200258 | JGI IMG/M metagenome (GOLD analysis project Ga0268244, IMG submission 200258) | Agave microbial communities from Guanajuato, Mexico - Mg.Sf.e (v2) (version 2) | ecosystem: Host-associated > Plants > Phyllosphere > Phylloplane/Leaf | place: Guanajuato, Mexico | collected... | reverse complement strand
GGCTGGTGGGGCGTTGGGTCGGGGGAGAGTGGGAGGTTGATTCGGCCATTTCGACGGTGCCTTCGCGGGGGGGCGGGATGAGGTTGGTTGTGGGGTGATGGCGGCTTTCGGGACGGAGTGGCGAGCCGGCGTGCGAGGGTGATGTTTTGGGGTCGTAGAGCCAGGCGACTTCGGGAAAGATTTTCTTGCTTTTGGTTGAGGCTTTCGAGCGCTGGGAGCCGCGGGGGCCGAAGGGGGACTGGCCTTGTTGTCGGCGTCGCCAGAGGAAGAATCCGGCGAGGAGGATGAGGACGATGCCGGCCAGGACACCGGTGACTATGCCGGCTACTGGAGCGTGCCGGAGCTGGTGTGAACCTTCTGCGCTCGGGCCTGCATTCGAGGTAGGTGTTGTTGAGGTGCTCGAGGTTGTGGTGGATGAGGGACGGTTGGTCACGGTCATGAGAGTCGAAGGGCTAGGAGTCGAGGAAACGGTCGAGGAGAGTGCGGATGATGTCGAAGATATAAATTCGGATGAGGGTGAAGTCGGTATGGGTGAAGAATTTGAGGCCGGACCTGATGTCGGTACTTTAGTCTCCTGGCTCAGTGGCGATGAGGTTGTCTGTCCCAGGAGGGTATTGATCTCTGACTCGAAGTCGGATACGACGTCGCTTGGTAATGCGGAAAGCAAAATCGAGAGCGCATTTGTTGTCGTTGGTTTCTCCTCCGTCACAACGTCTGTCATGGTGCCCGACACCGCCGTGAAACGTCTTTTATTCGTAGGCGAATGGCACACCCGAAAGCAATGGAACCACACTCAAGGCGGCGAAAAGGTTGACCAGCGTTCGGTAGGGATCGCGTTCGCAAATTGAATGACTTCCTGAAGGCGTATGAACGTCACAATGGGGTGACGTTTGATCGTTGTCGTTCGCTACGTAGCAAAGTCCCATCCAAAAGCTGTTGTACAGTATCGACCGAATCGTGTCGTCCGTGTAAGGGCAAAAAGCAGCAGCGTGAGTATTATTGTATGTACAAGATGCAACGAGCCGGTGCTCGGGTCTGACGTGAAGCTTAAGGATGCTGACGACTCCAATGCGAGTGTTGGTAGTGAGGTTATTCGGACGTAGGGCGGAAAAGGTTTGGTTGGTGTTGTTCAAAGTGAGCCTGGTGCTGCGGCGGTGTTTGAGGCTGAATGCGGCGCAATATGCCCATGTATTTCCGTATGCGTGCTGCCTGCCCCACTGGATATTTCGGTCACATGGAGAGCTGCTCTTGCGACGTAAAACGCTGGATATGTTTGGACGTGTTGGGGAGGAAGGGAAATATTGCCATCTGGCTACATATGTTTCTGAGGTGGTTGAAGTAGAAACGGGGTTCCACCTCATGAACGGGGCTACACCCTGTTAACATGCAGATGCTAATCAAGTATAAAGTAGGATCTGCCGCTGGGGGAGAGGCCGAAGCGTGATGAAGGCCAGAACAGGGTACCTGAAGAGGAGTCGCCATGATTGCTCGCTTTGGTGCTGTTCCTTGTGTGCTCGGTGATGTTGAGAAAGATAAGCTGTACGCTAGCTTGCTACAGAGCGCGACGAGTGAAAACCAGATTGGTAAAATAAAGAAGGAGAGAAGAAACGTCTCTAATGTTCAAGATGTCTTGACTCTTGATCAAGGTCGAGAATGGAGATCTCTACTTAGCCTGCACGTTTGCATCTCTGTTCACTCCTGTTTCGTTATACGGAATGCCCTTACCATACAGCCACAAACCGGTAGTCGGGGAGCGATATTATTCATGAAACCTGCCGCGACGTTCCTTGGGTTCTTTCTTGGGTTCCGACGACGGGCTTCCACGGGCCTGTTGATGACATGCAGGGCAATGGGCTCGCCAGGCAAAATCAGCCAGGTATCCCAGGATCCGAGACACCTAAACTTAGGACGATCCCGGCGCATGCGGCCGACAGCGTGGCCGTGGATTCGCGTGGTGCTGACAGGCGCGCAAGGTGCAGCGGCGCAGCTGTGTGACAGTGTGGCTGTGGTGAATCCTTCGAGAAGCGCCGGAGATTCAAAAGGCTGCGCCGTGCCCCGATCATGTCTGAGCGGCTGTGCCACTCAGTGTTCGATGAGCTCCACACGTTGTCGCTATCCACGGAGCGCTTGATGAAATGCACAAGTATCGTCCTCGCTAGTAGGACGAGGTGGAAGTTGGAAAAGATGGAGTGCCGAGAAGAAATCCTGGCAGAGAACGGGTCTGGTAATCTCGATGCCATGTTTCCGTCCCGTGATCTACGCTTGGCGCTAGGAGATTTGCATGTGATGATGAGGCACGTGATGAAGTGATGGTGTTCTGAGCGACGTTCAACAAAAGGTCGAACAGGGTCTGTCAGACTGTGACCACTGATGGGCCATGGGCGGCGGAGACAAGTCTAGCAAGATTGCAAGTTTGCGCGGTTAAATAAGCAGACCCACGTCGTTTCTACAGACTGGAACGTCTACCTTGGACAGTCCGCCGTTGCCATTGAGGACTACGTTCGATACAATGAATATCCGACGTTACAAAGTACATATCTAGGTTCGACCAGAAGACACAAGGCACCCTCCTGCTCTCCAGTCGCCATATCCTATCCCTTCGCGCGTGATCGGAGCATTGGCATCGAGGTACATGATACAGTATTGCAATACATAAAAATCAGTGACATTGTCTTGCGGTCCGTCAGACGGCGAATACCCGCTTCCACTATGCTGAGGTGCTGTGTCGACCGGGCGTCAGGATCTGTCGATAGACGTCTGTTCGTGACGGAGAGGCCGAAATGAAAGAAGGGCAAGCGACATGCCGATTCCTCACTCGTAGCAATATTGTCGTGCCGCGAGTATAAGTCAGCAGTCTGTCACTACTTGCTCCCACCATGCGGCGCGCCAAGCCGCGGCCTCTCCAGCGTCCAGGACACGAGGTACGACAGATAGCTCGGCCACGCGCGCTGCGTACTCACGAACGACATGCTGTCGGGCAAAACAATCTGCCGACCCCTGCAACTCAGAATCTGCTTCACCACGGCCTCGCTCACGACCTCGGGCTTCATCAACGGAGAACCGAGTCGCTTGATCTCATCCTCGTACGGCTTCGTCATGGCTGTCGCGGCGAAATTCGGGTGGACGCAGGTGAACTTCACCTCGGGGGCTTTGTGCAGCATGCGCGCCTCAGATTGGAGACCCTCGTGGAGAGACATCACGGCAGCCTTGGTGTTGGCGTAGGAGACCATGTTGGGTAGGGTGACGAAGGAAGCCATGCTCGCCACGCTGACCACGTGACCTTTCTTCGCCGACAGCATGCCGGGTAGCCAGGCGGCGAGGGTCCAGTAGTGGGAGATGATGTTGACGTCGAAGATCTTGCGGACGTCCCTCTCGGAGGCTTCGATGACTTCGCTGTCAAAAGCGACGCCGGCATTGTTGACCAAAATCCGGGCCTCGCCGTGTTCTTTGCGGACCTTTGCGGCCAGATCCATGACGGCTTGCCGGTCGGTGATGTCGCAGCGGTAATAGTGGATTTTTCGGATGCTCTGCATGTCTGCGGGAAGCTGCTCGGCGACGTCCAACGCGATGACCTCGATGCCGTGCGAGGCCAGCCCCTTGGAGATCAGGGAGCCGAAGCCGCCGGCCGCACCCGTGACGACTGCCCTCTCATCAGGCCAGTGGTAGCGATGTCTCTCCGACCGGAGCCGCCAGTTGTTCTGAGCCAAGTCGGTCAGAAGGCTGTGTGCTCTGGTGGTTAAGCCAATGGCGAAGAGCCATTTTAAGGCAGTGATGGCGTTGCGGATGGCTTCTGCGGATACATGCTCGCGCAGCCACTGCAAGATAGGAGCGCGGATCTGCTCTGGAGCCCGCGTGAGCAAAAGCCAGAGAGGGCCGGTGAGGAAGGGGTTGAGTGGAACCGCTCTGATGAGGGAGCTCATGGTTAGCCTGGATGGAGGGTGAGCTGTGGTCGGACGTCGGGAGCGAGCAGCACGAGAGCAGAGAGACTTGAACACGAGGAGTCTGGTCCAATCTTTATAGCAATCGCCTGTCAGCGACTCTCTATCCAGACCGTCCCCAGCGGTTCACCTTGCGGGGAAAACTCCGTGATCCCAAGAATGGCGGCGTCGTGCGTTCCAAGTTGGAGACGGATGAGATACAGTCAGCAATGCCGAGGTCCCGAGGCCCAGATCAATTTAGCGCCGCGTGTGGTGCAAGCGCGACGTCACGTGGGGATGAATTTGATCAACCTTCCAGGAACAGCTCCATCTCGCCCAGCCTCATGCATCCTCCCAAAGCGGCGAGTAGCCTGCTGTCAAGCACGCTGACGCCCTTTCTGTACCCCTGCCTCGATGTCGCCTGGTGTCGTAGCGCCATCAACTTGCGGCGTGTAACCCGCGCAGTCAAGCCTCGTGCGGAGCTCTCATATCCCTACCGGTGCCAGAGCACTTCCAGTCAGCCGCAAGCCGCGAAGAGCCCGGCGGTCGATGTCAATCAGTATGACCACCTCGACCCCCAGCCGGCCGACTACTCGTCGACCCCCTTCACCGATTCGTGCGCCCTGACCATCGCCGCGGGCGCAGGAGGACATGGCTGTATCTCGTTCCTGCGCGAAAAGTACATCGCCAACGGGCCACCCAATGGCGGTGACGGTGGCACCGGCGGATCAGTCTTCATCCAGGCGGTCAGAGGCGAGACGAGTCTGCACAAGTTGGCGCGGCGAGGTGTCATCAAGGCTGGCCGGGGGAAGAACGGTCAAGGGAGCTTGAAGGGTGGAGCTAGAGGAGAGGATGCACTGATTACGGTTCCCGTGGGGACAGTGGTGCGAGAGATTGGGAGACATGACCCATTGGCGGAGGAAGAAAGTATGGGCAGGATGAACAAGGGTTACGGCAGAGATGCTGTGGAGGACACAGGAGGAGAAGAAGAGGAAGGTACGGACCAAACGCGAAAGTGGCGACGAGACAAATGGCTGTTGTACCCTGGTACACTGCCCAAATATTTCACGTCCGCCGACTTCCCAGCGCTGCCCCGACCGCGTCGCAGCAATCTGACGGCGACCGAGCCGCCGGGCCCTCTTCGACTCGATCTCGACAAACCCATGGAGCGTCCAATGCTGCTGACCGCCGGCGCCATGGGTGGACTGGGCAACCCGCACTTCGTCACCAAGTCCATTACGAAACCAAAGTACGCCACGAAAGGCGAAGACGGAACGCGCGTGCACCTCCAACTTGAGCTCAAACTGCTGGCTGACGTCGGGCTCGTCGGCCTGCCGAATGCCGGCAAGAGCACCCTCCTCCGAGCACTGACTAAAAGTCGCACGCGAGTCGGTTCCTGGGCCTTCACAACCCTCGCACCTAATATAGGCACCGTGGTGCTCGACACCCACACTGGCCGACCGAGTCTCGATACCAAGAGCATGCGCGGGTATCCCAGGACGAGTTTCACCATCGCGGACATCCCCGGCCTGATCGAGGAAGCGCATCTGGACCGTGGGCTTGGGCTAGGCTTCCTCCGCCACATCGAGCGCGCAGCCGTCCTGGCATTCGTCATCGACCTCTCCGCCGGGGACGCCGTGCAAGCGTTGAAGGCGTTGTGGACAGAAGTCAGCGAGTACGAAAAACTCCGCGAGCGCGAGCTGAACGCCGACACCGAGCGCACCCAGCCCGAGGAAGACGGCCTAGTCGCTTTCGAGAGCTCCATCTCACCCAACTTCGAACCCGAACCCGAGCCCGAAATCACTTACAAACCCACCACCCACGACAACGACAACGACAACGACGAGCATCTTGTCCTCGACCCCGTCGCGGGTCGCGTGCTGCCGCCTCTGACATTACCGCCCATCTCCGCGAAGCCCTGGCTCGTCGTGGCGACGAAGGCCGATCTGCCCGAGACGCAGGAGAATTTTGTCGGGCTGCAGAAGTACCTGGACGCGGTGCAGGATGGCGAGGAGCCGCATCCGAGCGGGAAGAAGAACGGGTGGCGGAAGAGGGTGCATTCCGTTCCCGTCTCCGCCATTAATAAGGGAGGCGTGCAGGGTATACCTGAGATTGTACTTGGCTTGTTGGACGGTTAGCGTGTAATTATGTTTCATTGAAGGACTATATCACGTGCCTCACAGCGAGCTCGTAATAAAGCAGTTGGCCAAAAGAGCATGTCAATCTCTACACGTGACAAGCTGATTGAAAGAGTACGGAAAGGGGGTATATCTTGAAACCCCAACACCGAAAGCACAATCCCTGGCCCATTGAAAACGCCAGGCCCGCCCCAAAAGCACAATTGCACGTCCCAGGCATCACCCATAATCATCATCGTCATCACCGTCATATACATCATCCATCCCAAGGCAACTCGGCCTCCTCCACCTTCGCACAAGTCAGGTACCCCAACCCCGCCGGCCCCAACCCACTCAAATCAAGCTCGAGGAAGTTCCGCATGAGCGGCCTGACGGCCTCGCGCGCCAGATGCTTCACCTCGTCCATGCGCCGCTCGAAACGGCGCAGGTTGTCGCGCGTGTAGAGGTCGGGCTGCAGGCAGAGGAAACGCTTGAGCTCGTCATGGGGGAGGTAGGCGGGTGTTGTTGCTGCTGTGCTGGAGGTCGAGCCTAGGAGGCGGTAGACGCGGCCTGGGTTGAATGGTGGCGGTGGAGGTGAAGGTGGCGCGGTGCTGCGTTGGGAGGCGATGTGGTTGCTGCTGCTGCTGCGGCTGCTGGCTCGGGGTGGTTGGCTGTTGACGGGGCGGGAGGGGTCTTTTAGGATGGATGTGGGTGGAGGGGTGGTGTTCTCGGCAAGCCATTGTCGGAAGAGGCTGATGGCGAGCCAGCTCAAGTAGTCGTTGCTCGGCGTAATTCGCTCGCCACGGCTGGTGGTGAGTGTCAAGCGCCACAGCTTGGACTCCACGCGCTCCTGCTGTTCCTGAAGCTCGTCGACCTTGTCTTCGATCATATCCATCACGTTCGCGTCGATCTGCCCGCGCAGTTGGGGGGCCGTGAGCGGCCACTGCCCGACGACGTGGATGAAAGCCTCGGTGAAGATGGTCGCTGAGCGCGCGAGGTACCCGAGCTTGAGATATGAAGGCGGGTATTTCGCGATCTGCTTGAACAGGCGTGCGCCGAAGCGTAACAAATGGTGGTCCACGCGGCTGCCCACGATTTCCAAAGCGTCATACATATCCGCCAGGTGCAGCAATGCTTTACATTCGGTGTAGGCTGTGGCGATGTTGATGCTATCCAGAATGGGCGGGTACTGGTACATTGTCCGGAACAGGTTGTCGTAGTCTTTTAGGACCTCATCTCCAGCCTCCGTGGGGACACTGGAATGGGAGCGCTCACTCAAGTTCATGGCGGAGAAGTTCGTCATACTTCTAAAGAAGCCTTCACTGCTCACTGGTGGCTTGTTGCGTACCGGCGGTGGCCTTTGATCTCCACCACCGAAGATGGAAGACGGCACGTCCTTCTGCACGAGCATAGGCGCCTCATCTTCCCCGGCTCCTCGCCAGTCCAGCGCATATCTCCACCTGCGTGCCGTTGGTGGGTCATAGGATGATGGTCTCCGTTCCCGACCGCTGGCTCTTGAACTGCTGCCGGCCGTAACGCTTTCATTCTCGTTGATCCTCACCAGCGCACTGGGGGCACCCTCGACAGCCCTCGCGCTCCACTCGGCCCTCGTGCCCGCCTCGAAGAAGCCAGAACATTGGCTCAAGATCAGTCTGTGGAGGAGGTAGCGGTTCTCTTTCCGGCCGTTGGCGCTCGCGATGACGATTTCGACGTCGCCCGTGTGCGTGAAGACGGGAAATTCGTTTTGGGCTATGTATCCACTCGAGCCGCCATGGTGGGTGCGCGCATGTCGGTGGCGGCGGGTATGCGACCGGCCGGACGTCACGGAAGACGCTTGAGGTGGTGCGGGAGGTGCTGAAGGTGCGGGCGCCCGTATGTCGGAGTAGGATGGAAGGCGGTGATGCGACACCATGCTTCAGACTCCCGCGCAAGAATGCACTTCAATGGGCAACACCACCGGCGTTGTGGACTCGTGGTGCCCTGTGTCTTGGATGGGCATACTCTCAGCCTTTTTGACCGTCTCGCGCGCATTCAGTCGCCTCCTACATTCGCGAGATCTGAAGCGGTAAACAAACGGTATCCGGTCTCTTGTGTGGACTCACGCGAGACATATCGCCCGCGAAAGTCGCCTTCCGGCTGGGTTGTTCTCCCATCACCAACTCGTGTGACTGGTGGCTGGGAGTGCATCAAAGCTTCCCACTTCTGCTGAACCAATAGCGGGGCGAGTGGCCAGGCTGGGTGAAACTTTTGATCATGCGCAATCAACGGAGCGTCAGAGATGCCTCTGTCGTACTGCGGTGAATTCTCTCCGGTCGATGTAGTGTGTCTTCTGAAGTGTCAGTTCATCCCAAATTTCAGTCTTCGTTCGATCGAAACGGCAAAAGATATACGCAGATACAGTAAACACGTCGTGACATATCATGTGACTTACGCGTGGTAGAGTGATGAAGCTGCCCGCCCCGTACCGAGCCGTTTCCAGCGGCGGGGGTTCCCATATGATGACAAAGCTGCGGACGACAGGGCACCTCCAGCTTCAAAGGTTAGGTTGCAGGTGATGTGCCAAACACCAACTCGAGACAGGTATGCATATATGTCATCAGTTTCGTCCTTCCCTCAACGGCCGCTACGATCCCACACCAGATGAAGTGAAGCGACAATGCTCTCCGTCAAGCGGCCGACATCAACCACGGTGCAGTATGCCGTCTCCACGCGTGCACCTGTCACGACGCTGGCCACGCGCGGCTCCGACTATCTGATCCTCTTGGCCAGAGTCCTGGGAGGGACACTCGTCGCGGCTCTGCTCTTCCACCAGTATCGCGTCACCCTCCCGGACGATCATAGTGCAGCGTCAGACGTCGAGCGAGCCTTCCTGGCCACACCGCTAAGCCAATGCGCGGCTCTGATAACAATGCACAGCAACCTACTCGGGCGCATCGTTCTATGCTCAATCATCTCGTGGTTCATCTTCCGCAAAGGCTACACGGAGGAAAGCTTGCTGGTCATCCGTGGCCTGGGCGTGCAGACGAGCACCAACAGCCCATCATATCTCTGGACGAGCACGACGCGTTTCATCCCAACGAGCAGTATCCAGGACATTTTCATTCACGAGGCGTTCAAGGGTTTCGAGGTTCGCTTCTACCTGAGCATCGTGGTGGAAGGGGAGGGGGATGCCGTGGTAGTTTTCCCGGTACGTATCAATGTTCCTTCCTCCTGATAATCGGCGGACACGCGTGACATTGACGCATCCATGTAGAACATCTTGCCTCAACGTGAAATACTCGAAGACGTCTGGCGAGGGACTCGAGCATGTTTGTATGAGCCAAAGACCTGAAGCACAGGACGTTGAACGCTATCTATTCGTCCACATCTGCGTCAGTGTTCATGCTACGGTCGCCAACAATGCCCTTCCGAGCGGCATATCGCGCATTGACAACCTCAGGAGTCTCCATCCGAACTCTACGCATCAGCGGTACGTAACGGCCGACATTTCTCGGCGAGTCACCACCGTCGAAGACTCGACAGCTGTCACCGATAATCCGGCTCGGCACTTTCGTCCCATCCAAACCTATTGGCCGCGGTTTTTGATCATCAATCGCCCCATTCACATCCTGACGAGTCACAAGATCCATCAAATTCCGAGCCAGTACTTCATCGATTTTGCGGGTTCGCCATAGACCCCACAGGTCATCCATGACGCCGTTTCGACCATACTTCCCGTCATCGCCCGGCATTGCGCGTTTAGCCGGGTCGCGACCGCCCGTCTCGCTGCCAACATAGATCCAGTCCAAGGCGTCTTCGTAGCCGCCGCTACTACGAGTCCTCGAATCACCAACCTGATGGTCCTGTGCATCCGAATGCGCGGACTCGGGAAAGATGCAGTTCCACAGCACCAGCGGCGTGTCGTTCGCTATCTCGTATACTGGCCTACTTGGGCAGTTTGGAATGTCTAACAGTTCGTCCACAACAGAGGGCTGCTCGTACCCTTGTCCGACGAGAAAGAGGATGGCAATAAGATGCCGCACCTGGTGCCACAGGAACGCGCTGCCGCGAACTTCAAAATAATATAGCTGCGGCGTCGTCGCCGACCTGTGCCGACTCGCCTGCAACCTCCTGACCTCATCGTATTGCTCATCCTCCCCAGCCGCATGGATACCGGCGTGAAAGATCCGCCGGTCGAATGCCGTAATCTGCTTACTCGCATCTATCTTGCAAAAGTTTCGAAAATCATGCAGCCCCTCCAGCTTCTTCGCAGCACAGTTCATTGCCTCCACGTCAAGCCAACCATCCGAAGCATCAGAGTCACCGCCGCGTTCGCCGGCCTGCCGTGACGGAGGGGGCATGAACGCCGGGTTGGTGAAGAAGTATCGGTACCGTCGTTCTTTACAGTTGAACCGGGCCGAGAAATTCTCTGGTAGATTAGGGCACCATGCCAGGATCTTGATGTCAGGAGGTAGGACCCGGTTCAACATTTGAATGTACGGCAGCTCGTCGCGGACCGGGTCGAACAAGGCTTCTGGCTCTGGTCGTTCGGTTTCCTTTGCGACGCCAGCATCGAAACCTGCATCGGATATAGAACGGTCGTCAACCCCATCTGTCGCTCCGCTCTGCTCAACATCGCCATTACAGCCCTCACCCCAACCCTTGTCCTTTATCATCGGCCGAGCACTCCTCACCCTCAACCCAACAACCTGCCCAAACGCACTGACGCCCCGATCCGTCCTGCCGCATTTCGAGTATTCACACCCCTCCCAGCACACCTCCTCCCGACTCTGCCCGTCCTTGAAAGCAGGGAAAATCAGTCTCGTCTTGACCAGCGCGCGCCAGAGCTCCTCTTCGATCGTCGGCAGCGGTGTCGTGTTGTTGCTGTGGTGCTCGAAGCCGTTGTACTTGGCGCCGAGGTAGGCGAACTTCAGCGCGATGTGTCGGGTGGAATATTTCGACGGGTCGAAGGGTTTGGGGGGTTTCTTGGGGGTTTTCTTGTAGGCTGGGACGGGCGGCGTCGTTTCCGCGATGAATTTGGCGTGCTGGGCGTTCAAGGTGCTGAGCTGGGTTTCGAGGTCGGCGACTCGTCCCAGGAGGTCGGCGTGGCTGTAGCGCGTGTAATCGGGCGGTGGTTGTTCAGAGGAGGACATGGCTCGTCGTGGGCCGGTGCGGGCGAGGCCGAGTGCAGTCGAGGAGGCGAGGACAAGGCGACAGGATGTCACGGAGTACAGGCTGAGGCGGCAAGGCTGCAACCTCATGCCCGTTTGTTGCTAAAACCAGATCCCCAAATTTTTTAGATTGTGATTGTGAGTCGCTTCGGGAGTGCTTTCTGCCCGGAACGGAGACTTTGCCCGCAAAATACGGCGCACTGAATGGACGCAAATGTCGAGAGTCGTTCTACAAGGGCACTCGCACTCATCCTCGGGCCCATGTAAAGATGTTGTGACCACTCGGTACCGAGCTTACTTGAAGAACGTGATCTCATGTTTCCCACCTTGAACCCTCCCATCCGTACACGCCTTCCCATCTACATCCACTCTCCGCCAACCACTAGGGACAACCACCTTACCCTCCGTGGCCTTAGGCGTGCGAAGGCTCACCTTCATCGCCTTCCCGTCCCTCGCAACAGCAACGCCAACATCAAACCGCCCCATCGCCGTCTCAAACCCACCCTCGAGTGATCTGTTTCCAACCACCTTCGGCTCCAAACTCCACGTCTTCCCACCAAAACTCGTGACGCTCAAGCCCAGCATCTCGAATATCAAAGCCTGCACCGGCGCCGTGCTCCAGCTGTGCGAGAGCGAAGTATACGCCGCGTCGTGATTGTACCCTGCCATGGAGCGATAGTGAAGGCTTCCGTTGGCCGTGATGCCTTCGGCGATCGTGCTGCCGGTCATCAAAGGGCTGTCCAGCAAGTAGGTCCACAACCTCCGCATCAGCTCCTCACCGCGCGCGGGCTCGTTGGCGCGGAAATGCGCGAGAACCTCGATTCCCGAGACGAACGGGGAGATGGTGTCGGGGAGTTCTGGGGTGACGGGACCGATTGCGTTCCAGTTCTTGGTCAGGCCCTGACTGATCCTGGATGCTTGCGTAGCGTTTTGCGTCAGGTTGAAGTACAACGCGAAAGCATTGCCGTCTTGTGGATGGAGACTCGTCGTTCCGTTGTCCCGATACAGGCCGGAAATCTCATCCCAGAGGAGTGAGTTGTAGCCTGTCTTCAGCCTCTCCGCCGCACTCGTCCAACTCTGCGACTGCATCGTCGTGTTCGTCAATCCAGCCATCAACGTCAAGGCGGCATAGTCCAGTGCGTTGAGCACCGAGTTGAACCCTCCACCACCCTGACGGCCCCAATCATTGGTCTGCGTCTGGTTCTGCAGCCCCGTCTCTGCGTCCAGATTGCCAACAATGAATTCTACACCTCTGCTGATGTTACTCCAGTGCCTGTCCAGCCAGGTCTGATCACCGGAGAACAAGGCATAGTTACGCATTGTTATGAGCGACCAAGCATGATAAGTATCACTCTGGCTTCCACTTCTGAAAGAAGCCGTGTCCGGGCCAGCGAACGGAAACTCGCCCGTACTTGCATTTTGATAATAGAATATTGTCTCCAGCGCATTCGCGACAGCCTCCAATCCTTGGCCTCCCAGAGTGAGGAAAGCGGTCGTGCCCGAAACACCCAGATCACCAGGCCACACGGCGCGATCCCTCTTCGCTCCGTCCAGCAGTACCGGTGCTGCGACACTCAGGCTGGCGTTGTATGCCCACCCAGGTCTGACCTGTGGCAGATACCGGCCAGTGTCCTGCGGTGCGATGTTCGTTTGCACCGTATAGGCACCAGCGTACCAGATCCGGTTCAGAACATCGAGATTCTTGTCCGTGGTGTGAAAGTATCCAGCATAATCCCTCAGGTCTTGCATGTGAGGCGCAAAGCCAACCTCGCAACTCACGTTCCAGATGCGGACGTCTGTCAACGCGTTGATCGTCAGGAATCTGAACCCGCCTCGAAACCACCTCGACGGTGTCTGATACCATGTTTCGCCGACGGCAGGCATACTGACGTTGAGCGCGAGATCCCAATCTTCCGACGGCGTGGCACCCGTGTCGTCGGATATACTCCGCACGAATGAGGGCGACTCGGCGAAAGCCAAAGAGACAGGGAGGGTGCTGTTCGAGGCAATGTTGAAGCTCACCAGCCCGCCGACCTCGACGCCGAAGTCAAGAGAGACGTGTGACCCCGGGGACATCTGCAGTGCGAGGGTACTGCCATGGCCGTTGGTGCTGGCGTTACCGATGACTCTGTAAACGGATGATGGACTTGGATTTCTGGACGACGGGGCAAGAATGTACTGGCTCCATGGCTCGTTCGTGCGTGCACATGATGCAAGCGTAAAAAGAGTCGAGAAGGCAGAAAGGGCGCTAATCAGCAGTCTACCTACTGTTGCCATATCGTCGTAGTACTCGAGGCGTGCCTAATCGAGACTGTACTCTTGGAAGGAGAGTAGCGAAGAGGGCAAAGAGGAGTTGAGGTCTCACATCGCATACCTGCACCTCTCTCCGAGAACCCCGGCCTACAGTGAGCCATGACTCGTTCATGGCGGGGTGACGGGGATGTTCGTGAGGAGAAGAGCGGTTTTTATGATACTCGACGGTTTCGAGCTGTGATGGAACCTGGTGGCGATCTCTTGCTGACTGGTGAGGGTGGGAGCCGTGTGCGTGTCTGGCGGACCCATCGTCGCATGGTACACAGCAGCACATCTCCTCTCATCTGTAGAGTGAGTGCGTGACAACTGACAGCTGTAGTCGTAAATATCTGCTCACCGTTGTTCACCTGTGCCCGTCTCCACAACAGCCGGGGGTTTTCTGCGGAGAGCAACGCGGGTGATGCGGGCCCTCGGGGTATGTAGCTCAGTCGAGATCTTCCGAAGCGCCGAGCCGCACTGCAGCAAGGTCAGCCGCCTGCAGCGTTTTGTCGCTTTCGACGATCCAGCTTGTACACGCCGTCTCGGTCGTCGATTGAGTGGCACATATTAGATCGAGCCCTGGACTCCGTCGTACTTGTCTCATATCTTTCATCCACAGACAGACACCCTCACTATGATGCTGCGACTCAGTTCCACCAGAACGACACAGAAAAGCTCGTGCTGAGTCCCTCCACATAATGCCACCAACCCAAAGGGACGTACAAACATTCTCCCGGGCCGAGAATCGCCTCCTGATACCGCGCCTCTGCGAACAATGGGAACTCGCGTTCCATGTCTCGCACTGCGTCCGAATCGGTGCTACCATTCGAGTACCCGAACCTTGTACGTGAGACGTCGACTTGTGAGGTATTGCTCAGGTCGATCCCTTTGTCGTCCTGACCGAGCGGATAAAGCTTCGGTGTCTCGGTAGGGGGGTACAGACGGATGTATTTGGATCCGACGACTTGGCAGAGGATGTTGTGGTATGGGTCAGTGTGGAGAGGTGTTTTGGTGCCTTTCGGTCCGAACCAAGCGTTGAGCAGCGGTGCTTCAAGCTGTTTGACGCCGACAAGGCCCATGGTATTCGATACGGCTGCGTCAGGTTCCGGAGGACTAGTGTAGCAATAATCAGGTATCATGACATCGTTCCTCAGAGCTGGAATCTGCGCGAATAGGTCGTGCTGAGCGAGGTACCCGATACCTTTTGGCTCTTGAGGAAGCAAGTAAGACTTCAAAAACTGGCCGAAGGTCATTACTCGTTGAGTCCAGCCTGCTTCGATGTATGACTTGCCGATTTCGACGGGCACGATGCGGCGGCCACCTAAAGTCAGGCGCATGAGGTACGCTGGAAAATGCCAACGTTGAGATGCTGGCCATTCGCACAGCATGTCAGGAATCATGAGCGGTGTAGAGGCCTCGTCAAGGTGATTTTGGAAGGCCGCAAAGTCTAGCACCTCTCGCGCTCTCGGAATCGCGTGCTCAGAGCGCAACGGATCTAGACGCCTCATGTCGAAGCATTCCGGCAGTCCAGCGTCGGTGCTGTCATCGCAAAAGTCCTCGAGCTCCTGTAAAGTTGCTTCAAAGATCGCCCTCCGGCCCGGCGCACCAGAGAGCGTCAGGCCTTTGTCAAGGATCATGACAAGTCCAGTGATCCAGTCTGAATCAACAATGACGTCTCCTAACTTCTTCCGCCGACGCGACCCATTGCAACCTGGTTTTGCGGAATCCGCTTGTGCTCTAAGGAGGTCGATCGCTTTGCACAGAGATGCTTCTTCATACAACCGGCGCCAGCAAGTATCGACTTGTTGAAATGGCCATGCATTCAGCTTGTCATATGCCAAGTTTAGCACCTCGTCTGGGTGGTCCGAGATGATTGCGAGCGGCGCTGGTCCACACAGGTGGATTGTCTCGTCGGCCACGGGCCCGTCCATGGCATCGCTGATTGTGTTCGCCAGCTGTATCCCACGGCTGTTGATATCGTGTTCATTGTGACCATTTGCATCGTCGTCATGGTTCGTTGCATACACTGAGTCCACTTCGACTTTGCGCTTCTTGTTAGGCAGGTGCTCTGGCAAGCGTTCCGTAGGGTCGCCGCGAACGGATCGTGGATGAGGTTCTCCAGGTTGAAGTGCACCGGCAAGGTTGTCGTCTGCTTCAATCGCATGCATGGTGACTCTGCTATCCTTGCATGTTACCAATTGTCTAACGGCGCAAGAGCGTAGCCTTCGGCCGCGCGGCTGGATCTTGATCTCTGCAACGTCGAAGCTGTGCGCTCGAGGAGGAAAGAGTACCGGAGCTTCGAGAGCACAGGTGAAGTCTCAAGTTCCTTGAGAGCAGCTGTGTTCTCAATCATGTGCCGTTCGTTTGCCTCTTTCCAGCCAAGACCTTCCATGCCACCAGGCTCCAGTTCTATTGATGTTCAGCAAAGTGATGCCCATGGAAAAAACGACCAATATGACAGTGATGTTTACATGCCAACCCTCTTGCAGCGCGGCCTAGTCCTATGGTCTCTTGCTCGATAACGGTTCGATTCCTTGCGGAGTGCCGTGTGCGATTGGGTTGCAACGACTCGAGCACGCTGGACTGTGATACTCGATATTTCTAGTTGATGTAACATCGGACGAGCAGCCGTCTCATTTCGCAATCAGGCAAATAAGAGTTGGGTGCACCTTTGACCACTGCGCAGTTATCCAACACACATAGAAGCCGAGAGTAGTGAGGTCAAAATCCCAAATTCGGGAAAGTGGGTCTCGGCATCCTCCGAACTTGAAGACCTGCCATGTCCACAGTGGTAGTGAACTTGTCGAGAACACATGTGTCTTTCAAAAGATCTCCTGACCTTGGGATTCTACATAAAATCACACCCAGTCTCAAGCTCCTAACAGATCAAGAGCCCACATCCATTCCCATCCCTCAAACTCCCCCCCCTTTCCCTATCCCTACACCTCCACCTACATAGAATAATAGTACAAATCCCTCCCCCCCAGCTTCACTTTCACCGGCACGGCAACTCCCGAAAAACCTTCTTGAAAATATCCTTACTCTTATACAAATTCACCAACCGCAGCCGCTCATTGTCCAGATGCGCGGAATCGCTCGCTTGGCCGCAGGGCAAGTGCGCCGCGGGCGCGGAGAACTCCTTTTCCAGGAAGCGGATGGCCGGGATCGAGCCGCCTTCGCGGATGTAGAGGGGTTTGGTGCCGGCTCGTTTGGTGGGGGGTGGAGCTCGTGAGTCCGCTCCGTGACGGCCGTTGGGTTGGTCGGGTTTGTGAGAGGAGGGCGCGGGGGGTTCGTTTGGAGAAGGCGCGCTTCCGTTGGCGAGGACGGAAGAGGTGGGTGGTGAGGGTTTGGTGGCGAAGTAGCCATCTGTGTGTTGAGGGATGCGGCCTATGAATGGCATGGTGGATGAGCGGCGACGATACTGTGATGTCTGCTCGACGACGGCTGTGCCCCATGCGTCCATGATGGCTTCCTCGAGCGTCTGGAAGATCTCGTTCGTCCAATCGCCTAGCCAGGGCTCGGCTTGGTGGTCGACGGTCACGGTCAGTTTGTTGTTGGAGCCGAGTTTCTCGAATTCCGCGTGTAGGTATTGGACCAGGCTCTGCGCGACCTCGGAGGCTTCTTGGTTCGGTACCAGGCGCATCGAGAGTGCCGCTTTTGCCAGCCGTGGGATGATGGTGGCGTTGTCGGGACCGGACGTCTGGAAGCGGTGGATGGTGAGCGAGGCTTCACGCCAGCGGCGCATGAGGGAGGCGGCGAGTGCGTCCGTATCACCGAGCTCTGGACTTCGTTGGACCAGGGCATGTGTGATGTCGGCGTATAACGCCTTCTCCAGCTCGCTGAGCTCCGGGATAGGATCGTAGAAGCCGGGGATCTTGACTTCGCCGTTCTTGCCCGTCAACGTGCTGAGGAGCATGACGAGGTCTTTGAGCGATTCGTCCAGCTGCGCACTGCCGTCGACTCCACTGTGCAGATCCGGGTGGCTGCTCTCGGTCTGTACCGTCGCATGAATGACGCCGCGCAAGCCGTACGTCAGACATGGCGTCCGGTCATCCAGCCAGTAGCTATTCGCCAACAAGATCCAGTCCACGTCTCCTATTCGATCCTTGCTGGCTCGGATGGCTTGCTCGAAGCCGCGGGATCCACATTCCTCCTCACCTTCGATCAGGAAGATGATGTCCGAACCCAGCGCTTGCTCGCTGGTAAGCTCTGCGACGGCGAAGATCGCAGCCATGATTGGGCCCTTGTTGTCCGACGTGCCGCGGCCGTAGCAGTAGCCATCGACACCTTCCATGGCGAACGGATCGACCAACCACTTGCTGTTGGCGTTATCCGCGGCTACGACGTCGTAGTGGCCGTAGAAGAGTATCTTTTTCCGGCTCCCGGCAGTGGCTGGATTGCCACGAAAGCGCGCCATGATGACGGGGTTGTAGGGATGGGGTGTAGGTAGCATCTCGGTCGTGGCGCCGAATTTTCGGAACACCGAGCGGAGGTAAGAGGCACCACGGCGACAGTCCACTTGATGCCTCGGGTCGGAAGAGACGGTACGGTAGGACACGAAGCGTCTTAACGAATCGAAGAGCTGCTCATCGCTGGTTTTCGTGACTGCGGTCGGCGCACTCGTGCAGTCGCTGACGTCCCAGACGGCGAGCGTGTTATCATTGCCTCCCGTCACGTAGATCGGGCGTTGCTTGTACGAGGCAAAGGCGGACGCTAAGATGCGACCGTCGTGCGCCTTCAGCCTGGTCTTGAGTTGGTACTGCCGGTCGAACTTGCGGACATAACCGGTGACAGCGGCACTGAACAGCGAACCGCCGCCGACGCTGATGGTCAACACGTCGTCTCGGTGTGCTTTCAGGTTGCGCACAAGTTGCCTCGTCTCCAGATCCCAAACGTCCACTTCACCGCCTGACCTGCCAGAGTACAAGAACGTGCCATCGAGCGCAATGGTCAAGATTGAATGACCTTCCTCCCGACCATCATCCAGTCTGCATAGTTCATCGACTGCGCCGCCGTCGGTCGCATCCAGCTTCCAGAGTTTCACCACACCATCACCTCCGCCAGTGACCAAGATCTCCTGCCCCGCCGCTTCCGGGATACCCTCCTTCGCCAGTTGCATGCAGTATACGTATCCATAATGCGCAAAGTGTCTGACATTCTCTTTCGCAATCTCGATCACCTGGCCGCCTTCGGCGTGACGGGGAGCAACATCGGCATCAGCCGGTCGGGGTGTTCTGACACCGCCTGGTCCAGCCGAGTCGAAGAATGGATCGCCTCGAAACGAAGGCCGTGCATCCTTCTGCGGATGCGTGCTCGTTTTCTTCAAACTACACCATTGAATGGTCGTGTTCTGTGCCCCCATGTATGCCGTCTGCAGCGCGGCGGAATATGACACGCAGAAGACATCGCCGACGTCGTAGGAGGAACACAGGCAGCACACTCGGCGGAGATCCTTCGTATCCCAGACGTTGACGAGGCGGTCCCCAGCGCTCGAGAACAAGAGCTGCTGGTCGGCATTCAAGCACAACCCCAACACGCTGCCTCTGTGTCCCTCGATCACCGCCTTCCGCTCATACGTGTTCAGGCTGTACACCAGGATCTCCCCTCCTTGCGTGCCGGCGTAGATTTCCTCCTCGCCCACCACGACGGCCAAGATGCTGCTGCTATGCCTGAGACGGTGGCTGAGTGTCGGAAACCCATCTTGTTTCTCGTTCCCGTCCTGACTTGGTTGCCGCGTCAGCACGCCGGGCAGGGATGGGTCATGGTCGTCGGTCTCGGAGCCTGTATTGGTGGTCGCTGGTGTCAGCGAGGAGGGCGTCAGCGAGGAAGGGGTCAGCGCTGGAAAACTGAGCGCTGACAGGGGCGGAGGTTTGGACATGATCCGCAGGCATCATTGTGCGATATGCGCGAGCACGAGAAAAGATGTTGCAGCGGTTGATGATGATGAGGGCAGGGATAGATTATGTTCGTTGCACGTGATTCGCTGTCGCGTGTGTCCCACGACTCTGGGAATGAATGGTGCAGGTGGGGTAGCGGCGTGGGGCGAACTCACGTGCGTGGCCTGGACCATGACGAGAAGTATTGGTACCAGCATCCTTCTGCGGCCAACTCTCGGCGCAAGCACTCCGAGATGCGAGAAACATGGCGACTGTGATACCCATCGAAAATACAGAACGGACTCGCTTTATTTGTGTAGGGAGACTGCAGCGCCCGAGGCAACGTCGCGAGCGATGGCGTGATGATCATGGCCAAGATATACGCCTCACAGGTATCACGGGCAGCCCTTGCGGCTCTTGGGAAATCGGGAGTGAATACATATATGGCATTGTATACGCGCGGAGCATTGCATACCCATCGCTGGGACCAACAAACCGTCACGCTCCTCTAGGCCATCCTGCCGCACCAGCCCAACCTCAGTGCCTACGACTTCTTCACCACCGGGTCCTCCGAGCTAAAGTTGATACTGATGCTGTTGACGCAGTGCCGCTCATCCGTCGGCGTCGGGTATCCTTCCCCCTTGAACACATGTCCCAAATGACCGCCGCAATTCGAGCACACAATCTCGATCCGCTCCATGCCAAACGTGCGGTCCGAGTGCCTCGTCACCGCTCCCGGCACAGTGTCGTAGAACGCCGGCCAGCCGCAGCCGCTCTTGAACTTCTGATCGGCCGTGTACAAGGGCGCGTTACAGCCGGCGCATGTGTAGACGCCCTTGTCGGGCTGGTGCTTGTCGTATTTGCCGGTGAATGGCGCTTCGGTACCTTGTTTGCGGAGGACGCGGAACTGTTCTGCGTTCACGCATTAGCACACATCGACACTTTGCACTGCCATCACCGCGCGTTCCAACTCACCAGGGCTTAATTGCGCCTGCCACTCGCTGTCGCTTTTCTGCACGGGAAAGCTCATGTTTCTGGATTCGGCTGTGCTGAACAAGGCTCCCAGGAAGGGAATGGGCATAGACGACTTGAGGGCGTTGGTTGTAGGTCTGCCGGCTGCGAGGGTGAACGGAGCCGGTGCGGTTCGTGAGAAAGTGGCGTTGCTGAATGTGTAGAAGGCGCGGAGACAGGTGGGGAGAGACGGCCAACGCATCAGTATGATCAAGGTGCGGCGCTGGAATGAGGAGTTCGATGGGGTGTGGTGATTGTTGTGGTGAAAGATGAACATGTCAAGCACATGCAGTCGGCATGGCCGCCACTCTCACCAGATACGTCATGGATTTTGGTCACCACGCCCTCTCGCGTCGAACTCCTTCCAGGCACGCCAGGTTACGACGCGACCCTTTGGAGCTCTGGGCATCACTTTCACGAACATCTCCTAACTTCTCAAACATGGTTGTACCTTCATGTTGCTTCCTCAGAGACATTCATGACCGCAGCGCAGTACTACATGTATGTACGCGCATGTACATTGATGGTAAATTGCCGCTCCTCACCGAGGCTGTTCCCCCTCATCATGACGGTGCCCCACTTCATGGAGCAATGGATCGAGCTCTATCAGACGGGACGGGATGAGATGCCGCTTCAGGAAGGTCGAATATAGCCGCCGGTACAGGAGACGACGAGTCTTGTCCTGAGCACGTAGGTGGTCTCAAATCCTGTGAGGAGGTACAAGTACGGTAAGGCGACCTCTGTCCTTCCTTGTCTCACGGTCTTGTACTCCTCCCCTCATCTGTCATTCCTCTTCTCGTTGGCCTTGCCAGGGCCCGAGTCTTTGGCCCAGCAGCAGCAGCACCATGTCGGACTGGAAGAAAGCTGCCAAGGACAAGGCCGACTCGGTCTTGAACCTCATCCCGAAAGAATGGCGCCTGGAGAACCTACCGTCCATTGAAGAGCAACGGGATGTCACCGGGAAATACGTTCATCGGTTTCTCAACCAGACAGAGATCGAGATTACCGAGACGGACGCCGTCGGCATCGTCAAGCACACGACTACCGGTCTGTGGAGTGCTGTCGAAGTCGCGACGGCCTTCTGCCACCGAGCGGCCATCGCACACCAGCTGTTGAATTGCCTACACGAGATCTTTTTCGACGCCGCCATCAAGGATGCAGAGAACGCGGATAAGTACTTCGCGGAGCACAAGAAGCCTATCGGACCTTTACACGGTCTGCCTGTCTCACTGAAAGACCAATTCCACGTCAAGGGCGTCGAGACGCACATGGGCTACGTTGGTTGGATGGGCACGTTCCAGGGAAAGAAGGACACCGGCAAGGAGAAGAATTACGAGTCGGAGATGGTCCGCGAGCTCAGGAGCCTGGGCGCGATCCTCTACGTCAAGACTAGTGTCCCTCATACGCTCATGTGCGGTGAGACGATCAATAATGTCATCGGATACACCTACAACTCCAAGAACCGCTTGCTCTCGAGCGGTGGGAGTTCAGGAGGCGAAGGGGCTCTGATCGGTATCAAAGGCAGTCCGATTGGCTTCGGGACAGACATCGGAGGCTCGATTCGCATCCCCGCGGCCTTCAACGGCCTGTACGGCATCCGTCCGTCCGTGGGCAGGTTACCTTACGAAGGCATGGCCAACAGCATGGATGGCCAAAACAGCGTACTCTCCGTCGTCGGTCCCCTCGCCACTTCGGCCGACGCACTGAAGCTCATCATGCAAAGCCTCCTCAGCACGAAACCATGGCTGCACGACCCGCTGGTGCACGAGATCCCCTGGCGCGCCGACGCCGAGCTTGCCGTCTCCGACCCCTTCCAACGCGCCTCCACCCCGCTCTCTTTCGGCGTCATGCGCCACGACGGCTCCTGCGCCGCCACGCCACCCGTCGCCCGCGCCGTCGACACGGTCGTCCAAGCCCTCCAGAAACTCGGCCACAAAATCATCGACTGGAACCCCCAGCCCACGCACGCCCAACTGAACGACATCTGCTACAGGTGCTGGAGTTTCGACGGCGGCGCCGACCTCCGCTCCGCCTTCGAGCTCTCGGGCGAAGACCAGGCGCCTCAAGCCATGGTCGGCAACGCGCCGCAGGCCAACGCCTCGGAGATCATGGCCGTGAACATCGAGAAGCGGGAAGCTCAAAAGGGTTACCTGGAATACTGGAATAGCACGGCCGAACTCACGGGGACCGGCCAGCCGGTCGACGCCATCATCGCTCCGTTGGCGCCGTGGCCCGCCGCAAGACCAGCGCAGTACCATTACTATGGGTACTCTTCGTTTGTGAATCTGCTCGATTACACTTCCGTCGTCGTGCCGGTGACGACTGTGGACAAGAATGTGGATAAGAAGGCGGAGGGGTTCAAGGCGGTTGATGAGACGGATCAGAAGTCGCAGGATGCATGTGAGTGACAGCCCCTACCCCCTTGGTATACTGATGGATGTTGGTGTCCTGATATGGAGGTCTCTCAGATGACCCGGACATATACGATGGCGCGCACGTCAGCGTGCAGCTCGTGGGGCGCCGCTTGCAGGAGGAGAAGATGATTGCGCTCGCCAAGTACGTGGGCGAAGCGCTCCGAGGCTCGTCGGATTAGCGAGATTTCTCATATCATGCTCTGCCGGCACACTGGATTGTGTGCTGGAGCGAGAAAGACTCGCAATTGGGTATGAATGAAATTATCTGAATGATCATTGCCCTTCCAATCCGCTGCGTTGATCTTCGTGGGAAAATGGTGCTGTGACTGAAGCAGGGCATGAGAGTAAATACCTGGCTTCCTGTCTCCGTGTCGGTGAACGGCGAATGATGATACAGAGATCCGATCAAACAAGCCAAACCTGTACCTAGCGAATCACCGGATTCAAATTACGTACATGTGCATCGCTATATACCCAACCTCTGCCACCTAAGCATGTCCATTCACCGCACTTCGCTGCCGTCTCATAAAGCCACCAAAAAACCCCTCCAGCTTCCCGCAAGCCCCATCGTCCAAAGGCAAAACTCCCGAAATATACTGATCCGGCCGGACCGCCACCATACACCCTCTCTCTCGATCCACCCCTCGATTCTTGTAAATCTCCCCAAACCCGAAGCCATAGCTCTCCTCGTCCGTGAACGCCTTCTCATAATCCTGAATCCCGAATTGGCCTTTATGCGGTAACAAAACTTCGGGTAGATCGGAGACATTGATGGTCAGGCGTGACTGTGGAAACACGGCTCGCACGTCGATGACGGAGTCGATGTCCGCTTCCGGAGGAGTGTAGGTCGGGAGTAAGTGCTCGAGTAAGAAATCGCAGACTTTGCGGATGGAGGAGGAAGGCGAGGTGGGAGATTCGGCGTTGCTGCCGAATAGCACGATGCGCCACCGGCCGTCGGCGTCCATGACGTGGCCGAGATGCACGGGTTTGGCGTCGGCCAGGCGGAGGACTTGGGCGGAGTGGAAGCGGGTGCCGATCTGGAAGCCCGTGGCCAAGCATTGGTGCGACGTGTCCGCCATGATGAGCGGGCCGGGCTTGTACCGTGTCTCGATGCCGGCCATGAAGCGACCCTGCCGCGTGAAGTACTCCTGGAAGACGGCGGGGTCGACGGCGTCTTTGTCGTCGGCCCCAGCCTTTTCTTTCGGCTTGGCGGCGAACAGTCGGGAGATTTTCCGGTCGAAGTCGATGAGTTGCTGGGCGATATCCTGTCGCTCTTCCGTATACGTATGCAGGAGTCGAGGGTCGGCTAGGCCACGTAGGACGGCGGCCAATTTCCAGCCCAGATTGTAGGTGTCGTTCATCGACACGTTCATGCCTTGACCGGCCTTCGCCGAGTGCGTGTGGCAGGCGTCTCCGGCGATAAAGACACGGGGACTCCTCTGCTCGCGCTCAGGCTTGGGGACGTCGTCGAAATGATCTGTGAGTCGCTGGCCGACCTCGTACACCGACCAATACGCAATATGCGGGACTTCGAACTTGAACGGCTTGAAAATGCGTTGCGCCCGATCGATGAGGACCTCGGCCGTGATGTTCTTGCTGGCGATCCGCTCGTCCTGCTGCAGCTTGTCGAGCTCGATGTAGAACCGCGCCAGGTAGCCGCCTTCCCTAGGGATGATCAAAATGCTGCCTTCGTCTGCGGAGTGGATGGCCGTCTTCAGTCGGACGTCGGGGAAGTCCGTGACGACCAGCGCGTCCATCACACCCCAGGCTTGGTTGGCGAAGTCGCCTTTCATCTCGTAACCCAACGCTCTTCTGACACCACTTCGAGCGCCGTCGCAGCCCACGACATACTTCGCCCGCACGTGCTCCCTCTGCCCTTTGTGCGCGTCGTCCAACCGCTCAAACGTCACGTCGATTGGGCCGGTGCCCTCGGGGATCTGCATGTCCACCATGGTCCTGCTATAGCTCGGTTCGAGTCTGGTCGGACTCCATTTCATAGCATCCAGCCACAAGTCGTGCAATCGAGCCTGGTTCAAGATGACGTGCGGGAACTCCGACAATCCCTCTTCCGTGTCCCTTATCCTGCCGGTCCTTCGCAAACCCTTCCCATCCTCACTCGGTGACCAAAAGGTGGTCTCGTTCACCCAATACGCCTCTTTCAGCACTCGTTCACTAAAGCCAAAGGCTTCGAAGATCTCGATCGTCCGACATTGGAGGCCGTCGGCCTGACCTTGCTGCAGGCGGCCCGACTTGGACTCGACGACGCGAGTGGTGAGATCTGGGAAGCGGGCCAGTTGAGCGCCGAGTAGTTGTCCTGCCGGCCCAGCTCCAATGACTAGGACATCGACCTCTTCTGGCAGACTGGACTGGAAGTCCGGCTCTTGTTCGCCTTCGAACTGGAGCTTGAGAGGATCACCGGAGCCTTTGAAGCCGTTCAGATGGAATTGCATGATTGGAAGGGTACAGATTAGAGTATGGAGGAACGAATCGAGGACGTGATTTTGAAAACTTGCCGACAAATATGGACTATCTTCAATGATGAATCAATGATGGCCTCGAGAGCATTGCTTGCGGAGAAGCTGGGGATGGGATGCTGCAGTCAAGTCAATGGTCTGGACAATTTTGCCTCAACTCGCTGTTCATTCAGCGTGTAGACAGCAGCCGTTCGCGATATGTATGCGCTGTCTTTGCGCCGTATGTACGCTATGTACAAGTATGTTTGTTGACGGCTGTACAAAGTCGAGACGATGCATTTAACGCCGGACTCCGGTGAGCTTCCGGAGCTGGGTGCGCGTAGATTCCGCGATTGCCGTGCCGAGACTCGGCCCGAGATGCGACCTCATCCCTCGATCCATCATCAGGCTCCGGCGACCTACGAGAGCAAGACTGAAACCGATAACTACCATGGCACCATGGTCGCCTGCCGCATACGAGCACCATATGCGCATCCCTGCATTCACGCACAGGCACCTAGGCACTATGAAACGGTGATTCGCATGATCGCACGGATTGTATAAGGTGGACATTTACATTATACATGCTTGAAGAAAAACTCAAGATCCGGAGCAATGATACCAGTCTGTCGACCCCTCTCATCATCTACCCCACGCCTCGTCTACGCTCCTCCTCATACCTCCCGCACGGCTTCTCGTCGCGGTCAAGTCACCGAACATAGCCTGTGCCGGCGTTCTCAGCCCCGAGCTGATACCATCAGACAAGAACGTGGCGAGCCCACTGCTGCTGGGGTACAAGCGAGCCGCCTCCGTCGCAACTGCATGCTTTGCTCGCGCTGCTTCGGCGGTGTTGTCAGAAACGGCCACGCTATACGTGGGGTTGGCCGGGTTCCCGAGAGGCGGTGCTGTGCCACCAGGTGGCTCGATTGGAATACGTCGCGTAGCCGCGAGGAGCTCGCACATGAATTTGTTGCGGCGCATGTTGCGGAGCGCGTCGTTGGCAAAGTTCGACTATCACGGTATGTTAGCTTCATCTTACCACCAGGACTAACTTGGCTCACCTTGTGCCTTATCTCAACCCTCAGCTCCAATTTCGTCAGATCGTTTAAACTCCTCAGTTCGATGCTCAGGTCTGGCTGGAAATCACGCCTGTTTTCGTCCGCGTCGACGAATCTTGAAAGCTCCGACTTCAGCGCTAAGACGTCTTCCATGTTGGTCGCCGCAGACACTTGGAGGGAGAGGCGTTCCTTCATCTGTTTACTGCGGCTGACGTTCTCAATCCAGAGGGTATTTGCAATATTGTGCGGGATCTGCACGGTCTTGTCACTGTCGACGCGGCGGAAGACGGAGTACATCAAACTGATGTGCTCCACGATGAGCTCCGAGTCGTTCATGTCGACCCGATCACCAACATCGTACGGGTGCTTGACGAAGAGGAAGATGCAGCAGCTGAGGAACTCAGTCACCGTGCCTCCGATGGCGAAAGCTAGACCGGTAAAGGTTGACCAAAGCTGTGTCGTCTTGCTGGCGAAGGTCTTGCTGAAGAATGTGGCGTAGATGAACGCGATTGCGACCACGACGACCAGGCTAAGCAAGCGATCCAGGACAGCAATAGCTTGGCTGATATCGTGCATGCTCGCCGACCGATTTTTTCGCTCCTGGCCCACGTTGACTACCAGCATTGTCATCTCTTCCAAGCTCACATCGCCGTTGCCGTCCCGATCGAGAGCAGCGAACACCTCTTCTGCTTCTTCGCTACGCTGGCGACCCAGAACTTCGACCAGATCATGCTTGTACAAAGCGTCCTTGCCCGCGCCGACGAAAGAAAGCCACAAGCGGCGCGCGAGCGCGTTCGAAGCACTCTCGGTCTCCAATGCCTCAATCACAATCGCATGTGCCGAGGTAGTGCTGAAAATCTCCTTGCCAGTGATGTCCGACGCCATGGCTCCAAAAGCCGCCGTGACCTTATCCCGAGCTCTACCCATGTCGTTGAAGATCTTCGTGCGCACGCCGGCTTTCGCGAGCGTGTTTCGCATGTCCGCCAGAGTGTTTCCTTGGATCGCAGCGTCTTCCTCCTGGAACTCGCGGCAGTACTCTGGGAAGATGGTTCGGGAGGCATCATACAGCAAGTCAAGCAAGCGGATCAGCTTCTTACTTTCGCGAATCTTTGCGTCATATTGCTTGCGATGGTAGTTGATGCTGACGAGCTGAACGAGCGTCTTCTCGGCCAAGAAAATGGCAGCTACTAGGATGCCCGCCTTGAACACGGTGGACAGTGTCTGCAGCCACGAGTCTGCCGTGTCTCGTCCGGGACAGTATTCTTGATCAAACAAACAGATCAACGGAGTCGTGGCATAGGCGACAATGGTCCACAGGAAAAGTGACACTGGGATCTCCAGGGCCATGAGCACGAGGGAGTACTTTCTGATCCCGGTGCTGATGAGGCCGCACGCGGCTTGAAAGAAGACCGGTAAAGCGGAGGCAATGAGTTTACATATCCACAAGGCCACCTTCAAACATGAAAAAGTAGCAGTGTCAGCCCTGGGCACGAAACGGTGCGAAATCTGTTGGCATCACTCACCCATATCTCCTCGATCCAGATGAACAAACCCAACATCCGAACATGATGGATCCGAGTATTGTAATAAACCGTATCTGCAAGCACCAGCGGAATCGCCAGCAACGCCGCCACGGGCAGGATGTACAGCGCATAGCGAGTCAAGATGGACTCGTTGTGAACCTTCCACAACAAATTGCCAATCTTGGTCAGCGTGTCTTCTTCGCCGTCGTAGCCGCCCGACGTTTGTTGCCCCGGGAACGAAGCGGCGTGGAAGTTGGTCGGGGTGGTTCTTCGCCGGCCTAGGACTGGTCGCTCGGAGTGTGAGTCTCCCACTGATGTGATCGTGACCGTGTGGGAAGCTTTTGTCCCGAGCTCGAGGTCTGCCATGGCGAATGCCGTCCTGTCGCTGCCTGCAGTGTTCGAGGCTGAGATCATGACGGGGCAAGATAAGTGGGTGTATTGGTGGAAGGATCAGGCCGTCGAGGCTGTTACGATGTAGCGACAGGACGCGTGAGCGATACACGCAGGAATGAGAGAACGAATGGAAGTGAGGTTCAAGAAAAGATCCAAAACGACGTCGTAGAGTGAACCACTTACACGCCCTCCCGCAGAGCTACCTAGATTGCGGCTCCTGTTGAGATGAAACATCGTAGACGCACGGTCAACTTGTCGTGCTCAGCTGTCGGCTGTGGCGCTCTCATATTGAGCCCTCACGAGGTTTGGGGGCGATCCTCCCTGGAAACGGCGTTGTGCGGATTTACCCCTTGGTTCATCTTGGAAGTGTGGGATGGGTGCTAACCGTGCTATGACCTTTCACCAAAACTGTACCAGGGGAACCCTTTTGGCCGAACTTGTCTCTCGTAGAATTGGATTGCGATGTTTGGAAAGCATCGCAGAATGAGGCGTGAATGAATATTGATACAAATCGCAGAGGCTCTTGCTCCCAGACGACGCATAACTCGCCGAAAGCGAAAGCATTGTTTCATTCGGCCTTCACTCCCGATCGCAATCGATTAACCTCCTACCTTGCCCTAGATACACATATATTATCGAACAAACACGCTGCTGTTCAGCTGCCATCTTGTGGGAGTAACAACAAGGTAATGGATAGATGTTAAAGGTCCTACAGTACATTACACAATACACATCGCCTTCTTCCACCACCTGGTGAGGAACTTCCCTCCAACAACCACCCCTTCCACTCAGATCCACATGTAGCTCTACAGCGAAGCGGATGCCACTCCTCCTCCTCACTCACTCCCTCACTCACTCCCTCACTCACTCGCCATTCCCACCCTTCTTCTTCTTCCCCCTCTTCTTCCTCTTCTTCGCCACCTTCGCACCCTCCCCACTCCCACCACCACCAGCCTCACCGTCCCGCTCCTCCTCCGCCGCATCCTCCGCCACATCCAGCAAGCTACCTTTACTCCTCGACGGGGACTCACCGTTCCCGTTCGTCTCATCGACACTCGACGAGCTCGACGTCGTCTCCAGCACCACCTTCTTCATTCCGCCGGCGTTGACCGTCGTCTCGGTGATGCTCCCACTCCGAGCCGTCCGGCGCGGTTTCGAGCGGTCGCGGATCGGCGTCTGGAGTTCGCCGACGGTGTCGGTCTCGCCGTTGGCGCCCACCACCATCTTGTCCGGCACGCGGAGCGACGATGAATCCGTCCGATCCTCTTGCGTCCGAGGCGGCTCTTCGCTCGGCTCGCCGGCGGCGGGCGGGCTCGTCGTGTGCTCTTGCGCAAGCCGGGAGGCTTCGCGGGCCGACATGCGATCTGCGGACGGCGAACGGACTGTTCGGAGAGGAGAGGCGGTGTCCGTGCCGCCGTACCGAGCCTGTAGGGCTGCCGCACCACCCGAGGCGGCAGGACCAGCTTGCGCCGAAGGGTTCAGCAGGCTTGTGTTCTCGGTGTCGGGTGGACCTTCGCTGAGGCTGCGACCTTGGCCCGCCCCGTCCGTGCCGGTGGTTGTGGCTTGACCTTCTGGTATGGTCCCAACGGCCGGCTTGATCTTGACCGATGTATACTTTGTCGCTCGCGGCTTGCTCGCGGCATTGCTGGGTCCCAGGTGTTTGAGGTGTTGCCTGAAATCCGTGGTGCCGGAGCGCATCATCATGGGCTTGGTCGTGTCCCTCGTAGCGTCTGACGCCGTACTACTTTTGCGTCGCATCAGGAAAGTAGTCCCAGGCATGCTTGATCCGTTGGCTTGGGTGGACTTGCGGCTATCGACTTTACTGAGGAGAGGCGCGTCTTCGCCATCCTTGCCTTCCCGTTCGGACTCGGAAACCTCCGATTGCGGGTCATCGGTACTGTGTTTGTAGCGCTGCGCCGGCGCTGGGGCAGCACGACGGATCGCTTTGTGCACATCGACGAAGACGTCAGACTCATCGATGATCTCTTCGCCAATGAGCTCTTCGATGACGTCCTCCAGCGTGATGACCCCTAGCGCGCCTCTGTCGGAGCCTGGAAAGTCTGAAACTAGAACCATGTGACTCTTGCCTTCTTGGAAGAAGTTGATGATGTCCAGACAGGATGTCTCTGGCGATGTTTCCGGTAGGGTAGCCAGGGAAAAATCGCGCACGCGCATGCAGTCTTCAGGATCATACGTGATCAGGATCTTGACCAGCAGCATGCCGATGAAATTGCGGGTATTGTCCGGAGTGTAGATTGGTATCCGGGAATAACCTTGAGATAGGATAGTGTCCATCATCCGTTCGTCCAAGACCGTGTCGGCACTCATGGTGAAGACATCCTGCATCGGCGTCATGACATTGCCGACCGGCTTCTCTTTCAAATCGAGCACGCTGTTGATGATGTTGACCTCGTCTTCCATCAACCGCTCGCCTGCCGCAGTACCCAACGATTTGTGCAGTTGTACCAGCGTCTTCAGCCCGGCCTTCTTGTACATCGTGCCGTGATCCTCGCCCAGTAGATAATCGAGGAGCTTCGCGGTGGGCCAGGCGACCGGGAACATGATGTACATGAGCGTGAGGACGAAGGGTGCCATATAGGCGCCGATGGACAAGCCGTAGCGGACGCAGACGGACTGTGGCGCGATCTCACCGAAGATGACTATGTTCGATGTCAGCACGCCGTCAGATGACCGCTTCGGGCATGTACTTACCGATCAAGACGGTACTGCTCAACACGGCCGGCCACCCACCGCCCAAGCTCCTATCGAGCACAATGGGCAGCGTCTCGTTGGTGATGACGTTGCTGAGCAGCAGCGTGACCAGAACCCAGTGCTTGCCCTTCTTCAGCAGTTTCAGCACACGCTTCGCGTTCTTCCTTTCGCTGCCCTCACCCGATGTCGCCATGACCTGCAAATACGTCTCGTCTTGGCCCATCAAAGCGATCGTTAGGCCGGCGAACGCGCCGCCTAGAAGCACCAATGCCACCGCTACACTGAGGTAGATCCATAGTTGCGGCTCATCGGGGGACTTTGGTAAATCCTCGTCGCTCTCGAACGCCTTGACGCTCCTCTGCCACAGGCCCAATGGCGCGGCACTCGCCAGCGGTAGCATCAACAGCTTCGCCAGCCCGATCACCGCTGGTCGTGTGAAGCCAATGCCACCTCGGTATCCATGCCTGACGTTGTCTAAAGTTGGGGACACGGTCGACGAGCTTTCCAACCCCGCCGCACTGGCATGATATCGCGCACGCGGCTGACGAGCTCTGCCTTTCCTGGAGAAGGCAGACATACGAGGCGGTGTTTGGGTGGGTAGGTACGTATCAATGATCTGGCCGCCTTGGAACGACACGCTCAGCCGCTAGCCTCGGTCGGTAATGAAGAAGGCACAGGGCCAGACAAGGAAGTGCTGGGCACTCTCTTGCGCTCTCCCAGCAGAAGCACACGTAGAAAAGCTTCGCGTTTCTGTCCTTCGTCACCATGCGCCGCGTCCCGATCCGGCGAGCGGCACGGTGTGGAGCTGTGGGCGGCAGTTCAGCTTCGAGGGTTGGATTGGCGAGCGACGGCGTATGTTCAGGGTGATAGCAATGGAGGGTGTGCAGCCATCTGGTCGTCGACGGGTGCAAAGTCGAGGAGAGTGAGGGTTGTCGAGGGTGAAAGACAACATGGGACGTTGTCGATGAAAGAGTCCAGAGGCCATCACAATCGCGGGCTGGGTGGTCCAAGCTCATTCCTGCAGAATCGCCAAGGCATGTATACGACTTCATCTCGTCTTTTCCACGAAATACACCCTCTCGAATATCACGGATCGACCAGTAAAACGGATGGACTCTCGCACCTCGCAAGGCGACACTGCAGACTTCACTTGCTACCAACATTCACGGAAACGTCTCATGGACAGGAGGATGGCACAACAACTCATTCAATACCATTGACCTGCCGACCGAGTGTATACGCCAAAACAACCATCAACTTTACTGCTCTCCCCGTGCCATAACTTCCATTCAATGCCAAACGGAACCCAGAACACCCCTCGACCTCGCTCTACGCCATACACTCGATCTCAGCCGTACCCTCCCTCCGCAGACACTGCAGCTTCTCATAGCACTTGACCCAGTCCCCCTTCCAGCAGTGCGAGCAGACCTTCGGGTTGTGCTTCTTGCTGTAGTGCTTGAAGTCGTCCGTGCACTGGTACGGCATGTCCAGCGACATGGGATGGGGGTCCTTGGAGTTGATGATCTCGTTGTCCTTCCCTCCCTTGCACACCAGACTCTTGCTCTTCTTGTCCCAGTGACACTTGAAGTCCTTGTAGCACCGCTTCTTCAGCCCACCGACGCACGAGTCGCATTTGCTGGACTGGTACCGTCCGCTCTGGAAGTGCCATTGGTTGGAACACATGTACGGCAGCTCCGGGAACCAGTCCCGTCCGATGCTGGTGGGTGGCGGTGGTAGCGCCCCGAGTGGCGTCTGGATCGGCTTCGGATCGTGTGTCTTGGAGTGCTCCGCTTTGGTGAGCATCGTGGTCGGGGTCGACGTGGTGTGTGACTTCTTGGGAGAAGTCGACGAGGCGGACGAGGTGGTGTGCGACGTGTGGTGAGTGCTCGACGTCGCGTGGGTGCTGACCGCAGACGTATGCCCTTTCGTCTTCGGCTTCGACTTGTGCGTCTTGGAAGGCCTATGCGTTGGCTCAGCTTGCGAGTGCGCACTCGTCGGCTTGGCCGTGTGCTTCTTCTTCCCCTTGTGCGTCTTGGCTGGCTTGTGGGTCGGGGTAGGGTAGATCTCCACGTGAGTTGGAGTGCCCTCAGCCTTGGGAGCCGCCTGCGAGTGCACGTCTGCCTTGTGGGTCGGGGTAGGGTAGATCTCCTCGTGAGTTGGAGTGCCCTCAGCCTTGGGAGTCGCCTGCGAGTGCACGTCTGGCTCATGGTTCGCCGGAGATGTTGCCTCGGGTTGTTGAACCGTCGTCATTGTGATCGTCGGTGTCGGCTCCGGTTGCTTGACCGTCTCCACGGTCACCGTCGTCGGCTCGGCTGCTGTAACGGTCTCCGGTGACTTGTCCTTCGGCGGGTCGTCCTTGGGAGATTTGTCCTTTGGCGGCTGTTCCGTCGGCGACTTGTTCTTCGGGGGCTCGATCGACTCCAGCGTCTTGCTCGTGGTGACCTGCATCTCCGAAATCCGTTGGCTTTTCGTGAACTTCAAGACGCTTCTCGAGCCATCCCAAGCGACCCGTCTCTGCCCGCGCGAGTCGAGGAGATTGTACAGCGCCGTGCCGGGTCCTGCCGCTGCGGCCGCTGCTCCAACGGCCGCAGCAGGTTCTGCCTCTGCGGCTGCGGCTCCTGCGCCAGCGGCCGCAACAGGCTCCAGTGTTAGCAACTCCGGCAGCGCACCTGCCTCGCCTGCAGCGGCCACGACGGGCTCGCCGAGGCTGTCGAGAACCGGGACGTCGTCTTTGAACAGTGCCTGCGCGCTGTCGTCGCCGATCCTCCGCCATTCGCCGATCTCCTTGGCGCTGTTGCCAAGCTCATGAAGATCTTCCATCCGCTGCCAGCTAACCCGGTCCCTGGTCGTGTGCCTGACGTGGTCACCAACGACCTTGAATGGCCTGAGGCCCTGCTCCAAGAGGTTCGCGGGCCCCCTCATGGCCTCACCTGGCGCGTACTCGAGCAACTTCTGGCTCAACACTCCAGTCTCGGGGTTCATGAGTTCGGCACGCCAGTACTTGGTTACCTCGGCGCTGGTCAGCTCTTCGATGCGAGAATACTTGCCGGCATTGTCCAGGCCAAAGTCTTTATGCGCCACCTGCTTGTTGTAGGGGATCCCGCCGTTTTCCTCCTCCGTGACCCATTCCGGGAACTCGCCGGACTCGTCCGGTTCGAAATCGTCGACCTCGGGGGTTTTGGCGGGCTTGGATTTGGGTTTGGCAGCGTCGAGCAGAAAGCGGAACCAATTTGAGCGCGGCAGGAAACGGCTGTCCTTGATGCCTTGAACAAACGAGAGATGTATTTGGCCGTGGCCGGACCGCAGAGGGCGGGGTCGGCGCAGCCCTTCATGCCGAGAAACGCTCCGAGAAGTGCTGCCGGGACACCGGTGCCGACGGTCAGACCGGCGAGGAGCTTCTTACCATCGTCGTCGTCGTCCGTAGTCTCACCGAGCGCTTGGTCTTGGTCCGATCCCAGGTTTGGCTCCGCGTCCATCGCAGTCTGAAGGTCGCCCGAGTCAACGGTGCCGGTCTCGTTCTGGCTGAGCTGCCAGACGGTCCATTTGAGCTTCTCGACAGCATCCGAAGACGACGAGTTGCCAGAGCCCGCTGCAGGGGCTTGCCGAGCACGCTTCATAGCCGCAGACGAAGCGGAGAAAGCCAGCGTCGAGTTGTCGACGGCTGGCGTCGTCGACCCGTTGACCGTGTGCATCGCCCAGACGATAGCCTCGATGGCGGCAAGACGGCTCGCTTCGGCCAGGCTGCGGGCCACGGCGCCCACGTCGCTGCCGTCTGGCGGCATCGCGGTGCCGTTGCCGTCGATGATCCGGCCGGCGATGGCGGAGAGCGTGGCGTTGAGGGTATCCGGGCACCAGTTCTTGTTGTCGTCCGAGGTGCACCAGGCCCGAGTACCCATTGCGTCCATGGCCATGCCGGCGCCGACGGAAGCGGAGCTGTACGCCGTCTTGTACAGGAGACGACGGACACAGATAGCGTCGCAGATGGTAGCGAGGCCGGAAGCGGGGGCGGAAGCGAGGTCCGAGGCGGGATCAGAGGCGGAAGCGGAAGCGGGGGCAGAGGTGGAGGCGGGGGCGGAGGCTTGCATCCGAGCGTCGTCGAGACCGATGACGCCGTTCACGTCGACGTCGGGCGTCGAGGCCAGGACCCAGGCCAGCAGGCCCAGGAGGGCGGTGACCATGAACATCCGCATGGTCGCTTGGTGGTGGTGGTGGGGTGGGGCGGGGT